>JAEEGL015681317.1_pt1 | contig 17678 bp, 15 predicted proteins | sample 9134231 | NCBI WGS metagenome assembly JAEEGL01 (sample SAMN16246548, study PRJNA631951) | gut metagenome | biome: gut microbiome; feature: rumen; material: fiber-attached | host: Bos | place: Iran: Karaj | collected 2018-10 | reverse complement strand
TTCTGTAAATCCGTTATGATGATTCGCACCAAAAATGGGCGTCCCATTCGGGACGTCCCATTTTTATAGGAGCGGGTAAAGGAACTCGAACGGGTACGACGGCCGAAGGCCGGGAAAAAGGATCCGGTGGATCCTTTTTCAGTGCCCCGGTGATTGGCAAATCACGACTCAGAGCCGCTTGCAGAACTCAACACGGAAAGCAACAGTTATTCCCCAATGCACCCTTTGAACCTTTGGTTTCAAAGTATCAATCATCTGCTACGGATACAATACTAAAGGCACCCTTATGGGTGCCTTTAGTATTGGACGGTTTAATCAAGGGACTCGAAGGGTGCAGCGAAAGGGCAACGGTGTTGCGCTTTCGACGCCCCGGGTTTTTGTCACAGGCCGAAGCTGCGCAGTGTGGAACACAAGCAGCGAGAGCCGATGTGCAAAAACGAGTCCCTTTACCCGCACCAGAAAAAGGACTTGCTTCGGCAAGTCCTTTTTCAATGATATTCGCCTTCGGCGAGTGATATTGCGCTTCTCGCAGTTGAGGAGGCGAATATCATATCGCTTTGCGGCGTCGCCGCAAGATATCACTGTTCCGAAGGGGCAATATCACTTCATCCTTCGCGAATTCGAATCCATCTATCAAAACCGTAGATCCGTCTTTTTCGTACGCTCTTGACACGAAGCGCAGCAGTCATTTTTCGGTTGCTGCGTTTTGTATCGAAGCCTTTGATCCGGCCCCCGAGTTTTCCGGCAATTTTGTCTGACGAGATTGAAAAAACGGTGCGGGTATGGTAAACTTGTCCCGGAAGCTTGAGGGTATCTGTTATGTATGAAATAAAAATAGACGCTTTCTATGATTTTATAAAACAATATGATTCGGATATCGAATTTCATCTTGTCGGCGAGGTCAGCTATCATCTGTTGACGGATGATAAGCCTTATGCGGGCTTGCGGTCTCACCGGGAGGCCTTGATCGTCGTCTTTGACCGTTTTGCGGAAAACATGACAGAGGATCGAGAAGGCGACGAGGAAAGATACGGAGATGACACAGCGGATCAGCTGTTCCCGCCGGTCTGTGATATCGACAAAGCTCGGGCGACGCCCCTGGATCCTAATGAGTTTTTCTATTGCCCGAATATTGTAAAGATCGATTATAACGGCAACGCCTTCTATGACGCCGAGTGGAGACCGGGTGACGATAACATCGGCACGTCGGTTCCCTATTGGTACGCTCTGATGGAACCGGTGCACGGCAGAAGAAATAAGCCCGAGGACTTCAGAAAAGTGAACGAGGTCCTGTTTCCGAACGGTACGGATGCGCTTGACATATACGAATGGACAACGGACTGGTCGGACTTTTTTGACGCCGGGCATGAATGGTACGGCGCGTGCTGCTGGAGCGTCTATGATAAGAGCATGAACAGGTATGTGATAATGCTTGTATCGGCGACTGATTGAGCGGAGCGATCCGGACCCGAGCGACTATGGACCCGGAGGGTAAGCGAATAATGAGATTCAACCACACAAAGCGAAAAGGCTTCTGGCTCGGCTTTATCGACTTCTTTACTGCCGGGCTGTTTTTCCTGTTCTATATGCCGTTCGGAGGGCTTCAGAAGGAGATCGAAGAAGTGCTCGGGCACAGGGTGCGGCCTTATTGGCAGGCGTATCTTCTGGGCGTCCCGACGCTGTTCATCTATACCCTCGTATGGATGGCAAGGATCTCCGAGGAGCTTAAGGAGAAGGCGATAGGACTCGGCGTCGAAGGGCCTTATACCTCGTGGCGGCATATGTTCTGGTGGAATATGCTGGGCTGCGCGTGCTTCGGCCCAATGATCGCGACCCAACGCTTCTTCGGCACCCTGAACAGGGTCGAATCAAAGCTGAACGAGATCTCGGACCGCGTCGGCAGAAGCAGCTGACGGGCTCAATAACGACAGCCCGAACGACCGCGATCATATGCACGTCCTCCGCCCGGAAAGGACCGGCGGAGGACGTGTTTTATTTCCGGGCTTCGGATCGAAGAGGACGTTCCGAGGCACGGACACCCGAGATCGCGCCCCGACCGCCGTACCGTTTCGCTTCGATATGGCGGGTTTATCAATATCCGAACTTCTTCCGTTTGGCTGTCAGGAATATCACGCCCAGCACCATTGAGAGCGCCTCTGCGATGAGCGTCGAGAACCATATTCCGTCGATACCGAATATGAGCGGGAGCAGCATTACTGCAGCGGCTTCGAGCACGAGCGTCCGGACGAAGGATATTATCGCCGAGGTAATACCGTCGCTCAGCGCCGTGAAGAAGCCGGAGGTGAATATGCCGAAGCCTATGAACACGAAGCAGAGCGCGAATATGCGGAAGCCCGAAACGGTGAGGGCCTTGAGCTCCGCGTCGTAGCCGACGAAAAGCTGAGCGAGCGGCACGGCTGAAAGCTCCGCGGCGGCTACCATTATCACGCCGACTACGGCGCAGATAACGAGGCTCTTTTTGAGCAGGCCCTTCAGCTCGTTTATCTCCTCATCCGTCCAGCTTTCAAAGGCCTCAAGCTCCGCCTTCAAAAGACGGGCGGCGATCGTTTTTTTCTGCGAAAACAGTCCGCGCCTTATGCAAGCCCCTTCGGGCAGGGCTTTCCCCTCTTGCGAGCATCGTCGAAATACAGCTCCTCGGTCGCGAGTGCGATCTTGGTCACCGAGAAATTCCGTCCCTCGGGATAGATATACCAGGTATCCTCAAGCGTGTTAAGGTCTACACAGTCGCCGTGTTTGCCGAGATAATCGTATTCGATATGGCACGAGTACAAAGAAGGCACGGTTTTTATCATTTCGAACGGATCGCCGTCTTTATCCGTTCCACTCACGCGGAAGCCGTTCATGTCATGGATCATAACTCCTTCTCCGAGCCTTATGAACTTCTTTGCGTTCGGCAGGGAATCGACCGTTACGCGCAACTCGCCGGTGGTATACTCGCCTCGCTCGATCTCCCCGCGCACGTTCGCCCTCTCCCATTCGTACCAATCGGGGATATGCTTAAACTCGGTATTCCCGTCATGCGCCCGCAGCTCGCCGAGCTCGGTCATCTCCCAGCGTTTCCCGCAGGAACCGCAGAAAATCTCCGTTCCCTTTGAATCCATACGGAACTCCATCCCGCAGGCAGGGCATTGATAGAGCACCTTGTGCAGGCCCTCTGCGCGTTTTTTGTACGGCGTGATTATGCCGCGCTCCTTCTGCCAGGCGAAGTCGTCATATTGAAAAGCCTTGACGAGCCCTGCGTTTATCTCGTCCGCAGAGAGGCTTTTGAGCTCGTCGGGCGTAAACAGCAGTGTCATCTCGGCCTCCGTGGGCCTGACGTGTCTCGGATGAAGGTTCCAGAACGGGGAATTGACGTGATGCCCGTGACAGATGAAGGTCACGACAGGAACGCCCAAAAGCTTGCAGAGCTTGCCGAGGGACGCGGGAAGTACTGCAGTGGTGCCGCAGAGCGAATATCGCGCCTCGGGATAGATGACGGCGATATCGCCGTGCTTTATCGTCCTGCCGAGTTGTCTTACGAGAGTCACGTCGTTGGTGAATTTTCGCTTGCATATGCACCCGACGTCCCGGAGCAGCTTCTCGCGGCCGATAAAGCCGTCTATCGCAACGACGTAGTTCGCCCTGTGCGGCCATATCGCGCGGGTCGCTGCCTTGAAATCGAAGAAGGCGTTATGATTGCAGAGCATGAGGTAAGGCGGTCTGAGCCCCTCTGTGCCATTCTTCACGAGTTTCATGCGGTGGGAGATCACCTCGGGCATACTGATGAGTATCGTAACGGGGTGCAGATACCATTTTGTCCTGCGCGGCGGTTCTTTCATATCGAAGCGGGCGTATTTCTCTTTCACTTTCCGTACCTCTTCCGTTTTTCGGTTTTCTTGATTATATCCCAACGCGTCCGCTCGCGCAACAAAAAAAGGTCCCGGGGTTGGCATCGTTCCGGATCTCTGCTATAATACCGTTATAATAGTATCGGGAGGCGATAGCCGTGATCAACGCCGAGGACGCGCTTGAAAGGCTGAAAGAAGGCAACAGAAGATATCTTGACGCTCCGACCAGTCCCGGAGATATCTCTCCGGAAGCCAGGGCGAGGACCGCGGAGGAGGGTCAGAGCCCATACGCGGTGATAGTCGCATGTTCTGATTCGAGGGTAATACCCGAGGCTATATTCTCCTCGGGGCTGGGCGAGCTCTTTGTGATAAGGGTCGCCGGGAACGTCATAGGCGCGCATGAGCTCGGGAGCATCGAGTATGCCGCCGATCACCTCGGAACGAAGCTCGTCGTCGTGCTCGGGCACACGCGCTGCGGCGCGGTCGGCGCGGCTCTTCACGGTCACTCCGGCGGCGCAGTCGATTCCATACTCGCCGATATCATACCGGCGATCGGCAGCGAGACGGACGAGACCGCCGCAAGCCGGCTCAACGCGGTCTTCGGAGCAAGAAAGGTGCTGAGCGAGCTCGCGCGGCTGACCGCCGACGGGCTGCGTGTCGTTCCCGCGCTCTACTATACCGACAGCGGGGCGGTGGAGTTCATAAGCTGATCGGGCATTCCCCGCCGTCCGGGATCAGCCCTCCCCGGGCTTTCCCTTCCGTGCAAGGCCGAAGGCTTTTTCTGCGAGTTCAAGGGTCTGCCCTATGCTCCGGGCTTCGTCCCGCAGTATCACGCTGAAACCCGATCTCAAAAAGCGGTCGTACCTCTCCCGCGAATTTATCCGCATGAGCCCCTGCCGGTAGTTCTCCATAGCACTGCCGGGATCGGGCTCTTCCGTTATCAGCCTGTATAAAAACTGCTTGTCCCTGTCGGGTCTTTCGAAAAACCTCCGGACCGATATCTCCGGATCCGCGAGCATTATTAGGACGTGATCGGGCTCCGCGGTCTCCCTCAGCGTTTCGAGCGAGATGTTCGTATCGACGAATACCGGCTTCCCCTCCTTCGTGACCTCCCCGAGTATCCTGAGCTCCAGTATCTCGCACTCCTTCGAGACGCCGTCGTACCATGCCTCGTATTCCTCCGGCGTCCTTCTTATGAAGTCGTGCCAGTCCTCGAGATCGCGGGTATACGTAAGGCACGGGAACTCGTCCTTGTCGAGCTCCGGCAGAAGAACGTCGTGATAATTCTCCCCGCATTGGATCCCGCCGTGCCTTTCGGCGAGCAGCTTCACCATCGTCGATTTACCGGCATACGCCGTTCCGGTTATGAAATAAGCGTTCTCAAACCGCATACCGCTCCTCTTTCGGAAGGCCCCGCCTTCGTTTGTTTCTTTCCATATCCGCACCGCGCCGCGGCGCTCCGCCGAGCGCTTTCGCCCGAAGCGCCTTTTTCGAAACAAGGATACCATATCCGCATCCGCTTTTCAATCCCGCGCCCGGCTTCCGTGCGCCGGGCCGAGCGCCCGTTCGAGTTCCGCTGCTCAAAAACGAATCATTTGAACGGGAGCGCGAATATCCCTTTAATTTCTATTTCGGAATACGATGCAACGGCAAAAAACGGTCGAGGCATCCTTAAAATGTTTCGCACGTTCAAAAGCGCCTCCCTTGCATGACGACTGCAGCTTTGACGGAGTTTTTTGATTCCCGCACGATCGGTTATGGCGATTCCCGGGCGGTTGTGGTATGATGGAAGAAAAGGATCCGAAACGGAGGTAAATGATAATGAGACGGCTTGCCGATTCCGCAGGCACGGCTGAAAAGCTGAGACAGGCGCTTTTGTCCTGCCTGAATGAAATGGAATACTGCGAAGTAACGATCACGGAATTGTCCAAACGCGCCGGGATCAACCGGACGACGTTCTATCTCTTTTTCGGTTCGAAGGAAGAGCTTTTCAAAGAAACGTGCAGATCGCTGGTCGGCCGGTGGTTCCAGCGCTTTTTCGATCTGAATATTGCCCGGGAGACGGACGGGGAGAAGGAGCTCTTCGGTGAACTACTCGCGTGGATCGCGCAGCGGCGCAGCGCGCTCACGCGGATCCTGAATGTCAGGACGGAGCCGTTCGACGGGTTCTTCCTGTTTGCGGACGAGATCGAAAGAAATATGGCCGCGCAGGACATCCTGAAAGCGGAGAACGAAATGAGACAGAAGAAATACGATCTGTTCATCAAGATCTATTCCGTCAGCCTGGCGTCCATTGTGAAATGGTGGGTCGAAGAGGGCGACGGCTTCGATGAGGACGAGTTCCACTCAATGATCGAGAGGCTTCGGTACAAGGGCTATTACAGCGTCCTCGAAGACTGATTTTTGTCGACACATAACCGCTGATTGTCTTGAAATAGGCGATATTTATTGGTAGAATACAGTCGACACTTACACCGACCGGAACAAAAACCGGAAAGCGGAGGAGGGGTTGACTTGGAAGACGTCAATAAAGAAGCAGGCAGAGAGCAGATCGCGGTTTGCGAACAGCGGATCAAGGCGCTCAATGAAAAAGAGGATCCCGAACGGAGCGAAGCGGAAGGCAGGACGAAAAAGCGGAAAAAGGCGCTTTGGGCCGTGCTGACTGTACTCGCGGTCCTGGCTGTGCTCGCCGTTCTGCTGCCGCTCGTTATTCTGCCGGGTATGCGCTATGCCAAGGCGACGGCGCTCTATAACGCCGGAGAGTACGAGAGAGCGATCGAAGCGTTCGAAGCGATGCGCGGTTACCGGGACAGCGCGCAGAGAGCAAGCGAAATATACGAACAGTATAAGGATGCCGGGCTCAGAAACGCCGCGGTCGGGGATTACGTTCTGTTCGGCGCGTACGAGCAGGACAACGATCCTTCGAACGGAGCGGAAGACATCGAGTGGCTGGTGTTGGAAAAGGACGGGGACAGTATGCTTCTCATCAGTCGGTATGCGCTCGACTGTCGGCCGTATCAAGGCGTGTTTGGTGAAATAACGTGGGAGGAATGCGCTTTGCGTGCCTGGCTGAATGAAATCTTTTTCAACGATGCGTTCAGCGCATACGAACAGAGCCGGATCCTGAACACGCGCGTCAGCGCGGACGAGAACCCGAGCTACACGACGACGCTCGTGGGGAATGATACGGAGGACAGGGTATTCCTTCTGAGCATTACGGAGGCCGTTCGGTACATGGACCCGGAAAGCGCGAGACAATGTGAGCCGACCGCATACGCGAATGCGCAGAGCGGACTCGAAAACATCTGCGTCGCAAACGGGTACTGCCTGTGGTGGCTGCGGTCGCCGGGGATCCGGAGCATGAACATCGCGTTTGTCGACAGCACCGGCAGCATCAGCTTACACGGGTACAGCGCCGATCACGCGAATACGGCGGTTCGCCCTGTGATACGGGTCTGCGTCGGCGGCAGTTGATGCGGCTTTCGCCTTCAAAAGGCGTTCAGACGCGGGAACGGAATTTGACCGGCGGATCCGCTTTTGCGGTCCGGACGGCGATCGGGAAAGGACAGAGGACACTGCATGGAAACAAAGGATCAGACCGTACTGACGGAGACGCAGAAGGACGGGATCTACGAGACTGCATGCGCGAAGATGCGCGGCGTGAAGAACGCGGATATGCAGCGCGAGGCGATCGAGCTCTTTCAGAAGATCCCGGGCTTTCGCGACGCGGATGAGCAAATATCGGTCTGCGAACAGCGGATCAGGGCGCTAAATGAAAAAGAGGAGGCCGAACGCAGCGAAGCGGAACGCAGGGCGAAAAAGCGGAAAAAGGCGCTTGCGGCAGTGCTGATAGGGCTCGCGGTTTCGGCGGCGCTCGCCGCGCTGCTGCCGCTCGTCATTCTGCCGGGCATGCGCTATGCCAAAGCGGCGGCGCTCTATAACGCCGGCGAGTACGAGAAGGCGATAGAAGCGTTCGAGGCGATGCGCGGTTATCGGGACAGCGAAGCGAAGATCACGGAATGCCGGTACGGCGCGGCGGAGGCTCTGTTCGACGCGGGTGAATACGAGGCGGCGGCCGAGACGTTTGCGGCGCTGGACGGGTATCGTGACAGCGCGGCACGGGCCGAAGCGAGTGAAGCGGCTTTCAGGGAACAAAGGTATGCGGAGGCGGAGGCGCTCGCCGAGGCCGGAAAGTACGACGAAGCGTATCCTATCTGGATGTCGCTGAACGGCTATCGGGACAGCGCGCAGAGAGCCGACGAAATATTCGAACAGTATAAAGAAGCCAGGATCAGAAACGCCGCGGTCGGGGATTACGTTCTGTTCGGCGCGTACGAGCAGGACAACGATCTTTCGAACGGAGCGGAGGACGTCGAATGGCTGGTTCTGGCAAGGGACGACGAAGGTATACTCGTTGTCAGCCGGTATGTGCTGGACTTCATGCAGTACACTTCATCCGAGGAAGCCGTTTCCTGGGAGGAGTGTTCGCTGCGGAAGTGGCTGAACGAAACGTTCATAAACAGCGCATTCAGCGCAGACGAACAGTGCCGGATCCGGGACGTCATCGGCAAAGTGTTTTTGCTGAGCACGTCGAACGCGCATACATATTTTGACTCCGACGCAGCGAGAAGGTGCGCTCCGACCGCATACGCGATCGCGCGCGGCGCGATGACGAGCAGTACGTACCGGGCCGACGGAAAAGACACGTGCGGATGGTGGCTGCGGAACGTCTACAGCAGCAACTTCAACGCCGCCACGGTCACCATCGAAGGCGCCGTTTCAACGCTCGACGTCGATCTTTGGCTGGCATATTACGGGGTCCGTCCTGCTATATGGATAAATACATAATAAAATGTCCGAGAGTTTCGCGGGATCGCTTTTGCTTTGACTTTATTGTTTTATAAAGCATTATTCAGATCATGCGGCTCAATAAGTATTCTCGAATAAAGGCAATACAATGAAAACAATGTACAGATCCTTTTATAATGGATCCATGACTTTTTCAAATAAAAGGCCTGCGGGATCTGCGATATGCCTTTTACAGCATTGTTCATATCGCGGGCTTTTACCGAATGAAGGATGGAAAACGCTATGACGGCAATCAAAAACGGAATCAAATGCACTTTGCGGACCCCGTGGAAAACAGCGTTGTTTTCCGCGGTCCTGATACTGCTTGCGGCGCTGCTGACAGTCTCGCTCTGCGTTTACACGGCGGTGCGCGGGTATCTTTCCGAATGCGACGAGTACTATCACACGATCGCCGATCTCGAGTATATCGGGAACAATTATCCGAAATCGAGCGTGTACGATCAGGCGCTGATCGAAGCCGTGTCCGCGCACAGGGACGAGCTTGACGCGCTGATCCGGTCGGAGGCGGCGATCTCCTTTGAGCCGGAGAGCAATACGGTCGCGCTCATCGAAGGTTATCATCGGTGGGACAATTTCGTTGTGGATCCGAGCCGCGCGGTCATGCGCCTTGAGAATAAAATGTACGACGATCGGCTCGGCGTCTATCTCATGGTCGTGACGGAAACGTACTATTCCACGAAGGACTACAACGGCACGCTGCTGTACGTTCGTACCGAAAACATGCCGGAAGACGGCGGGGAAGAACTGGAAAAAGGCAGGACGTTTTATTCCGTCGGCCGTTTTTTCAGGGGACAGACCAGCAATCCGTGGTATTACGCCGAAGAGGTCACCTACTATGAAAACAATGAAAAACTGACGCTGGAGCCCTTTGCACCGACGGACGAATCGGACGGCGAAGCGTATATCCGGTACGCCGATATCGTGCAGCTCAAAAATGACAGCTGCCGCGTGTATTATTCCTCGTCGCTGGACGATTATCCGCCGTTCCAGCAGCAGAGGATAACGCTGATCGAGGGCAGGCTTTTCACGGAACAGGAGTATTCGGATCGCGCGCATGTGTGCGTGGTTTCCGACCGTATCGCCGGCGCGTTCGGCCTCGGGATAGGGGACTGGCTTCCGCTGTCGGTATTCTCTTCCCCCCAGGACCTGTATGAACCCGGCGAGTGGAAAACGGTCGACTCGGGCGAATTCGAGATCGTCGGCATTTACAAGGATTCCGAGGAATATCCGTATCGGATCTATTTGCCGGACGCGAACACGATCCACGCCGGCATCCTGCCCGTCACCGGCTATCGGCTCGGGCATTTCCGCTTACAGAATGATAAGGCGGCGGCGTTTGAGCAGCTCGCGCAGCCGTTGACGGAGAGCGGATTCCGCGTCACAGTCTATGATCAGGGCTACGCTGCGGCGACGGAGCCGATGGAAGAGCTTCTGTTTATCTCGATCGTCTTCCTTGCGGTCTGTCTGCTTCTTGCGCTGGTCGCGCATGCGCTGCAGAGCCATCTGTTCGTTTCGAGACAAAAGGAAAGCGCGCTGACCATGCGCGCGCTAGGCAGCGGAAAAACGCACGTGATCCTGTATTTTCTCAGCGCGGCGCTGCTGCTTGCCGCAGTTTCCACCGTGATCGGCTGCGTTGTCGGAAAGCTGCTGGAACAGCGGGTCATGGACACGCTCAGACAGTTCGCGACGCAGTTTGCCGACAAGGATCTCCGCTTCTCGGGCAGCCGTCTGTCGCTTTCGCGTACGCTCGCGTTCGAGCCGTCGATCGGCCTCGGGACGTATCTGCTGTCCGCGGCGCTGCTGATCGCGGGATCGCTGCTGTTCACCGCAGTCTTTGCGCTGAAGAGCCTTAAGGACACGCGCACCGGGAAGAAAAAACGCACCGTGCTGGAGCGCCTGCCGAAACGGGCCGGCAAGAGCACGAAGCTCAAGGGCGTTCTCAAATACGCGCTGCTTTCCATGCGGCGCGGCGTGATCCGATCGGCGGCGGTCGTGCTGCTCTGTCTCATTGCGGCGGTGTTCTTCGGGCGGCTTACGGCGTCGCTTGACGGATACAGGACCCAGCTTGAGACTTACCGGAAAAACGCGGTCATCACCGGATTTGCGACCGACTATCAGGGACAGCTCATCGACGGTCTGATAGTTCGGGCATGGCCGATCGAGAAACTGAAGGAATATGATCTGCTCTCGGATTATACCGTCACCGATAAGATCGCATACGGCGAAGTGCTCGGCGTGACTATATCGGCGGACGGGACCGAGCATGAGCTTCCGCCGGTCCGGATCCCGCCCGGAGATTCGTTCGCGTTCGATACGCTGATCGACCGGTTGTATTCGAAATCCCATTGGATCGCCGCTTCGTCGGTCGAAGGGAGTCCGCTCTTCCATTTTGAAAAGGTCAAATACATCAGTTGGATGGACGGGTATTCGGACGCCGATTTTACGGGGAAAGACAGGATCTGCGCTCTGTCGCAGAGCATGATGGAGGAAAAGGGCATCGAACTCGGCGATACGGTGCGTATCCTGTTTACGGACTCGCCTTCGACGTATTTTGCCTACCTCACGTGCGGGGCAGTGGATATCAAAGTCGTCGCCTCGTACGCTGCCGACTCGTATAAGCCTTACATCTTCACGCCGATCCATTATTATCCGACGGCGGATCTGATGGAGGATATTCTGAACGATGAATACGGCTTCGATTGGGGCGGCGAAAACGACACGGTCGCCGCGTCCCGCCGCACATACGACAGCTTCCTGTTTACCTTGCGAAACGCGGAGGATCTCGACGCGCTCCGGCAGGCGCTCGGGGATTCCGGCTTCTCGTACGTGCACTCCGGCGTGCGCTCGAAGCCTTTTGCCATCATAGAGGATGAGATGTACCTCAACACGACGCAGTCCATGGAGCGGCAGATACAGTACGTCGGCGTGCTGTACGACGCGCTGTATATCATTGCGGGCGTTATCGGACTCGTGCTCGCGTGGCTTATGACGCTCTCGAGAAGAAAGGAGATCGCGGTCATGCGCGCCATGGGCACGCAGCCTTACCGGATCGTGCTGAACTTCGCGTTCGAGCAGGCGGCGCTGTCCACGCTCGGCATCGCGGCAGGCTGCGCGATCGCGGTGCTGACGGGCTGCGCGCTGACGCCCTTCATGCTGATACTGTGCGCAGCGTTCTGGGGGATCTGGAACATCTCGACGCTCGTCTGCCTGATCGTCGGGCTTCTGAAACCCTCCTACGCGTCCCTGACCGAACCCGAATAATGAAAGGAAACTATTATGGCGATCATCGAAGTCAAAAACGTAAAGTACCGTTACGAGAACAAATATCAAACAGTAAACGCGCTGAATGGGGTCAACTGCAGCCTTGAAGAGGGACAGCTTTACGCGCTCGTCGGCAAGTCCGGCTCGGGCAAGAGCACGCTGCTTTCGCTTATGGCGGGGCTGATGCTGCCGACGGAGGGCGAGATCCTGTTCTGCGGCAAGCCGACCTCGTCGATCGATCTGAACCGTTATCGCCGGGAGAACGCGGCGGTCATCTACCAGTCGTTCCGGCTTCTGCCGCTGCTGACCGTCGAGGAAAACGTCACCTATCCTATGGAGATACGCGGGTTCAAAGGCAAAAAAGCGCGGGACAGGGCGGCGGAGCTGATCGAGAAGGTCGGACTGCCGGACAACGTGCGGAACCGTTTCCCGGATATGCTATCGGGAGGCGAACAGCAACGCGTCGCCATCGCTCGTGCGTTGAGCATGGACACGCGTCTGATGCTTGCGGACGAGCCGACGGGCAATCTGGACACGGAGAACAGCCGAAGGATAATCGACCTTCTTCTGGATCTTGCGCACAACGACGGCTACTGCGTGGTGGTCGTGACGCACGATCCGGAGATCTCCGCCCGCGCGGACGTCACCTACCGCATCCGCGACGGCGTCCTGTACGAGGAATGATACCGAAAACCGGAAGAAGAAAAACTTCCTCCGGCAGAAATGAATCAGCAAACCAAAAGCAGACACAAGAAAGTGTCTGCGTTTCGTGGTGGAGCAGAACAAAAAGGTCGCCGATGCGGTTAAGGCCATGCATGACCTCTGTGAGGCGATCCGCGGTATGGATTACGCGCATCAGCAGACTGCGTTTATAGCCTGCCTTATAGAATTGGGGAGAGCGAATAATTGGAAATGATGCGGGAGGTATCCATAATTGAATATCATGATCCCTACCGAGACGACATGATATTCATGGTCCTGCAGGCGAAGGACGCGCTCGGGCGGAAGCCGAGCATCAATCCGGATCTGCTCGACGTGAAGGGCAATTATATCGACAAGGGAGATGCGTTCTTTCTCGCGATCGACGGGAACGACCGCGTGATCGGCTGCGGCGGGTTTTCGTGCATCGACGGCACGGATGAAGCGTTCGTGCATCGGCTCTACGTCAAGGCCTCAGAAAAGAGGAGGGGGATCGGCTCCGCGCTGCTTGAAAGGATCGAAGCGGAAATGAAAGCCCGCGGGATCGCCGTATCGAAGGTGCATCTCGGCGAGCCGCGCGAGCAGTGGTTCGAGTCCTACGCCTTCTATCCCAAGCACGGCTACGCGGAATATGCGCCGCGATACATGAAGAAGGAACTGCAATGCTGATCCGAAAAATGAAAAAGTCCGACCTCATGCCGCTTTACCGGCTGCTGTCGGATGAAAAAGTGATGGAGCATATCGAGCCCGTTTTTGATCCGGAGAAGACCCGGGCGTTCCTTGAGAGCGCCGGGCTGTGCGCAGAGCCGCTCATTTGGGCGGTCGAGGACGACGGCGAATTTATCGGCTATGTGATTCTTCACGATTACGACGAAACCAGCCGAGAGATCGGTTGGGTGCTTTTACCGGAGCATTGGGGCAAGGGCTGTGCGACCGAGCTCACAAAGGAGCTTATGCAAAGGGCCTTTGCGGAAGGGAAGGACACCGTGATCGAGTGCGCTCCCTCACAGGAGGTCACAAAGCATATAGCGTTAAAACTCGGGTTCAAGTCAGCCGGGCAAAGGGACGGCTGCGAAGTATTCGGGGCGAAGAGGATATAGCGTATAATAACGTAACGGGGCTGTGCCAAACTGGCACAGCCGCTTTACAATAGTTTTCTTGCTTCCGCTCAGTTGTTTTCAACTGCCCCTATCTCCTGCAGATAACCGAGTATCTGCGCGTTGGCCTCGGCCCATCTTGCCTCGTTGAAGCCGTGCCCGGCTTCCAACTTATATAATACGGCGTCCGGATAGACCTGTGCGGCCTGCTCCATATAGGCGATGGGGGTAAGGGTATCCACAGTTCCGTGCAGAATGAGGACGGGCTTTGCGTAGCTGCCGATCTCCGCGAGGATATCATAATCCCAGATATCCTCTGCAAAGGCTTTGCCGACCACGATGGAGCTGTCCTTCAGGGGGTACATGCTCGGGACCTCGTCAAGGGAAGCGAACTGATCGCGGATCCTGTCGGGCATCGTCAGGGCGGCATAGCAAAGTATCAGGCCGTTCACCTGTTCCGTGCTCCTTGCCGCGGCGATCGCCGCAACGGCACCGCCCATGCTCCTTCCGTAGAGCACGATTCTTTCGGGATCCACGAAGCTCCATTCCGCAGCCGCTGCAATGACCGCAAGGGTATCCTCCGCCTCGGTCATCATGGACATCGCATAAGCGCTTATCTCCTTGTTGGCGCCGACGCCGCGGAATTCAAAACAGCAGGCGGCGATCCCGTGAGACGCCATAAGCTCGGCGAAGTCCATGCATGACTCGTACGTCGAACCTAGCTCGTGGCAGCAGATCACCAACGGATACTTCTTCTGTTCCAGCTCGGGGATCAGCGCAGCGCCCGTGATCGTCTGTCCGTTAAGATCGACGGTTATCTCCTCCTGCCTGTAATCGTTTACGGGGATATCATCCCATGAGAGCGGGACTTCCTCCGGAGCGGCCGTGGGGGCTTCGGTCTCCGCCGCGGGGGCTTCGGTCTGCTCGGGCTGCGCGGTGGGCGCGCCCTCTGTTCCGTTCTGCTCCGGCTTCGGCGCGGTACAGGCCGAAACGGACAAAACCATAAGCATGCTCAGGATCAGGCAAATGGTTCTTTTCATTTCAACTCCTCCTTATCACATTTTGTCCGGATGTTTTCAGCGCTTCGGCGGGTTCCGAAGAGCGGGGTAAACTATGCCGTATGATCGGCGGATCGCCGGTATGATGGCTGCGGCCCCTTACGCTGTCTGCTCCTCGAGCTTGCCGTCGCGCATGCGGAAGACCTTGTCCGCTCTTGCGGCGATGTCAAGATCGTGGGTGACAACGATCACACAGTAGCCGTCGTCGTGGGCGAGCTTTACGAGCAGATCGATAATGCGGCGGCCGTTCTCGGTATCAAGGTTGCCCGTGGGCTCGTCCGCAAGCAGGAGCTTGGTATCCATGCTCATTGCCCTTGCAACGGCAACACGCTGTTGCTCGCCGCCGGAGAGCGTATCTGGGAAGCGGCGCAGCACCGTATCGGGAAGGCTAACGCGCTCGATCAGCTTGGCGGCCTTTTCGCGTGCCTTCTTGCCCTTAAAGCCCCTGAGCTCCATGGGATAAGTGACGTTTTCCGAGACCGTCAGAAGCGGCAGGAGACGGAAGCTCTGATAGATGACCGCGGCGTTCTCCCTGCGGTAGCGGTTGAGATTGATAGCGGAAGTGGGCTTGCCCTCAAAGAGTATCTCGCCCGTGGTGGGGAGCATGAGCCCCGCCATAAGCGAGAGCAGCGTGCTTTTGCCCGAGCCGGATTTTCCCACGAGGGCGTAGAGCTTGCCCTCCTCAAATGAGCAGTCCACTCCGTTCAGGGCGTTGACGGTCTGGTATTTGTTTTCGTAGCGGTAGGTGACGCCTTTGATCTCCAGTATAGACATGGATTAATCCTCCTCCGTATAAGTAGGATTTATTGATGTTTGCAGATGCCGGAGGCCGGCGCTGTGTGAGGTTCGGCGGTTACGGCTCTAAGGCAGTGTAAACTGCGCCCGTGCGCATGCGGTCATGAGCCTTGTATCATTCCGGCTCGGTGAGGGCCGCAAACGACTTCTTTCGGAGCCCCGTGACGAGACAGATGAGCGAAGAAACGGTCCAGAGCCCCAGAAAGGCGGCGGTAAGTATGAGCTGAGTGCGATTGATACTGGCTCCGGTGAGGCGGCAGACCGCGACGCCAATTCCGAGGCCGATCACAATAAGAAGGAATTGCTCCAACAGGAAGTTGCCCACGATGCGGCCGGGCTGTGTGCCCAGAGCACGCATCACGGCGATCTCGCGTCTGCGGGAATGGATCAGCAGCCAGGCGAGGGCGAAGCCTATGACGCCCGCCAGCAGATACAGCGCGTCGTACAGGACGCTCACGTACTGGATCTGACGCTCCATGGAATGGACGGTGTTAAGATACACCTCGTCGTCGATAAGCGCGTAATTCTTGCTGCGTTCGCCGGAGCGTACCCAGGTGAAGCCCGCATCGGCAAGCTCGTTCCTCAGATCATCAAGCCGATAGGAATCCGTGAGGGTGTAGGTGAAGCTGGAATAGTTCAGAGCGGGGGTGATTCCCTTGGCCATGCATTCTGTAAGGACCTCCCTGTCCCACAGCCCTCCGCCTATCCAATATGGCAATTCTTTATCTTCCTCGCGCAGGACGGGGAAGTATTTCTTATCCTCCAACTCGGGACGGATGAACGTGATCGGGGAGAAAACGGTGGTGCTGCCCACCGGGCCTACGTAGGAGGCAACGACGAGGAGCTGCATCGGAAGCAGCATCTCATACCAATCGGGATGATAGTAGGAGATAACGGTATTGATCCTGTCCCCGAGCTTTATTCCGTATTCTTCCATCATGGAGTTGGGAAGAGCGCATATGGCGGGACCGCCTCTGTAGCTTGCGGTGTATTTGTAGTCATACGCGTAATTATAGAGCGTCGCAGACTGATCGTCCAGCCGGATAAAATCAGCCTCGCTCCAGCCGTTCAGCCAATCCACTGAACCGCTCTCGGAATAATGGAACAGAGGACTGTTGGAAACGGAGGAAGTGCCGATCCAGAGCGGACCCTTGCTCATCCAATAGAAGGCTGATTCGTATGGAAAGGAGCCGTATTCGGGCCAGTAGTAGGGGATCTGCTCGCCTCCCTCAACGCCGAGGAATTTGATGTGGCCCAGATTGACGGTGGCGCACCAGTTTTCCAAAAGCTCGGATGAACTCATCTTTGCCGTCGAAGAGCCGCGGAGCACCAGACCGTCGATCTGCTTTCCGAAGTTATCGGTGGCATTGCCCAATATCACAGCATCGTTCTTATATGCGGTCAACTGATCCTTATATCCATCAAGGGAAGCGGTCAGCCTGCCGAAGAAGAGGGCTGCGGTCACACCCAGCAACAGCACGGCGATGGAGCGGCCGCGGCCGCGGATGAGGGAGAGCAGGCCGTATTTGAAGGAACCGGAAAGGCGTGAGACCTTTGCGGGATGTTTGGGCGAACGCTGTTTGACCTTCTTTTTCTTTGCGGTCTTACGGTCGCGCAGGCTTCCCAGCGTGAAGAACAGGGTAAAGAGGAGCGTGCCGCCGGCCAATATCCCTGCGGCGATCAGATAAGCGCCAAGCGAGGAGGTCGGATTGAATTCAAGCGTTCTGATAATGGCAAGCCTCGTGGCAGAGAAGCGAAGATCCTGCTCCCCGAACTGGGAGACGAATCGCTGAAGCATCTCAAACACACGGCCCTCGGCCTGCTTGCCGATGAATGCGCCCAACAACACTGTGGGGATGATCAGCGCTAGGGCCGAGCAAATAAAGTAGATGCAGACGTGGAGCTTTCCACTGCCAAGGTCGTGCATCGTACGGGCGGCGTCGCTCTGGCGTGAGATGAACAGGTGGCTCTGCAGGGCGAGCGCACAGATCGCCAGCAGCAAACACACGGAGAGGAATATGATGGAGATGAACAGCAGTTCCTCCCTGGGG
>JAEEGL013440367.1_pt1 | contig 17678 bp, 15 predicted proteins | sample 9134231 | NCBI WGS metagenome assembly JAEEGL01 (sample SAMN16246548, study PRJNA631951) | gut metagenome | biome: gut microbiome; feature: rumen; material: fiber-attached | host: Bos | place: Iran: Karaj | collected 2018-10 | reverse complement strand
TTCGTACGTATACAAGACTTACATTGGCAACGACTATTGTGTCAATTTTGCCGATGCTCACGACAATCGCACCCTGCAGCAAGTCAATGTAGTATATCCTTTCGGACTTTTTATTAGTGACAAGTCAATGTGCCAATTCGCAGCTTACATAGGCAAACAGAAAGATATTCTGAATAATGCCGCAAAGCTCTACGACAAGAGTGGCAATTTCCCTACACTTAGTCGCGAGTTGATGCTGTTGCGCCACATAAATATTTATAAAAATGAGTTGCCTATCGAGCCTCACCAGCCCGATGTGTGGCTGCCCAATTTGCAAATCATGACGGCTCGGCGCAACAACATTTTCGTAGCAATGAAAGGTGGCACGAATGGCGAAAGCCATAACCACAATGATGTGGGCTCGTTTATCGTATATGCCGATAATGAGCCACTTCTCATTGATGTTGGAGTGGGCGAATACACAGCGAAAACTTTCAGCTCATCGCGCTACGACATTTGGACCATGCAGTCCGACTATCACAATCTGCCCAAGATTAATGGTGCGTCGGAGAAAGACGGCAAACAATTCGCAGCCAAAGTAGTAGAGCATAGCAATGGCAAACTTACGCTCGACATTGCCGCAGCCTATCCCGAAGAGGCTAAAGTGAAAAGTTGGCAACGTTCATTGAGTGTAAATAAAAAAGTCATCAACATAACCGAAAAATATGAACTCGCTGAATATCAACAGCCATCGCAACTAATGTTCATCACCACCACCAAGCCCGAAGTTTATGCAGGTAAAGTGATGCTCGGCGCGCACAGCATTAGTTTCGACGCTCAACAATTGGCTGCCGAAGTTGAAGATATTAGCCATCTGCTCGACCCGCTATTGCAACGTGTGTGGGGCAAACAGATGTATCGTATCAAACTAACTATCAACTCAAGAAAAAACATAAATACAATAAAGTATAATATCAGATGAAGAAATTTCTAACCCTCTTTGTAGCATTTGTGCTTATAATACCAGCCATTGCTGCACCCAAAAACAAGACAAAACAGCTCACCGAACGTGAATATTGGTGCTCGTTAGCATATAAAATGGCTCAGCCTGTGCTCGAAAACATGGCTAAAGGAGAATTGCAAAAAAACATGCAAACCGAATTCTCACCGTCGTTCGACAATCGCAATCGTAAGGTTGTATATATGGAGACCTTCGGTCGACTTATGGCAGGCATAGCTCCTTGGCTCACCTTGCCCGATGACGATACGCCCGAAGGCATTCAGCGCAAGCAACTGCGTGAATGGGCTTTGGCTGCATACAAAAATTCGGTCGATCCCGAAAGTCCCGACTATCTCTGCTGGGGTGTGAGCGGTCAGAACCTCGTCGACGCTGCCTACATCGCCGAATCGTTCATTCGTGCCTACGACCAACTTTGGCTTCCGCTCGACCAACTTACGAAAGATCGCTATATCAAAGAGTTCAAGAAACTGCGTTCCATCGAGCCTCCATACACCAACTGGTTCCTTTTCTCGAGCATCATAGAGAGTTTTATAGCTAAGACGTCGGGCTTGAAGGAATATGACGACTTCCGCGTAATGATGACTATTCGCAAGGTTGAAGAGTGGTATGTTGGCGATGGCTGGTATGCCGACGGACCAGTGTTTGCCTTCGACTATTATAGCAGCTACGTTTTCCATGCTATGTACCTCGAAACTCTTCAAAACATGATTGATGCTAAGGCAAATACTCGCCTCGAATATCAGAAATACTACGACCGAGCTCTCAAACGTGCGCAGAAGTTCTCCATCATTCTCGAGCGTTTCATCTCGCCCGAAGGCACATTCCCTGTTATTGGTCGCTCAACGCCTTATCGCCTTGCAGCTTTGCAGCCATTGGCACTTATGGCTTGGTATCAGAAATTGCCATCCGACCTTAGCAATGGTCAGGTGCGTGCTGCTCTCACAAAGGTTATGCATCGCATGTTCGACTATCAGCAGAACTACAACGAGAAGGGTTATCTCACCATTGGTTTCTGTGGTAGCCAACCCGAAACAGCCGATTGGTACACCAACAACGGTTCTCTCTATATGACATCGCTTGCCTTTATGCCACTTGGTTTGCCTGCCGACCACGATTTCTGGAAATCCGAAGCACAACCTTGGACACAAGTGAAGGCTTGGAGCGGACAACCTTTCCCCAAAGATCACCGCTGGGGCGACGATATTCAAACTCGTGATAGATGGTAAATCTCCTCATTGTCGTATTTGAAGCGAAGTAAATAGTATCTATAACAACAATTATTTATAATGAACTATAGAAAAATTATTATTCTAACAACATGTCTAACGTTTAGTCTATGTATGTATGCAAAACGTTGGAAAGAAGCTGATGTTGTAGAACTAATAAACAGAGTGAATATATATTGGCAAACCAACAACAGCCCCGAAGTGCGTGCTTTCTGGGACAATGCCGCATATCACACGGGCAATATGGAAGCCTATTTTCTGACCAAGAACGAAGCCTATCGCCAATATTCTGAGCGTTGGGCCGAGCATAACAAATGGCAAGGTGCTACCGAACCCGATCCGCAAAAATGGCTCTATAAGCGCTATGGCGAAGGCATGCAGTATGTGCTTTTTGGCGATTGGCAGATATGTTTCCAAACCTACATCGACCTCTACAATCTTGCCCCCGACGAGCGTAAAATTGCTCGCGCCAAAGAGGTGATGCACTACGAAGCAACTTCTGCTGCTACCGACTATTGGTGGTGGGCCGATGCGCTCTACATGGTTATGCCCGTGATGACGAAAATGTACAAACTCACTGGCGACGAAGCATACTTAGACAAGCTCTACGCCAACCTTCTTTATTGCGATAGTATTATGTACGATGCCGAAACGGGTCTCTACTTCCGCGATGGTAAGTATGTATACCCCAAGCACAAAAGCACCAATGGGCTAAAAGATTTTTGGGCGCGTGGCGATGGTTGGGTGCTTGCTGGATTGGCAAAAGTGCTCGCCGATATGCCTCAGAACTACAAACATCGTCAGTTCTTCGTAGATAAATACGTACGTTTGGCGCGTGCTGTGGCTAAAATTCAGCAGAAAGAGGGATATTGGACACGCAGTATGATAGACCCTCAGCACGCTCCAGGCCCCGAAACAAGTGGAACGGCATTTTTTACCTACGGCATTCTTTGGGGTGTCAACAATGGATATTTAAGTGAAAAAGAATTTCGCACAACAATAAAACGCGCGTGGAAATACTTAACCACCACCGCAATTCAATCCGACGGTAAGGTTGGCTATGTTCAACCAATTGGCGAACGCGCCATTCCTGGTCAGACCGTCGATGCTAATTCGCAAGCCAACTTTGGAGTTGGCGCAGTGCTACTCGCCGCTTGCGAATATGTACACTATCTCCGACAATAGCATACAGTTTGGTTTTATATAGCGACAAGCCCGGCATTTCCGTCTCCCCTTAGGAATGTCGGGCTTGAATTATATTCATAACTTACATCTTATTTATAATTCGTACATATTATGCGTATGTATAACAAAAACCGACGAAAACTTCCATATTTGAGATCTCTCAACGAAAAATCAATAAACCATGAAAAATCTAAAAGGAACAAAAACAGAGAAAAATCTCTTGGAGGCATTTGCCGGTGAGTCTATGGCTCGCAATAAGTATAGCTACTATGCATCGAAGGCTAAGAAAGATGGTTACGAGCAGATAGCTGCCATCTTCGAAGAGACCGCAGCCAACGAGAAAGAGCACGCTAAACTTTGGTTCAAACATCTGCACGGCGGCGCTGTACCATCAACTGTAGAGAATCTCAACGATGCTGCCGATGGCGAAAATCAGGAGTGGACCGATATGTATGAACGTATGGCGCGCGAAGCCGAAGAAGAGGGCTTCACCGAAATAGCTGCTCAGATGCGCGGCGTAGCTAAGATAGAGAAAGAGCACGAAGAGCGCTACCGCAAACTCCTCAAGAACATCGATGATAAAGTAGTATTCTCGCGCGATGGCGATTGCATCTGGCAATGCCGCAACTGCGGACATATCGTTGTTGGCAAAGAAGCTCCGAAAGTCTGCCCCGTATGCGACCATCCACAAAGTTTCTTCGAAATCAAAAAGGAGAACTATTAGAGATAAAATAGGATAATACATCAAACGCACTAAAGGCGAACAGAATTGCCCTTAGTGCGTTTTTGTTTTTTATCTTGTATTTTTACACCCGCAAACTCACGCTGTGCGACAGATCAATACGTCGAGCGGTTATAGGGAGGGTGCACTACATATTAGAAAATGCGTTTGCTAACGCTTTGTTTTGGTCGTTGGAACTTGAGAAACTCGAACGTAGAATCAAAAGCATTGCAGAAGTAGATGCTACGGGTAGGATATACTATTCCGTGGGTGTGCTGATGGCTAAATGTGCCGTCTAGCACACCTTTATGGGCATATCATATATCCAACAGCGTGGGTGTCAAGTTCTGTTTGTTTATTTCTACAGGTTTTCTCAGGACCTCAACGTCAAACAAGCAGAGTATAGATACCCCGCTTTTTCTTTTGGTAGTTATGACATATTATGATCTTCTGTCCGATTTGGGTATTCTGCGGACTAAAAATTTGGGGACAGAAGCAAAACATGCTTTTCAATTCTTTTGAATTTCTTGTTTTCTTACCAATAGTATTCTTGCTTTATTGGTTTGTATTTAGAGGCCGCAAGTGGCAAAATCTATTAGTTGTTATTGCAAGTTATGTATTCTACGGATGGTGGGATTGGCGATTCCTATTATTGATAGCATTCACATCTTTATGTAGTTTCGGCAGTGGATTGTTGATTGAACGCTACGAAGGGCGGCGTAATGTTCAGCGCGCAGTGAGCGCTGCGAACATTGTGTTGAATTTGGGTATACTTGGCGTTTTCAAGTATTACAATTTTTTTATTGCTAATCTTGAAACGTTGTTCAATTCATTTGGCTGGCATTTAGATTGGGTAACCATACAAATAATATTACCCGTTGGTATTAGTTTCTATACATTTCAGGCGCTTAGTTATTCTATTGACGTATATCAAAAGAAACTTCCAGCTACTCACGATGTAATAGAGTTCTTTGCATACATAAGTTTCTTTCCTCAATTGGTTGCTGGACCTATCGAAAGAGCAACAAACCTTCTTCCGCAGTTTCAACACGACCGACAATTCGATTATGCAAAAGCAGTCGATGGTTGTCGTCAAATGCTTTGGGGATTTTTCAAAAAAATGGTTATAGCCGACAATTGCGCGACCGTTGTCAATCAGCATTGGGCTGAATATCAAAATCTTCCGACGGTAACGCTTATATTGTTGGGCGTTTTGTTTGCGATCCAGATTTATTGTGATTTTTCAGGCTATTCTGACATTGCCATTGGCTGTGCCCGTTTATTTGGATTCAACTTGATGCGAAACTTCAATTTTCCTTATTTCTCGCGCAGCATACCCGAGTTTTGGCGCAGGTGGCATATATCGCTGACAACATGGTTTCGTGATTATATATACTTTCCATTGGGAGGTAGCCGCTGCTCAAAAGCCAAGATTATTCGCAACGTATTTATTGTATGGGCAATAAGCGGATTATGGCACGGTGCAAATTGGACGTTTGTTTGTTGGGGTTTGTTTCATGCCGTGCTATTGGCTATTTATAATATCATCGGAATTAATACTAAATACAAGGATACGGTAACGCTATGTGTAAAAAGCATTTGTCAGATGGCTCTGACGTTTGCCTTAGCAGTGATTGGTTGGATATTATTCCGAGCTGAGAATATTGACCAAGCAGTTGGGTATTTCTCCGCGATGTTTTCTAACCAATTCATTGATTTCTCGATGCTTTATGGGAAAACCGCGTTTATGTTAGCTTGTCTTATGGTCATTGTGGAATGGCAACAACGTGACAAGCAACATGCTTTACAGTTCCCGAATATGAAATTATTCAACTATCGACTTGTACGATGGGGTGTATATTATGCTATAATTATTCTTATCGTAAGCTTGGCCGGAACTAACCAAACCTTTATATATTTTCAATTCTAAACGATGATGAAAAAGTTTCTGAAAAGAGCCATCGTGTTTTGTTGTCCATTCTTATCATTGGCAATGACATACACGGTTGCCGATCCATTCCGCGTCATAAGAGACTATGAAGTCTATTTCGACACTACAAGCATTTTTCCTGTAAATATTCCTTTAGTTTCGACTATGACTTATGTAAATCAGAGAGATAAATATCATTATGATTCTTTCATTTTCGAAAATTCAAGAAGTTTGTTCTATGACGTTAAGGATTGGGAAAAGTACTTAGATGGGAAAAGTTCATGCTTGCATTTCTGGACTAATGGAGGCTATATAAAGAGTTGGCATGACAAAGTAAAATTTATAGACGAAAATCAAGATACTATAAAAAATGCTCTTTGTGTACTTGACCACGAAGCACTATCAAGGTTAGATATAGAATCTGATTGGCGAGGTATGGAACCACCAATACTAAATCATTATCAAAATTGTATTGATTTTCAAATGGCTCATTTCATGGCATTCCTCAATCTCAAGTTTTTATTGGCTGTCGTTGATTATAAAGTATTCGGAGAATATCGAGAGTATATGAAAGATTATTTGTCTAATCCTGCACAAAGGCTAAATTATGACATGCGAACGAATGAACAACGTCGCCCCAATGCCGATGCAGAAATTGCTAATGGTACTTACTATGATGTCAAGCGTATGAAGGCCTTTGAGAATGTTCAAAAACCAGGTACTTTTTCTGAGCATATTCTTACCACAGAAGAAAGACAATTAATTAGAGAAATTCGTGAGATATTTAACCGTCATCATACTAATTATGAAATAGTATTGGGTCCGCAATTTGACCAGATAAAACCCAATGGCAACACAATGTCATTTCTATATGAAACATTCGGTCGTGAACATGTTCATGACTTTACAGGAGTCAATAAATGGACTACCGATTACCACAACTATTATGAATCATCTCACTATCGTCCGTGTGTAGCTGCAGAAATAATGGATATTGTATACTCAAAGTAATATAAAATGAAAAATTTTTTGATACATACGATATTATTTGTTTGACCTATTTTATTATTAATTATTCCATTAGAATATGTAATAAGGCAAGTGCCAAATCCTTATAAATATGAATGGATGCAAGAAAATGCAGAAGAAGTCGAAACTCTTGTATTAGGAAGTTCACATACTTTTTATGGCATAAGACCTGAATTTTTTGATTCTAAGACATTCAACTTGGCAAATGTTAGTCAAGGAATGAAACAGGATTTATTTCTAATCAAATACTGGGCTAACAGATATAAGAACTTGAAATATGTAATATTCCCCATTTCTTTTTTTACGTGGTTTGGACATGGATTGGAATATGAAGTGAATCGTATCGCTGTCGTTACTACAAAATTTATATGGATTGCGATTTATATACCGATTGGTCTTTAGACAATTTTGAAGTTTCAACTTTAGAACAACAAGAGGAAAAGTTCTCAGGCTATTATCTCCTAATATAAATGTTGGATTTGATGAGTATGGATGGGGAACAACATACAAGTTGCAGGATAAAAATATACAAACGTGGAATGATGGTTCTGAAGCTGACGCAGCCGTTAAACGCCATACAGTAGATAGTTGGGATTATATCGCCACAAATTATGCCTTGATGAAAGATTTGGCAGAGTTCTGTAAGCAACATAAAGTTAAGTTAGTACTAATAACAACTCCATGTTGGCATTCTTACTATGATAATTTGGATAAGAACCAACTCTCAAAAATGTATGAATTAACTCACGAGTTTCAAAAAGTATTAGATCTTCCATATTTTGACTATCTGAAAGATCAACGTTTCGAAGCTGATGATTTTTACGATATTAACCATTTGTCAGACGTTGGTGCTAAAAAGTTCACAGAAATACTTAATGCTGACATACAAAACTTAAACAGAAAGATTACTTGAACATTATAATGAAAATGGAGAATGGTCAGTGACAAACCATTCTCCATTTTCAATTTTCAACTTTTCAATTTTCCTCTATTTCTTTATCGGATAGAGGCGTAGCAAAAGCACTATCAGGCCTGCCATGAGGGCTGGGAAGATAGAAAAGAGCATCCATATCATGCTTCGCACTGATTCTTCGTCGGTGATGGTGATGACAGTTTCGCCGGCGTCGTTAGTGCCAGAGATGAAACCTGCCAAGCCGAGCAGCAACGCCACAAGCGAACCAGAGATTGCCGTGCCGAACTTCTGCGCCATCGTGCCTGACGAGAATATCAAACCCGTCGACGAGGTGCCATTCACTTCGGTGGCAAAGTCGGCAACATCGGCATACATAGACCAAAGAAGCGGCGAATAGAGCCCCACGCCAACCGACGTAAGTATAACTATACCTACCATAAGCCATATGTATGCTGCATCCATAGGTATGAAGAAGAAAAGCACCGACGTAGCCGCGCAGATGATGGCTGCTACAGCGAACGCTTTGCTCTTAGAACCAATCCACTCGGTGAATTTTGGCGAAAGTCCGCCGAAAATCATGCAAGTAACCTCGCCAAAAGTCATAAACACCGTATAGTTAATTATGAGTCCGCTGACGGTGACATCGCCACCAAGGCAGTAGGTAATCATATAACCAGCCACGGCGTAGCGGAAACCGTTGAAGAAGTTGGTGCAAATGCCGATGAGCGTGAGGTAAATCCATGGTTTGTTCTTCACAAGATCGGCAAAGGGTTTGAACGAGAATTTCTCGGCGCGGACGGGTTTGAGGCGTTCCTTCGTCATCAAGCCGCAAGCGAGCGTCATAGCAGCTGCCAAACCACCAAGGCACGCGCCAAGCACCGCATACTGATGCGCCTCAGATCCGCCTATCATCTTCTGTAAATATGGAAACGACAGCAATGTGATGAAGCCCATTGCATACGCGCCCACCATGCGAAACGACGAAAATTTATTCTTCTCGTTGTCGTCGGCAGTCATCACGCCAAGTAGCGAGCCATAGGGCACGTTGACAGCGGTGTAGGCAGCCATCATAAGTAGGTACAATGTATATGCATAAATACGCTTACCCACAGCGCCAAAGTCGGGCGTGTAGAGCAGGAATGCGAAAATCAATCCGAGCGGAATGGCGCCAAAGATGAGCCACGGGCGATAAGTGCCCCAACGCGAGCGAGTGCGGTCGGCAAGGCTACCCATGAGCGGGTCGGTGACAACGTCGAACATGCGAGCAATGAGCATCAGCGTAGCAGTGTCGGCCACGGTGAGACCGAAGACATTGGTGAAGAAGAGCGGAAAAGCTATCGACATCACTTTCCACGTGATGCCACCGGCAGCCGCGTCACCAAGCGCGTAGCCTATTTTCTCGCTTAGACCAATTTTTTCTTTCATAATTATTTGGTTAATGATAAGCGTAATACAACAATATCGTGTCCGGGAACGTCGCGACGGAGCGCAGTGGCGGTTGTGCCAAGGTCTTTATGCGCAAACAAATCGCGGATTTTGTACGTATCGCGCGAGAAGTTGATTTCGCGGTTGAACTGCCCATCTTTTATATATACATGCGACCAATCGTAGTTGAGCGAGCGCGTGTTCTCGGTCATATTTACGAATGCCACAGCCCACTCGTCGTTTGCAAGCGCCTTAACCCAAATTTCAAAGCCATTCTCGTTGATGAAGCGGAAACCTTGAATGCCAAGCGGGTCTTGGTCGACAGCGATAAGCTCCTTATTCGTAACGAGTTCGAGCGTCTCTTTCGACATTTTACGTATGTCGTTTCCAAGCATCAGCGGCGATGCGAGCATACACCACATGGCAAAATGCACGCGATCTTCGTTAGGCGCCATGCCATTGCCAACCTCAAGCATATCGAAGTCGTTCCAATGGTCGGGACCAGAATATTGACGGATGTTAGGATGCAGGCGGATTATCTGCCAAATGCCAAGCGACGCCCAGCCGCCAAAGCTCTGTTCGCAATCCCAGCAATGAGCAATATCGCCCGACACGCGCCACATATTGCCGACCTCCTTGCCCCATAGCCAAGGCTGATTGTCGCCCCACTCGCAGATGCTGAAAAGTATAGGACGTCCAGCCTTACGCAGTGCATCGCGCATGATAGAGTATGACGCCCGCGCATCTTGCTGATAGCTAAAACCGCCATTGCCAGCGCCTGTTGAGCACCAGTCGTACTTTAGAAAATCGACGCCCCACGCTGCATATTGCTTAGCATCGAGGAACTCGTAGCCGCGCGTGCCCGGATAGCCACCGCACGTAAGCACGCCAGCACAGTTGTATATACCAAACTTCAAACCTTTGCTATGCACGTAGTCGGCAAGCGGTTTTATGCCATTCGGAAATTTCTTTTTGTCGGGCAGGAGGAGAAGCGTTTCGGGGTCGCGCTGCATCTCCATCCAGCCATCATCAATAACTACGTACTGATAACCAGCATCTTTGAGCCCAAGTTTTATGAACAAATCAGCCGTTTCGCGCACCACATCTTCACTGATGTCGCAAGCGAAGGTGTTCCACGAGTTCCAGCCCATAGGCGGCGTCATAGCAAGTCCCTCGAATTTCTGAGCATTGGCAGTCAGCGAGACGAGCGCCGCCAAGGCTAATAGTGATTTTTTCATACGGTATAAATAATTATTTAGTTATTGATAAGTGTAGATACGAATGCGACAAGCTCATCGGCAATGAGCGCATGTTCCTCAACGTCAGGATGATCGGCGCCGCCACTATTGTAGCTTCGCGAGAAGAAGAAGGTATGCACATCGATATTACGCGACTTGCACAAATCGGCAACTTGAGGAAGAACTTTATGTTGATATTCAACAAGTTCGTCGTTTGCCATCGGACTCGACAAAAGCACAATTTGCGCATCGGGCGAATGCTGCTTTACGGTAGATACAAATTCTACATACGCACCAACAAAGTCTTCAACGGGCTGAATACCATCGTTTTGACCAAGGCAAATAAATACTATGTCAGGATTGAATGTGAATGCGTACGGAATGCGATTCTCGCGTAAGAGAATCTTGTCGTAGACCATTGGCATGGTAATATCCATATCGCAGCACGAGTGTATAAGCCCGATGCCCGACACCGATGTGAGCATATATTGCGCACCAAATGCGCGAGCCGTCAGCACGCCGTAACTACTTGATGCTCTGTGCCAATCGCCCCATTTATATTCAGCTGCAGGCGTGGCTGTTGTGTCGGCCTCGGCGCCGCAGGTAATAGAGTTGCCAATAAACTCGAAGCGATATTTATCCTCAGTTTGCCACTTATGAACTTCCTCTGCCTCAACGCTCAAAATGCGCGTATAGCCCATAGCTGTCTCGGAGTCGCGAACGACCATAACAGTATGATTACCAGCACGAAGAGTTTCATTAGCGCGTATATAATTAACACTATCGGAAGGCGCAAAATCTGCATTGCCAATCACGATAGTATTATAGCGACCAATGGTACGGAAACGCACAGGCTGCAGAGTGTCGACAAAAACTTCCAGATAGTTGTAACCATTGCCATAGACTTGCTCGTCCTCAATATTTACAAGGCAACCGTCGCCGCTGAACGCAAAGGTGAAATATGCGCCCGGAGCCCAGATGCGCGGACCTTGCGCCTCGGCACTATCCACACGACCTACAATAGAAATTGCCTCGTCGTAACCTCCTACCACAACAGTGTGCTTGCACGATGCCAACGTCATAGCTAACAGCGTAAGTATTAATATTTTGCGTATATACATAACTACAATGATTTTATGCGTTCGAGAACTTCTGCGATAGCGCGCGAATTGTGGTACGGACATTTCCAGAAGCCAGCTTTGCAGTCGTTGTAGACGTCGCGACCTTGCTTATCGACGCGCCAAAGCCACTCGCCATATTCGCGGTCGATGAGTTTCTGGCTGATGAAGCGCCATACGAGTGTCATTTTTCGTAAATATTCCTCGTCGCCAGTGAGACGCCAAGTGTCGGTGAGTCCAACGAGGGTCTCGGCTTGCGGCCACCAATGTTTGTCGGTATCCACAACGCCGTTTACCTTTTCGTAGAAGATGGAGTCGCCGTCCCAGCCCTCGGCAAGAGTGATGTCGGTTAGGCGTTTGCAAATCGGGCGAAGCGCCTCTACCCAAGCCTCGCTGCCAATCACCTCAGCCGCTTCGATGAGCAACCAAGCGCCCTCGATGTCGTGGCCGTAGGAATCTATTTTGCTCTTCACAGCCCAATCCATATCGAAAAAAAGATTGAAATGGCCCGTGTGTGCGTCGATAATTTTCTCAGTAAAAATCTGCAACAGATGCTCTATCGACTCTTTTAGCTCTGCCGATGGCGCAACGCGGTATAGATTGGCGTAAGGTTCGATAATATGCAGATGCGTATTCATCGACTTAGGCGTATTCTCGTCCTTTTCGCTGAGACGCACGTCGGCAAGCGGCGTCCAGTCGGCAGCAAGCGCCTCGATATATCCACCACGCTGGCGGTCGCGGAAATGCTTTTCGATAAGATGATACGTTTCTACAGCAATATCGACGGCCTTCTTGTTGCCCGTCGCGCGCGCATATTCCGACAAGCCATAGATACAAAATCCAAGCGCGTAGGCCTGCTTTTTGGTGTCGAGCGGCGTGCCATCGGCATTGAGCGACCAGTAGAAGCCGCCATTTTTAGCATCGTAGAAATATTTACATAGATATTCGAATACGCTGTCGGCAGCCTTGCGATATTCGGGTTTGCCGAAGAGACGCGTAGCCGTGGAAAATGTCCAGAGCATACGCCCGTTGAGGATTCCACCTTTGGGCGCGTCGGGCACAAGGTTGTTGAACTTGTCGCGCTCGCCATAGAATCCGCCACGTTCTTCGTCCTGCATCTGCGAAATCCAATATTGCATGATGCGGTCATATTCGGCCGTCATCTCGCTTTTGATTTGTTGCAATTCACTCATTATTATATAATTATGAATTACGAATTACGAGTTCCGATTCACTAAAATGGAGATAACCTCGTAATTCATAATTTGGAATTCGTAATTAAGTTGAGTTCTTCGAGTGTAACAGTTAAGTCGCTGTTATAGATATTATTACGCACTTTCGCGTCGTTATCTACTTCGAGGAATTCGCTCCAGCACATGAACCAACTCCAACCTGGCTGTTTCTTCAATATAGCTGGCGTTGGCAGTTTGCCGCATTCGCCGATAGCTATTATTTTGCCATTAGCAAGCTTCGTAAGTCTCTCGTAATCATCTATTTGATAACCATTACGATAAAAATCCGTTGCAAGAATATCTACCACATCGTGACCAGGGAAGAAGTCGGAATAGAAGCCTACGTTAGGCGAGCCAAGTTCGTTGGCATTGAACACCCACAATAAGTTGTTGATATGATGATAGTTAGTGAGTCGGTTGTAGAGCATACGATAGAGCGCTTGGTAGCCATCTTTGCCAGGACGTGCGCCCCACCAAAACCAATCGCCATTCATCTCGTGATATGGGCGCCAGATTACGGGAATCTTCTCATCTTGCAACTGTTTGAGGAAGAAGGCAATAACATCAACTTGTGCTTTCCAGCGGTTGTTGAGTTCCGTGCCTTCGGTGAGGAGTTGCTTCCACTGTTCATCGGTGAGTTTGCTCTGCACGCCATATTTGCCCTGCCACGTGGTGAAGTTTTCATCCGTTGTAGGAGGAACAGCGTGCCACATAAGCGTAATTATAGCACCTTTTGCGTGCCATTTTATAGCATTATCTATGGTGCGCTGACGGAAGTTGATGCCGTCGAGCGAATTAGGTTTCGAGTAGCCAAAATCCTGACCGAAAACAACCGGATGCGAGCCATCAGTCAGATTTTCAACACGTTCCATATATATATCCGAAAAGAGCGGATAGCTATGCTGACCAGTCAAGACGCCATTCCCGCGCTGCTTATATAGGAAGTTTAGCAGAGCTTTTGCCTCAGGCGTTGCGTTGGGATTAACTGGTACCATTTGCGCCGCTGCATACATAGAATAAAACAACAGCACGGCAAGGAAGGAGAGAATTCTATTTTTCATATTTAATTGTGTTATAACGATTTATCAAAAACGGAAGTGACAATTTGAACCACGAAACACACGAAATAATATTCTCGGACATTCCGTATTTCCAATGAAACTCACAGAATCTTGCATTTTCTGCATTTTCTGTGAGTTCCGAGGTTGTACAAATCAAAACTCGTCGGCGGTAGTGAAGCTCGAGGCCTGCACACCAGCAGCATTGCGGAGATTTGGCATAGCCGTATCGCTCCACGCATAGCGTACATTCACTGGCTCGGCCACACCTTGGGCAGAGACCTCTACCCTACCGTCTTTGAGAATTTTGGCAGTTGCGCGTACATATTTACCATCACTGCCAGCCACCTCGAACCAGTCGGGAGCTTTGCCGTCGGAAGTGCGCAGACCTTCGGCATTGTCGAATGTTATGTAAGCCTTGTTCTTCTGCACCTCCATCTTCTTGAAGAGCGGTGCCGCATATTTATACTCCGTCTTGCCATAAACGGTGTTCAGCACAGCGTTGGCAAAGCGTTCGGCAGCCTCCATTTTGTATGGCGGATGAATATTTACGGTGTCGGAGAGTTCGCCAATGACAACCATGGCGGTGTTAGGTATGTCGAGAGCACGGCGCTGACGCTCACGAATGGCAACTCCATTGCCCGAATTGTAGTGATATGCACCAATCTGCGCATAGACGATAGGCAACTGAGCGCCAAAGAGTTCGCGCATCGAGTTTGCCCACGAGAACATCATGTCGGTGTATGCATATTGATTATCGACATTGGCTTCGCCCTGATACCACGCAAGGCAAGAGAATTTGAAGCCTTCGAGCGGTGCAACCATCGCATTGTAGGCAGCACCAGGCTTCTGCGGGCCCCAAATATTTTTAGGCAAAGTTTCGTTGGCCGTACGTAGATAGTCACAAAACTCGTAGGCCGTTGGATTTGTCCAAACCTCAATGGGTGTACCGCCCCAGCTGGAGTTCACCACACCAACGGCAACGTTGAGCACCTCACTGAGTTTGCAAGCCATCAAGTAGCCTATAGCCGAGAAGTTGCCAACAGTCTGCGTATTAGCCACTTGCCACTGGCCAGTAACATCGTGCGAAACCACCTCCGCCGTGCGATAGTCGACGGTAAACATACGTATGTCGGGACGATAGAGATTTTTTATCACCTCTTGGCGTCCACGAAAACCAGCATTCACCGTCCACTCCATATTGCTCTGACCCGAGCAAAGCACAACTTCGCCAATGCCTACATTGTGAATACTTAGGCTGTTATAACCAATAATATCAATGGTATAGCTATCGTGCGAACCAGCAGGCGTATGCAGCTGCACGCTCCACTTAGCATTGGTGTCGGCGGTTGTGCGAATGGTGTCGGCAGAATTCCACGAAGCCACCACAGCTATTGGCTCGCGCGTCTTGCCCCAACCCCAAAGGGTGATTGCCGAATTTTGCTCAAGCACCATATTGTCGGAGAAGATGTTCGGCAGCGTAACTGCCCAACTATACGCCGACACGAGCAACGTAAGTAACGTCGATATTACTATTCTTTTCATTTAGTGCATATATTGTATATTATTATCAATCAGCTCATTAATTCGCTTAACCGAAGCAGCGGAAGTAAGTTCGTCTTCGGGCGTATTTATGCAGTAGTCGAGCAGTTTATCAACCGAAGTTTCTGCCACATGCATACGCGTATCGCTCGATGCATAGTATATAAGTATGCGGCCATCGTCGTCTTTTATCCAACCATTCGAGAATACCACATTGCTGACGTCGCCAACGCGTTCGCTGGCTTCGGGCGCAAGGAAATAGCCAGCAGGTTTGTGCGTTACAACCCACGGGCGCTCAAGGTCGGTGAGGAACATATAGAGCACGTAACGAAGTCCGGCCGCGGTATTACGTACACCGTGCGCAAGATTGAGCCAACCTTTTTCGGTACGTATTGGCGCAGGACCCATGCCATTCTTAACCTCGTAGATAGTATGATAAGTCTTGGCATCGATGATGAGTTCGTCCTTCACTTCGGCGTGGGTGATGTCGTTGCAGAGTCCCCAGCCAATGCCGCCGCCACTACCCGTGTCGATAAAACCATCTTGCGGACGCGTGAAGAAGGCGTAGCTACCATTCACAAAATGCGGGAATAGCACCACATTGCGCTGCTGACCTGCGTGCGAAATGAGGTCGGGCAGACGCTCCCACGTCTTCAAATCTTTAGTACGCGCAATACCAGCGGCAGCCACGGCGCTACTTGTGTCGCCAGCGGGAGCGGTGAGGTCTTTACGTTCGGTGCAAAAAACGCCGTATATATAGCCATCGTCGTGCTGCGTCACACGCATATCGTAGACGTTGGTGTCGGGATTACCATCAATTTGTGGCATAGTGATGGGGCGCGACCAAAAGCGGAAATTGTCCACGCCGTTTGGGCTCTCGGCCACAGCAAAGAACGACTTGCGGTCGACACCTTCAACGCGAGCAACGAGCAGATAGCGACCATCGAGCTTTATTGCGCCAGCATTGAAAACGGCGTTGTAGCTGATGCGTTCCATGAAGAGCGGATTGGTCTTCTCGTTGAAGTCGTAGCGCCACGTCAGCGGGATGTGCTGACGCGTAAGTATTGGGTTACGGTAGCGTTTGTAGTATCCGTTTTCCGAAAAAGTGAGTTCGTTTTTCAGTGTGACGAGTTTTTCGTACCTATCGGTAACAGCGTTTTTTCTATCTCTAAAATGATTTTCTGACATTGCTTTATCTTCTATTTCTATTTTACAATTTCACTATTTATTTGATTATGAACGAGGTGCATCTTTGTGCACGACATCAGTCGATTTCGATTGGTCGATGAGCGGCAAGTCGTTCAGGCGTAAATATACCTGAGCCGTAGCCAAAATATCTTTTTCGCAATATACAGCTATGCGTTTAAGTGCCTCTTCATGAGGTTGTTCGGTATAATAGACGCCATACACCTGCGAACCGTCGATGTCGTCCTTAGGCGTAGGTATACCAAGTACGTATGTAAGCAAATTGAGCGACGTGTAATTTTTGTAATCGCCAAAGCGCCAGAGTTCAAGCGTATCTATGAGGTTGCTCTCCCACGGCTTTTTGCCCGACATATTCAAGTTGCTCGGTATTGGCACGTTGTTGATAATCATTCTTCGGCATATATACGGCACGTCGAACTCCTTCACGTTGTGTCCGCAGATGACATTATTCGAATAGTAGGTCGACACTAACGTAGCAAAATCGGTAAGTAGATGTCGTTCATCATCATCGAAAAAAGAGGTACTTACAAACGTATTGCGCCCATCTTTTTGTCGCACCCAACCAATCGAGATGCAGACAATCTTGCCAAACTCTGCGTAGATGCCAGCGCGGTCGTATATCGCATCAGACGTTGGTTTTTCGCCGTCGACAATGGGCGCAATCTTATCGGCTTTCACGTCCCAGAGGTGCTGTCCGCGTTCATCTACATCGGCATACGTAGCGAACTGCGGCACAGTCTCGATGTCGAGGAATATTATTTTGTCTAAGTCTATTTTCATCATTGTGTTATGTATTTATGACAGACGCACAATCGATATTCATAAGAATGAATAATTCGAGGTTCAATTTATGAC
>JAEEGL013863373.1_pt1 | contig 17679 bp, 9 predicted proteins | sample 9134231 | NCBI WGS metagenome assembly JAEEGL01 (sample SAMN16246548, study PRJNA631951) | gut metagenome | biome: gut microbiome; feature: rumen; material: fiber-attached | host: Bos | place: Iran: Karaj | collected 2018-10 | reverse complement strand
GCCTCTGATGGCTGGCGGAGCAATGCCTTTATCAGAGGCATAGAACACCCAGTAGGTACAGAGCGCAATATCTGTACGATGAAGGCCCATAGCACAGGCAATATAAAAGTCGCCTTGGTCAATCAGTTCGCAAAACTCAGGAAAGCGAACCACCATCTCGGTGATGGTTTCATACGTGATGTCAACAGGATAGTGAAAATACTCCAATCCATATTCGGTACAAAGCTCGGACAGAGCGGCTGCATGTATCAATTCCTGTCGATTAGCTGGACGACTGATAAAATGAGACTGCTTAATCTTTTCAATGTTTGCCATGTATTCCTTCCCTCCTATCGCGACAATCGGCAAAGTCCTGCTCAAAGGAACAATGGTACCCATTAACTCTTTTTTGACTTTTTCAACAATCGTTGAATAACTCGTTTCGGCCATTGTGTTTGGGGTGGGAAGATTCTCTGCTTTTATGCAATATAGTAATGCGATGTTTTTTGGACGAGTTTCTTTGTCATTTTTCACAACTCCAAACTTTGTTGAACTTTGCGAATCAGCAGACAATGAACAAAATGATATATGAACGCAATGGCTATGATGTTCAACTCTATCAGTTTCACATCCACTCATACCGTATGTAGTATCAGATTTATATAGGCTTTCAACAGATGCCCCAAGTCCTTTACTAATAAACAAATAGGAGAGGGGGGGGGTATGAGAATGACCTCCAGACGAACTTGTATTAAAATCGCCAGAATAACTAAAAGAATGACAATGTCCTTGTAATGCATCCTCTTGAATTGAAGCAAATTTTCTTCCACCGTCGCGATTACCATAATTATCCCAACCTCTGACAAACAATCCTTGTAAATCGGGCACAAAGAAAAAGCCTCCAGGTGTATCAGGATGGTTATATGTTGTTCCAAGAACTTTACTCAAAAGTGGAAATAGTTCTTTACGATACATCTCGCCATCACAGACCAACCAACCTGCGGGAGCCTCCTTCATAGCAAAAGACATTATTGCTCCTATGGGTACATTCTGAAAATGGGTATCGCTTTTATCTATTAATTCATTGTACCTATCATTCTTTTCCATACTTGTAAAATATTAAAAAATCAGTGGAATGTACTTTGCTTATACACAAAACATCAGTGCAATATTTTTCGGCCTAATTTCAACGGGCATCCATACTCCTAGAAAAACTAATCCTTTCGTGTTACTTATAATCTAATTTGCTTTTATGCAATAAAGCAAGGCCATATTTTTGGGCCTAGATTCCGTCGACACTCGGTCTTCAATAGATCCATAAGCCGAAGATTCAACCTCTCCTATATTAACATCTGTAACCTTATGTTTATGATTTCCAATAGTATTAACAGCCATCCAGCTTTCATCACCTGGCTCATGACATACAACTCTAAAAGAATTACCAAATGTCCCAGACTTCATTTCTTCTGGATGATATTTGAATGTATGCCAATGATCTCCAGCAAAGTCTGTTTCTGATTGATAGCTCTTATGTTTGTGACCTTGAATAGCATCCTTCTGAATTGAACCAAATTCCCTTTCTGGATCCACATTGCCATCCTTATCCCAGCCACGAATGAACTGACCTTGTAAATCTGGTACGCAGAAAAAGCCTTCTGGAGTATCGGGTTGATTGTAGGTCGCTCCAAGAGCCTTGCTCAACAGTGGATATAATTCACTACTATACATACCACCGTCACACACCAGCCAACCAGAAGGTGCGTCCTTCATAGCAAATGCTTCAACCGCTCCTATGGGAACTGCCTGTGCCTTGAGTTGTTCTAATTCTTTTTTCAACGATAATACTTGATTGATTAATTCATGAATGTTTTCCATAAATCAAACTATTTATTATTGTTCGGTGATTATTGTGACTTCATATATACTACGGACAAAAAGGCATCAGTTAATAACAGTTTTAGGGCGTATCATTTATCAATTGCAACACCTTCCCTCTCTTGTCCACGAAGAAACGGATTTTTTCAGACGAGACAATGCAAAAACCTTCTGAAAAATGCTCTACCTCATCATAAATACATGGAATTACAAGATTCCCAAAAGTATTTACAAAACCCCATTTCCTGTCTTTTCGAACCGCGGCCAATCCTTCAGAAAAATGCTCAACATATTCGTATTCACACGGAACAACAACTTCTCCCTCCTTGTTAATAAAGCCCCAAAGGTCATCTTGCTTTATCGCAGCTTTTCCTTCGGAAAAGTAACCCACATTGTCATATATAAAATCGCAAATAGGTTCAAATTGATTGTTAATAAAACCATATTTTCTTCCGTCCAAACTAACTCCAGCGAAATGCTCTGAGAAAGCATTAGCCTTCTTATATTTATACTCAGAAACATCATTTCCATATTTATCAACATACCCATAATCAGAATACTCATAGATACTGAATAACGTTCCATCATAATCCTCCTCGGTTCGTGATCCAGTTATTTTAGCTCTACAAATGAATCCTTCATTACTATAATATATGTATCTATGCTCTTGTATCATGTAGTACATATCATAATCACTCTGGTAATTAGCTGACGTAGCCCAATAACCACGTATAGTAACCTTCGCCACCCCATTGATGACATCTCCAACATAAACACCATTAGGACAACGACTTTTATTAAACCGCACATGATCAACAATTTCGCCAGAATGGTTAATCCACTCCATATGATAGTCAGACCAAATTGTAAACAGCCCACAGCTAAAGAGGTTCCCAAACTTTAGTCCATAACCACTATAATTCTTGGTTAGATCCAACTCAACATTGAATGATGTATTTAAAAAGCCTCTCTTAACTTTGAAAACCCCATCAGGATTATCAAGTTCAAAATAAGCTAAACCTTCGGAAAAACCACCAACACGCCTATACACGAACCCCGTTCTACATCTAAATTCCCTATCGATGAAACCCCATAAACCATTTTTCTTAACCGCAGCAAAGCCATCGCTAGAGAAAAGGTGAGCTTCTTGATACCCCTCTTTTGATAGTCTGCCTTCCTTATCAAGGAAATGCCAGCACTTTGTTTCTGCATTCTGAACTAACGCAAAACCCTGTCCAAAATGTACTAAAGAAGAAAATGTCTTATATTTAACCATTACAGGGTCATAATCAGCAGGAGATTCATTGGCATCTTCCTCAATATTTTCCGTGCTTACTTTTCGTTTAACAGCAAATAATGATTTAGGATCAAACTGATAGATGGTATTAAGATCATTCTCATTTCCTTTGCCAGAGACAACACTTTCTAAAGCAAGTCTTAGTTTTTTTGAATCATCTAATTCTGAATCCGGAAGTTTCTTCAGTAACAGTTTTACTTGTTCATCGTTTTTTATTACGCCGTCGCCATTAAACCTCATTAAAGCCATCATCAACTTTGCATCATCAATAGAAATGGCCTGTTCAAATAGTTTGTATGCTTTGGCTGGCTGCCGCTTGCGACCTATTACACCCATATAATACAGCACACCAAGCCAATACACACTTTCCTTATCCCCTGCATTATTAAAAAACGCAGCCGCCTTCATAAAGTCACCATTCAAGGCCTTTTCTTTTCCTTTGTCATTAAGCTGACTGGGACTCAATTTTAAATCGCGATATCTTGAAGCTCCTTTTGCCACAACATTCAATTCCTTAATACGCTCAATATCAAAAGACGCTTTATTCACTTCATCCCTTTGATGCTGCCAACGTTTGTAGACAAAAGGTATTTGAGAAGTTCCTCCTACAAGAAATACTGTTTTTACAGATTTTATGTCTTCACACAACTTTTCCTCGTGAGCAGAATCAATTAAGGATCGTGTACATTGTATGGTGTTGTCTACCATTTCTTTAATGATACTTTCAAACTCACTTCTTGATAATGAATACTGAAAGTCATCAGAACAACTTTCTCGTTCCGATAACGTTTCTTTAAATCTAATGGAAGCCTTTGACAATTCATCAGAGGCATTAAGACGATCTTCTCGCGAGAGGGCTTTATCTTCTATAATAGACACTAGATGCTGTGCTCTTCTTCCCCTTTTTATATAATCAGCCCCGACAAGGGAATCAATATAAATACCTCCCCATTTTTGTTCATTATCAGACCCCACTGATTCATCTACAACTTGGATTTGCTGCTCTAATATTCTAATAATAGATGTGTCAAAAGTGCCACCGCCAAAATCGCAAATCAGATATAGACTATCGTCAAATTTTGCAGAGTGTATATTATCCTTCAATAAACAATATGCTGCCGCAACTGGTTCGGGAATAATTAAAACATCCTCAAACCCTGCTTTTTTAGCCGCTTCTCTCATTATCCGATACCGAATACCATCCTTGGGGGCAGATGCCGGAACGGTTAATACCACCTCTTTAAACTTTTGATCAGCATTGAATTCCCGTTTTATCTGCTCCTCAGCACACTTTTTTATATGCTTTAAAAACTCCACAACAATGCTTGACAATTTATTTTGTCTATTACTATCTCCATAAGACAACGAATCAAGCTCTGGCTTAAAGTTACTGAAAAAGGTACCCGAAGGTTTTTTTCTACTATTAATTGCTTCGTTTCCTATTATTGGAGTGCCTCCTTTTTCATCAAAAAAAGCCACCGTTGGTATTCTCCCGTCATCGTTCTGAATTCCAACATTAGCCAATTTTACGGCATAATAACTATCTGGTTTACTTGTGTCATATACAGCCGCTTTCGTATATGAAGTTCCGAAATCAATGCCCAAATAATACATATCCTATCCTTTTACAGAAAAAATTATTACATCCTGCGGAATCAGGCATTTACCTTCATACCAATAACCAGGCCTGACCACTTGTGCCACATGGTTTTTTGCCATAGAATCCAGTGTCTCTTGAGTGTCAACAATTCGCTGGCATTTTGGATCAAACAGTCCGTCAGCTTCTTTTACTATTCTTACACCATATTCAACAAGTGATTGTTCCATCTTGTTTTTCACAATACTAATGCATTCTTCTGTCGTTTTATCATCTATTGATTTCAATAAATCACAGAACCGCATTATTTCTATTGTGGTAATAATTGTCTTGTTTGCGGTCTTTTCTTTTTCGTCCTTCAGAAATCGTATTTCTCTTTCCAAATTTTGGCATTTTTGACTTTCAACATCAAAAAGATTTGATTTTTCAAGCAATTGGGAATTTAATGCATCCCGCTCTGCCTTTATCTTATCAACCGTAACATTTGCAGATAATAATGCTTGTTTAAGTTCGTCAATACGATTGGACAAACATATTCTCTCATTTTCGAGTTCTTGTATCTTTAATTCGGCTGCTAATTGTTGAGCCTCTGCACCTTTCTTTTTCTTAGAAGACACCTTTTCCTTGGTACTAAGAACCTTATGTATTTTGTTAAACATAGTTTTCGTTGTTTGAGTTGAGTGATTTAAGGAGTTTTTCAGATGCCTCAATCGCATACTGATTCCCTATGATATTGTAATAATCGGCCTTATTCCTCCATTGTTCTATCATTAACAACCTCGTATTCATGTCTTGATTATCTGACAAACAGAAATCAATGGTTTTTGAGACCAAAGACCATTCTTCTTCATCAAAATAACCCGAACCATCATAATAGTCTCGCAGAACCGACAAAAACCCATATTGAGAATAAAGCTTTCTTTCGGCATTCTGACATAGTTCCAAAACACTTCTTAATGAGCTTATTTTGTCTAATTCAATGCAAGAATTATGTTCCTTTTCCACCACCTTTCTCAATTCCGGCAATACACAAATGGCTTTATAAAACAATGATAGTTTTTTGAAATGCTCGTCGAAGACATATCTTCGAAGTGCCGGAACATTTGAATACTCTTCAAGGTCTCTTTTTAGGTCATCCAGAGATTTGTCAGAATTTGTACCGCACCACCAAACTGTGTATTTCATAGCTTCCAATCCAAGTCTTGAGAACATGTCATCTTTTATTGAATCGTTTCCAAAAAAACCGTACAATTCAGGATATGCCGCTTTCATATTAGAATAATCTGGAACGGTAAATATTTTAGAAAACAGTTCAGACCATCGACTCATGCTTATTCTTTGCAAAATTGCAAAATCGTTAGGTGTAATTAATCTCGAAGCCATCGCGAAAATACCAGCAATTGGAATGCACTTGGAAAAGCAACTGCGAAAAGCAGAAGATTTATTGCGGTTATTGCTGATCACACGGTTACCTTCTTCACGAAAATCTTTATCCCAATCGCAACCATCCATGTCACTCGCAATCAACAAGTCACAGCAACTATATACAGCAATAACATTCAATCCGCTTACACGATGCTTTCCACCATTGATTTGCGATAAATAATCTTTAGCAGAGTCAATATCTTTGACTCCAAATTCTTTTTGAACTACATAAAGAATCACATCAGGTTTCCTATCCTTATCCCTAAACAACTTTTTTGTATTTTCCGAATCCGTTTTTAGCCACGAATCATCGCCAGGGGTATCAATAATACTCATCTCCTTCAATATCGGATGATTAAGATACACATCGAACCACAAGATTTGGTCACGAAATCCCAAAGTGTCTGGTTTCCTGACATCAACTAATTCCCGATACTGCATAAGAGTGATAGATTCTTCTGCAAGTTTACCAGTGCCGTTATCCAAATGAACCATTGCCATTTCTTTATTATCTGGCGATTTGTCTATATGCATTAGGACGCTGACATTTCCAGTAACTATTGTGTCGCCCATTGGCAACTCGGAAATCTTCAATAGAGCATTTAGTAATGTGGATTTCCCCGCTTTTGTTCTACCCACAATTGCAAGTCTGAGATGCTCTCTAAGTTTACGCCGTGCTTTGAGTACAGCATCGGTGATTAAAGGGAGCCTGGCCTTTTCTGCAGTTGCAAAAATGGCATCAAGCTCCCGTTCCACAAATATCCGCAGTTCCTCAGGCTTCATTATTGCGTAATGTATTACAAATCTCCTCGCTTTCGATAACTAATTGCTTAATTGCATTGTAGTGGGCACGGATTCTTGCTGTTTCATTTTTGAGATTATCATGTCTCAATTTTAGTCTCTTTTTTTCGTCTCTAACCTCTGTAAAAAAACGAGTCGACAAATCGGAAGAGTTAGGAATGTTGGCTTCTTTTATTTTTCCTTGAGTTTTATTAAAAAATTCATTGATTTGTTTGGTGTATTCTGATAACAATTCATTCCTCTGACGTTTTTTCCGGGCCTCTTTCGACCCCTCAAAAACGGCAAGTCCTGAAATAACACCAATAGCTGCTCCCAAAGTTGCTCCAATTGCCGTACCTATTGCAGGAGCAATCGTGCTACCTATTAAAGCTCCAACCTTGGCTCCAGCTGCCGCACCAGCCCATGTGCCAACCGAGTAGGAAATACCTCCAACAATCAAGCCAATCGAAGTCGAGACATAGATATCTCGGATTTTTTCCCCAGCCAAAACGTCCCCAATTTCTTCATCAATTTTTATTTCGGTTGACACTTTTCCCGGTGTTTGTATTGCTTGTTCTTGGATATCCTTTAATCCCGTCTCGGCTCGCATCTCTTCATAGATTTTTGTAAAACCATCAGGAATCTTTTTTTCCAACTTACTCTGAAAACTAATCATGTCTGCAGAAATACATTTACAGAGAGCGTCTTTATCTTCTAAATAAGTGTCTTCTTGGAGCTTTTTAGAAACATCATCAACAATGGCCTTCCTCTCTTCTTCAACAAAATCATACAATTCCTGATAAAACAAAGACTGTTTTGTGGCTAATTTTTGAGACCAACTATATTGGTTGTTTTCTATTTCTTGTAAGCGTTTTATCAACCCATTTAACTCATTCACGATTTTTTCTTTGACTTCCGGATCCTCTACAATTCGAATTACTTCTGAAAGTAGTGCGTTTCCTCTTTGACAGATCGCATAAGTCAAGTTTAAAAACCTTTGATCTAATAATGTTTTGAGTTCTGAGTTTATCTCAGATATATAAGTTCTTACCTGTTGGAAGCCGCTGGCATCAAGCTGAGATCTGTTTCCATATTTTACATATCTTTGATATAGCAAAGAAGATATTTTTATTATCGTGATATTATGATCTTTAAAGTCTTTTTCAAACATATTCTTGTTTGAGGACATTATTTCCTCGGGATCCTTAAAATCACAACAGGTTAACAAGTGGACTATCTTCTCGCTTTTTGACACTTTTATCAAATCTTTCAAGCTTGATATTTCACTGTCCGTTAGTGGTTTTCTTACATCGCCCAAGAAGAAAATAATATCGGCTTTCGTAGCTATCCTATATGTAGCTATAGCATGGAGCGGGTCTATGGCACCTAATCCAGGAGTGTCAATAAAAACCAGCCCTTCTGCAAGTATAGGAGAGTTTATCTGAATCTCTATGTATTCTACTTTTTTTTGATTTTCTTTGTTCAGCGTTTCTGTTGAATAATCAGCGATTTCTTCTCGTGAGATAACTAATGATTCTTTAGTAGTTTTTCCTTCTTCATCGGCAGAAAAATGCACCAATATCTTTTCTTCTTCACCATACACGATTTTAGAAGGAACATTTGTACAGGCTTCAGTAGCTGTAGAAAGAATATTCGTACCAAGAAGGGTATTTATAAAAGTAGACTTTCCTGTTGATACTTCACCTGCAACGAGAACTGTCAACTTTTGTTCGGCAAATCTCTTTTGGTACTCTCTTAATTGGTTGGCCAATGAATGATAAACGGAATCATTATTGCCTTTGTCTATTATTGTTTTTGCTTTTTCGAAAACCTCAATAGCTTTTGAACATTGTTCGTTTATTTCTTTGTATTCCATATTATGTTGGGTTTTGTTAAATGTCTAAATCAATATCTAAATCCGTATCAAAATCAAATGAATGATCAATGTCAGAAAGAAGTGCGTGAAAATCATTGTTTTCGTTCACATCAAATGTATCAAATGCATATAACGCCTGATCAAAAACATCAGGACTGCCATCTCCTAATATACTGCTATTGTCCAAAAAACCATCCATGACTGGCAGTATATCTGATACAAATGTTTCATAAGGAATGTCACCGATACTATCGATGTGCCCTGCTTCATAGTCGAAGTTGGCCATTAGCGGTTCAAATTCAACCGGAGGGGCATCATCGGTCGCAATCATTATGCAGTTTGAATCATGCCAGGCATCAATAAATTGACCCATTGGGTATCTAATGGCAACATCCCCGCTGCCAGGGTCGGTGATAATCACCTGGACATTATTCACATCGGTAGTATCTATCCCAGTCACTATTAGTGCATGGTCAGCATGACCTCCAAACCAATCCTCAATTATTTCCATAATAGAAGGATTCCATAATTCACCAGAGTCCAGGCCAACTATTACCTTATGACCTTGAGCCAGTTCATTTACCAAATCGTAAACATGTGCATTGTGAACCACGTGGGTTTGGACGTTGTGATTGTTTAGCAAATCTCCAGCATTGTCAGGCATTGTGCCTTGACCTGGAATATAAATGCCTAGGTCTATTGCCTCTTGCCGCAACTCCTCTTCTGAAATCTCTTGCCCGAACGATTGCAAAATAATCTGCTGTGACTTAATGGCACAAGTATCGGCAAAATGTTGTTGAATATCCGTGCTTCCTGCTTCAGGGAAAGGTTCTATCTCACCTATTGTTCGTTTAAACATGATACCATATACATTTTGTATAGTTAGGATTCCTTCCAATCACTTAACAGGGATCAGGAAAGCGTATTCAATTCTTGGTTTTGCACCCCCATCGTCTATTTTAATTTCCTTTGGGAAATCCTCAAATACTACTATTGGTTTCCTACCCCCATTTACACCAAACAATCTACACCTCCCTCCTAACAGATCAGGCGAAGGAACAAAACAATAATAATCAAATTTTGGAAAATCTCCTGACTTTTCAATAGCTTTAATAAAAGGGAGTGCCTCCCTAATCTTATCTAAACCAGGATCTAATTTAACATTTTGCAATACGCCTGCTTCATCAATCTTTTTTTGCAACTCAGGAGGAATCGTGCAAAACTGATTCGTGTTGTTTTGATTAACGCTAGACAATAATTCTATTGCCTTTTCGATAACGTTTTGTATTTGTTGCTGTTCCATTTGATTATTTATTTGAAGATAAACCTTTTATTAGTTCTATTATTTGCGTATTCAAGTCTCTAAGCTTTTGCGCATCATACTGATTGTTTTTATTATTCTGTTCAAGCAAGGCTTTTTGGTATTCATGGTCCTGCTCTGCCTTTAAGACTTCCATGTGTCTTTTGTGTTCTAAAGCTCTCACATCGTCATCAATGTCTGACTTTTTCCTTTTTTCCGTTAGACTTAATTTCAGTTCCTCCCTTCTAATATCCAAACGATACTTCGCCTGTAGTATCTCTTGCCAATCGTTTTGCACTTTTAATCTTTCGTTCAAGATCTTTTCATTAGTTTTATTACGATACTCAGTATTTCTTTGTAATATTGGACGTAAAATTAAGAGAATCAATATTAAAGCAACGATTATCAACACACACACGACTGTTTTGTAGAGATAATGAGAGCATGGGGGGCAATCATCTTTCTTACATGAGTTCACTTCTTCTGGTTTGATTATTGGGATTATCCTAATTCTATTTGCAGGGCTATTCTTGCATCTGTAATGAAAATCCGTCTTTAGAGAGAACGAAGTATCAAGAACGGTCGTCGTGTCATTATAAAGAATCAGATGCATCATAACATCCATACAAGCGTTGTCTATTTTTGCAATAGAAATTGTATCATTCTGATTAATCACTATGTCACATAGTTTGCAAAAACACACTTCACATTCTTTGCTGTTTATCGAAACAACTGTCTTATAGTTGATTAAACTATTGGGCTTTTCACATTGGCATAAATCAATACCATTGTTTGTTTTGTTCTCATTACCTTTACACGACAACAAAGAAACGCCCAACAACAGAAATAAAACACTTACCAAACATATTATAATACAACATGGAGATGGTTTTGTGCAATTTGTTTCATAAGGCTCTTTGATAGTGTCTTCATAGATTGTTTTCAGTTTCCCCGTACTCAAAAAAGAAGCGCCACAATCTCTAGTACGATTACATATCTGAACAAGAGATCCAATATTTGTGTCACCATTAACAGTGGCATTCGGTAATCTATTGATTGCATCTTTCATTGCATCAATAGTATCTTTAACATCAAGACAATTATCACGACAATCGCGCCAGGCTCTTTCAATACGGGCGCATTGTTCGATTTTAGAACATTGTTTGATCGCCTGGTCAACAGTTGTGATATCACCACAACTCGTGCTAATGGAATCAGCTAATTTCAATTCACTCCTAGCCTCAATATTTGTGATAATATTGTCAAGATCGGTGATTGTTGTTGATTCTTTGATTTCTGTTGTTTTTTCTTTTGTTTCTATTGAAAGGTACGATCTTAATCTCCGAATAGAAGCATTCAGGTCTTGAATCATTGATTCCAAATCCCCATATTTTCTATAATAGTGTTCCATAATAATAATAATAAGTGTTTAGTATTCAGAATTAATAAACTGAGATCTATCAAATTGATTAGGATTGATTTCCTCTCTGTTAAGATTATAAGGACCGTCAATATATCCTTTGCGGAGATTATAAACATTGGAGTTCTTATACAATTTCTCTAGACGACGGCGTTGCTCAGCAACTACACCTGTATTGAGTAGGAATCGGTCGCAGGCGATGTTGAACTGACATGTATCATTATTCATATCATCGTTTAAGAAATGCATCGATCCTATCATTTCTTTATATGCTTCGCCCTCGGTGTTTGCCTCCTCAGCCATATGGAAACATTTCAGCGCCATTTCGGCCGTATAGTTGCTATAAATGGTGTTAATAGTAATATCGTCAATATCATGACGTAAGCGTTCATACAGCCGGTCGCTTCGTGATCCATATTTTTTTTCATGTCCTTTTTCAAAACAATTTTTCGAGATCAAGTCACAGAATTTTTCCATCACTTCCCTCAAACTGTCACGATGCTTTTCTTTGACAGCATCGCTAAAACCCTTATCGCTTTGTATACTGCCACTTCCCCAAATATTGCTGATGATTTTTTCAGCTTCCTCAGTTCGGTCTTGTGCACGCAATTCTTGATACTGGTATAGACCATATAGGAATTCGTACTTTCGTGACCATTCCCAATAATAGTTGTATACTAACCCCACAAAACTCTTTGAATAAGAAGTAAGGTGATTGTGTGGCGTAAACACATTCACCATATCTGTTATGCAAACTAAAGTATCGTGAATCAAAAATTCAAGTAATTCCAACCTTCTCTTTATCAGTTCCGAATGGCCTTCCCTCCTTTTACCAATTTCAAACAGAGTATAATCCAATCGTTCGTGGTCAACTTCTGACTCCAAATACCCAAGAAGTCTTTCATAAAATGCTATGTGATATGGATTTGCATAATCGCCGATTTTTTTGTCGATCATAGGATTGCCACCCATAAGATTATTTAATATATGGTCGTTGTAGCGCATCTTTGTATAATAACCCATAACTTCCTCATAAAATGTGGTTTCGTAACGGCACCGCGGAGTAATAAGAGGATAAGTCAAACCTATAAAACTAACATATTCTTCTGTTCTACCCAAATAATTGAGACCCTTGGCTCTGATTTCAACAGCACGTAGCCATGCAGAGCGAACAGTAGGATACAAAGACAATTTCGTCAAATCAATATTGTCACGCATCTCCTTGCTATAAATCCATTTCATTTCATTGATTTCATTCAAGTTGGTGAAATCATATTTATAACTTGAATAGCGGACAATCAACTGGAAGAGTGTGGCGACGAAAGAATTGTCAAATTCAGAATCACCTATCAGTGCTTCTATCGTGTCAGCTTCATCTTCCCACATTAATTTATGGTTGTTACCAAAATAACACAAAACCTCAATGTAATACACCATCAAATTGAGGATTTTACCCAAACAACCTACAGCATCATTATAACTTGCATCCATCAAATAAAACCTGTATGCATCCCAATAATAAAGAATGCTTTTATCAAGACGACTTAAAAAATGCTTCTTGTCCCTAAGGTCCTTTTCAACTCCATTAATTAATTGCAGTTGGTTCTCTTTTATTTCCTCCCCATTTAGTTTCTGCAACAAAACTATTATCTCCTTGCTAATTCCGTGTTTCGATTTATGTTCATTGCCCTCACAGTCGTCGCCAGACGCACAAGCATACATCACGTTCCCTAAACCTTCAAGAGTTTGAGCCAAAGCACGTATATTTGTCGAATTGGCATACAACATCTCATCCTTGAACGAATGCTTAAGTATCTCTATGGATTTGGTAAACACATCGTTCGATTTTGCATCTGTATTGTCCAATAAATCCTCCTCAAACATATTGGCGGTCAGAATTCGCAGACTACGAGTATAATACTTACATGCGTAACACGGAGTGCGAAGTCCATTTTCACGTAATAGTTTAGTATGGTAATTACAAGATTCAACACTTCTATAGTAGAACACTTCTTTCTCATTAAGTATAATCTTCCTATTATATTCGAGGTAGTTGATTACATTCTTTTGAAGTCTATCTCTGTCTTTTTTATCCAACTCCTTGTCATTATCCAAAATATCACCCACATGTTTTATAATATGTGCATATAGATCTTTTAAATAGCACCATTTGTTTTCGTTGAGTGTAGGATAATCCAATTTCGGCTGTTTTCCTGACGCACTATTATTTAATCTGTAGAAGAAATAGCGGACATCGTGTCTTGTTGAAATAGCATTATCACTCACACGCATGCAATAATCATCAAGATTGGCCAATAAATCATGATCGTCATAATAAACCGACACATAGAAAGAATCCTGATTTTGAGTAAGAATGGTAAGACTATTCTTATAATAAAGAATCTCAGCCAATTTTCGGAAAAAATCAGCAGCAATGATAAACTTTTCACGGATATTTACGCTCTTATGGATGGTGCGAAACTCACCTTCGGCAACAGAAATATTGGTTTGGGTAATGCCACTCATGCCCATTTTCTCAACGATACTCAGTTTAGCTAGGATGGATTGATACAAATATCGTATCTCTTCAAAAAGGGTAAGTGTATTGATGGTTTGTGTCTTTTCAACCGTGAGGTCTTTGGCAAAGGTTGTTATGATTCCATCAAAATTAAAATTGAACTCCGCATCCTGCTTTTCGTTATAATTGCCCTCAATTAATGGGCGTTCAAATTGCTGTTTGAATAAATCTTTGTTATTTTCATACCAACTTGGTACGCCCGAATAAACCATCACCTGCCTCTTATCTTGCCAGCCCTTATTCCTCGCATCCATCACTGACAGCCCAAATTCAACTTCATTTACCCAACGTTTTTTTATTAGTTGATTAATCAATCGACAATAGGTTTGATAAGCGTTGGGATACAGCTTACGCAACTCGTAAGCAAGTCCCAATTTCAACATACAGCGAACTCGTGTAAGGAAGCCCGACTCATCCTCCTTGCTATCTGGGAGCGTCTCAATGGCAGCTCTGTATTCAAGTGTCGCAGAATAATAATCTTCGTCCCAAAAATGCAAATCACCGAGGTTGGAATGGATACGGGCAATGAGTGGCAAATACTTATGTTTATGGTTTTCCTCATTATCCTTGTTTCCTTCTTTATCAAGTTCAATGTAATAATTCAGCAGCCTAGTATTATATTGGATTACCGATAGAGACTCGTCAAGTGTAAAATTGAATATGGCGGAAGCCTCATCTGACATCCTTGACATTACGGATATTTCCTCCGCAATGCTTTTGTGGAATTTATACTCGTTCAAGCCGATAAGGATGGGCGAAATATGAATTTGCGAAAGATACTCCATAATGGAAGTCATCTCGTCGCGCAATTCAGGGGCTTTGCTGGTTTTCAACAAATCCGGTATCTGTTCCAAATTGCGCCATGAGAAGCTGCGGTTGTGGTATTTGTAGATATGGTCAATGATAAACGACAAAGATACCAAAAAGCGGTCGCCATAATCACTCATATCATTGGTGATGGCACCCATGATGGGGTTGGATAGATAATAGACAAAGTTGATGGTTCGCTGCTGAAGGGGTTCAAAATAAAGCACCCTTTGATAATTAACACTTTTTTCTTCACCGACCGTACACATGTCGTCCCAATCATTCATGGGCAGACAATCCTTAGCATAACGAATGTATTTGTCGAAATAGAGAAATATCTTTTTCGGGGAGCCATTGCTGATGTGCGTCAAATAGGCCGCAAAAGTATGGAGAAAGCCCGTGACATACGAGGCATCCCGATATCTCTTCTTTTTTTCCTCGTCACTAACCTCGCTCTTGTCTATCACATCTATCAGATACTCATAATACCAACGCAATGAAGGCTTCTCGGATTTCAGAACCGCCCAATCAACACTTGTTTCATCATTTGGATGTTTTCCTTCTGCGTTCTTCTTTTCTGTCTCCTCCAACCACTCATGAGGAATCATACGATTGGTGATATACCACTCAGACATGGAACGCACATCTGTCTGGCTACCTTCAGGGGTAAGAAAACTATCCACGTTGATAACACCAGAAAAGATACTACTGATTGCAAAGTCGCGGTCACTAAGGTCGGCCAAATAAGCATCATATAACTCACGACCCGAAATGAAGACAAACTTGGCTTTTGCGGTTGAGACAAAAAGCTTGATGTTTGCCAGCAGCTTCAGCACATTACGGCGACGTTCTCGGGAATCCATACCATCGGGGAAACCTTTTACAGAATCTGTGAACTCAGGCATCTCTGTGGACTTGTGTTGTTCCATCATGGCAGGATCAATCTTGTCCATTTCGTCAAACACCACGATGAAATTCACCCTATACCCAATAATACATTTATCGGAATAAATCAAATTGATGATATCCGCCAACTCGGTTTCAATCTCACGAATGTCGGCAATGGGTTTGGTTTTTTGTCTTCTTCGGCTGAAAAAAGACAATGTAAAAACACTGCTTTGAGCCGATGGAGCCATACCAGTTTCCTCGCCAGTAATGGTGTTGAGACGTTCTGTCAATATATCCAACCGACGTAAGGCGCGTATTGGGGTTGAAAAGTAAGGCACCAACCGGAACAGCTTCTCGAACAACCATGTTATGATAATGAAGGTAAGAACGTAGAGCACAAACCTCAAGATAAAACTCAAACCAGTTTGGCCTCTATACACATTTACAAGAACCCTTGTGGCATTAGTGACAAGACGCGAAAACCATGATTCGCTGGAATCGCCTTTGACAAAAACCTGCTGATTGTTGGTATTGTCAGAATTTCCCGAAACAACAAGGTTTTGCTCATTTGAGACATCCTCCTTGACAGTTATGGGAGAATTGTGCAAGTCTATGCTTACCTCCGTATTGCGAACCGCAACCTCTTTATTGATTTCAGTTTTGTTTCTATCAAGACGAATATTCTGGATAGAGAAAACAAGAGCAAAACTAGCCACAGAAACCACCATCACCACAGAGGATTTTATGATGAGATGGGGGATTGAACTTCTCACAAACGCCTTGTATTTATCCCTTACGGAAGTGGCAATCATGCTCAAAACATCCCGCTCCTTCAACACTTCGTGTCCCAAGTTGATGGAAATCTTGATATTGCGATAATGTCGGCTATCATAATCGTCATTTTTCCCGCGAGCCATTTTGTCGACATTCGCTTCATCAAACTTCTCATGATTCGGATAATTCCTTCTGGCTCTTTTCTTTATCCTATTAAACTTGTGGCTGTCATAATAATACAACGCAACAACCATCGCAAACCATACGGACAATAGGACGGCAACAATCCAATATACTTTACCATCAAGTTCCAATATCGATGGTTTAATAGCTGCCATAACTCCCATAACGATGACAGGAAGCAAACTTAGCAGCAACCACCAAGGCTCATGTCTCTCATTCACCTCGCGGGTCAATTTGCCAACAACCCGGTCCACCAAAATAGTCTTGCCCATTCCACGAAAACCCGTCACTAAGTATGAGCCACTTTCTTTGTTTTTGTCGGACAGCCAGTTGAACAGTTTCTCCATCAGGCGTTCACGACCAACGAAATCGTCATACTTGTGTTCCTCTATTTTCTCCTTTTCACCTTGGGTAGGAAGGAATATTTTGATAGGTCGAATCAACGACGAATACCTGTCGTTGTATTGGTTAGTCGGTATTTTATTATTGTTTGGTTTTGTCATTCTTGTCAACAGCAAAAAGAAGCATTATAATTGCCGCAAATTTATAAAAAATTGTATTCCCTTCGCTAAAAGCTCTATAAAATTTACAAATGAGCAAAATTCGTATCCTACCATCTCCCAGAATATCCCCCGCCGCCACTACGGCCACCTCCGAATGACCCACCAAACGAACGACTCGAGGAATGGCTCGAATAGCTCCTGCCGCTTGAGGAGCTGGAAGTGCCACCACTGGAATAAGAGGTGTAATGCACCAACTTGGCAATCACCACCGACTTCGTCAGGATGTCGCCGCAATGCTGGCAGACGTAGGTTTTGAGTTTTTCGCCGTCTTGGGTATAGTTGGCCTCCTTGATGGTCTCGGTTTTCGTCAGTTTCGAGGTGTACGCACCGCATTTCG
>JAEEGL011439525.1_pt1 | contig 17680 bp, 18 predicted proteins | sample 9134231 | NCBI WGS metagenome assembly JAEEGL01 (sample SAMN16246548, study PRJNA631951) | gut metagenome | biome: gut microbiome; feature: rumen; material: fiber-attached | host: Bos | place: Iran: Karaj | collected 2018-10 | reverse complement strand
AGCGAGGAGCAATTATTTACAAAAGGCATGTATCCTTGGGTTGGCGGTTCAGTACTCGGCTCATATTTCGTGAGCGTTCTCTCATCTCATTACGACTGGGCGATGAAGAAGCTCAAAGCGCATAAAAAGAACTGTGCATAGCGATAAGAGCCCGAGAGGGCTTTTATCTATAGAAAAACTAGATAACCGAGTTTCGTCCGATTTTTACGGCTGAAGCCATCCACATTTCGTCCACATTTAATATGGATAAATGTTATAAATATGGCGGCATTTTTCAACCGATTTTCTTCTGACTTTTTTAGGGGTAGATTGTTGTTAATTTTACAGCGTTCTGCCCGTTCTCGGATCTATGCCATAAGGTGTAATTATGTTATAATATAGATAGATAAGAACGACACTTTCTATGCTGAAAAAAGATTATCCTGAATTATTCAAGATTTGGAATCATGAACGCAATAGCGAGGATGGAATATCTTTTGATGAAGTTTCAATTGGCTCTGGCAAGAAAGTCTGGTGGAAATGCGAAAAGGGTCATGAGTGGGAGGCTTCGGTCTATCATATCGCCAATGGGACAAGATGCCCATATTGTGCAAATAAAAAAGCTCTACCTGGCTATAATGATTTAGCTACGGTTAATCCTCGGCTGGCTAAAGAATGGAATTATGAGAAAAATGTAGAGTTATTGCCCGAACATTTTTTGCCAAAAAGCAATAAGAAAGTCTGGTGGAAATGCGAAAAGGGTCATGAGTGGGAGGCTTTCATTTGTGATAGGGACGCAGGTAATGGTTGCCCGATTTGTGCTGGGAAAATAGTTGTCGCTGGCTTTAATGATTTGGTTACTGTCAATCCTCAACTAGCAAGTGAATGGAACTACAAAAAGAATGGTAATTTGAAACCGACAGATGTCACGGCGGGTAGTAGCAGAAAGGTTTGGTGGATATGCAAGGATGGGCATGAATGGGAGGCCTCAATCAGCAATAGAAGCAAAGACCATGGATGCCCATTTTGTTCTGGTAGAAATGCTATTTTAGGGCAAAATGATTTAGCCACACTTAATCCGAAACTTGCGGGTGAATGGAATTATGAGAAGAATGGGAGCCTAAAACCGGAGGATGTTACATCAAGTAGTCCAAGAATAGTTTGGTGGAAGTGTAAGAATGGGCATGAATGGGAGGCCTCAATCAGCAATAGAAGCAAAGGCAGAGAGTGCCCTTATTGCAGCAATAAAAAAGTGCTTCCGGGTTTTAATGACTTAGCCACCGTCAATCCAGAAGTAGCCAAAGAGTGGGATTATGAGAAGAATGGAAACTTAAAGCCAACTGATGTCGTAGCTGGTTCTACGGAAATAGTCTGGTGGAAGTGTAAAAAAGGACATGAATGGAGGGCGGTTGTCTATAGTCGAAATAATGGTAGAAATTGTCCTGTTTGTTCCCAAGATTTACACATTTCTTTCCCTGAAAAAGTTTTATTCTTTTACATTCGACAAGCTTTTCCTGACGCAGTCGAAAATTATAAGGCGCCATGGTTGGGCAAGAAAGAGCTAGATATTTACATACCAAGCATTAGAACCGGGGTTGAATTTGATGGCGTATTTTATCATAAAAGGACTGAACGGGATATAGAAAAGGATGTTCTTTGTAATAAACAAGGGGTTACCCTTATCCGTATAAGAGAAAAAGGTCTCGATGATACTGGTCTGACATCTATAGTCTTTACTTTGCCCGAAGAACTAAATGGCAGCATAGAACGTTTAATGCCAAGTCTAAGATTTATAGAAGGACAACTTGGGAAAAGCTTAGATATTGATTTGCTTAGGGATTATGACGAGATAAGAAGCATGGTTGTTAACCATGATTTGGAGAATTGTGTTGCAAATACGCATCCAGAACTTTTGGACGAATGGGATTATGAAAAAAATGAACAAGTTGGGAATACGCCAGAGAATGTAAGCGCAGGGGCAAGAATTGCTATTTGGTGGAAATGTAAAAATGGTCACAGCTACAAGGCTCTTATTAATAACAGAACAAGTAATCACAACGGATGCCCATACTGCGTGAATAAGAAAGTGCTAAAAGGTTTCAACGACTTAGTTACGATAAAACCAGAGATTGCTAAAGAATGGAATTACGAAAAAAATGAGCCCCTAAAGCCGGAAGAAACATTAAGTAGTTCTAATAAGAAAGTTTGGTGGAGATGCTCAGAATGTGGAGAAGAATGGATGACTTCGCCAGCACTTAGAAAAAACACTAGATGCCGAAAATGTAACCGAAAAGACATTAATGCAGCTCTCGTTAGCGGAGTGAATGATTTATATACTACTAATCCGGAAGTTGCTAAAATGTGGAATTACGATAAAAATGGCGCTTTAACCCCTAAGGATGTTACTGTCGGGAGCGGTAAGAAGGTATGGTGGAAGTGTCCCAAAGGACATGAATGGGAAGCTATAGTATACAACATTTCTAAACACAAAAGTGGTTGCCCATATTGTAGTGGCAGAAGAAAGCTTTAAGTCGTAAAAGTAGGTTTAAGTAGAGAGTTTACGCACAGGATGGCTTGCTATGTGGGAAGCCGCCACCTGATGGAAAACTCTCTTTTTCTCTCGTGGGTTCGTAGTATATTTCCTTGCGGACTAACTTAATACTTATAATCTAGAATTAAGTTGCCAGAACTCCTTATATAGTCTTCTGGGGCGAATGTTTCTTGCGGATGCTCGACAAGCCAGTCAATAACTAGATAGATTGGTTCGTAACTAGTCGCTCTAGGACAGCCAAGTTTGAATTATAGAAAAGACCCGCGAGGGATCTTTTTTGTTGACTTGTATGAAGTGAATGAATTTAGAAATTGTTGTAATAAGGATCGCCGGCCTCGCTAGGGGTGTAGGATGGATCGAGCAATCTAGATTTCGAGTCTGGCACATAAACAGTTGCGCCAGTATTGCTGACGCACTTATTATCGTCATAAGGATTCTCGTTATAAGAAGTAGTATCGTAACAAGTCCATACAATTTTAGTGCCTACCGCAATTGTTTGAGACGTAGGCTGTTTGGTTATCTGTTCTTCTAGCTCTGTCCTTGAGATTTCGCCATTGCCATTATAGATGACATTGAATTTAACTGTCTTTTCGCCTTTTGCGCCGGATTGAATAATTTTAGTCTTACCATATTCTAGGCTATCGTCTGGAACTAGTAACTCGTCGTAAGGAATATAATCCGTTTTCGTTACGGTTTTTTCTCCAACTATGCCCAAAAAACGGGAGAATGGTGAATCGCTGCTGTTGGATAAAAAGATTGAACTGACAACCCCGACACCTGCGAAAACAAGAATACTCGCTATTACTACAACGACTGTCTTTTTCATATCTCTAATTGAACATTATTATATGCAGGCATAAATTGTCAAGAAATAAAGATAAGCGATATGGAAAAATGATACTATAATACTAAGGGTAGACAAGGACGCATGATGACTTCTAAAAAGAAAAGTGCTGTTAAAGATGCTAAGAATAATAGCAAAGGAAGAATAGTAAAAAGCCAAAAGCAAAGCAAAAAGAAGCCCGAAGCGAAGAGGGTTATAATCCCAATTGTGGCGCTTTTGGGAGCAGTAATCCTGGGACTACTATTAGGCGTATTAATTTCACGAATTAGAGCTAATATTGCACTCGATAAAATAGGTAGCGAGAATTCCTATGACGACGAGGACCCTGAAGACTCGGGCGGATATACGATTTTAGATAATGCTCGATTACGAGAAATACAAGAACTTGTAAAGCGCAAAGCAGAAGAAAAGGCTAACGAGCTTCGTCAAGAGGAAATTGCGGAGCTAGAAAGGAAGAAGGCCGCTATAACGAAGCAATATAAGTGCGGCCTTATACGGGATACAGCTAACACGGAACTGGATACCGCATACACATCTTATAGGACCAAATTGTTGTCTTGCATGAGCTCTATGAACTGCAAGGCCGATAAGGAAGAGGCGGAATACCAGAATAAGATAAAGCAGATTAAAAATAAGTATAATAATCAATTGAAATCTTTGGGTTGTAGCGAACGTCTTTATTGAGATCGGACAAAAGAAGAAATAAAAATAGACGCTAACTAGTAGCGTCTATTCTAATGATTGAGTGTTCTCTTGATATCTCTTGCACAGAGCTTGCAATAATACTTTCGGCAAGGGTTGCGATACTCCTTCGGATTATTGATTGCTCCGAGCAAGTTTAATCGCATCTTTTCTAAGGTATTTCCTTGCTGCATTACGCAGCGGTCACATGTGCAATGCCTGCCATGATTTTCTTCTGTCTTCCTACGCTTAGGATTCATAGCGACTCTGAATATATGACCGATTTCGTGCATAATCATGCCAGAGAGCATGTCTTTTTGCTCGTAAATCGGTAAATCTCTGAATCGCGCCACGCTAATGATAGCGTTGCCCTCGGACGCTAGGCCAAAACAGAAGTTCAAATAACCACTCTCTCGTTCCTTACATTCGCAAGTAATATCGTCTATCGTTATAAAAACGATATACTGATTACTGACACCAAGCAGCTCTTCGGCTGCCTTAAGTATCTGCTTGGCATTTCTCTGAACGCCATATTCTGTCGTGCGAATGATCTCTCCTGTTCTAGTGAAATGACTGCCTTTAACGGGGAGGGAAGTAACTAAATTAGCGAACGCTACCGGCCTCTGATAGATTTCGGCAACGTCATCGCGAATCTTTAAAACTTCCGCGACTAATTCCAAAGGCAGCCTTTCATCGACGATAAAAAGAAATCTTTCCATCTTGGCCACACTCACTTTCTTCTAAGGTACAATATTACTATTATAGCATAAGCACGACGAAAAGTCAAGAAAAAAGGCATTATCTGGCAAAAAGTTAACCCCGGGTGTTAACCGGGGTTAGGAACGGAGCGATCGAATCATATGGAGCTGTATACAGTTAATCTTTTCCACGTATCTTATTGACTCATCGTCGTAATAATAATACGCAGTAACCGAAACGATGGCGCCGATAGCGAACAAGACCGCTACAGCTATGAGGCCCCATACCGCGACATCGCTAAGGGCAAAAGCTACGAATATAATCATAGCTAATCCCGCGATAGCCAATGAAACTAGGCCTGTCGTTTGGCACATTTTTCTGCGCTTAAACACAAGATCATGCTTCTTTAGTAGTTCGTTGATATCTTTTTCGCAAGTTTCCATAAAAAGAGCACCTCCTTGAAGAGTATAGGATATATAAATTATAGCATAAGTAGCTAAAAAGTCAATAGAGTAGCATCTAATAGATGTACACGGTCTTGACTCTGTTGCCGTCCATCTTGATTGTGACGCTGGTCAGGCGGTCGCCCACATCAGTGTAGACGGTAAACTTAATCTGGCCGTCTTCGACTGTTACGTCGCCCTCGCCGTTGTTGTAGAATATCTGGTCGTAGCCGACCTCGCCGTAATATTCTTCGATCACTTCAATAATCTTATCCTCGACGAAAACTAAGTCGTCATCAGAGACGCCATACTTCGAGAGGAAATCTATTCTCTGATTTTCTGGAAAAACATATTCTTCGCCCCCCGTTTCGTCGTTGATACCCGGGGCTCCTTCTGAAACGTCGACGTTTTTGTTTGGATTCTTTTGGGTTGACGCGACAAATAAGGTAACTCCGGCGACTATGAGCAAAAATACCGCGCAGACAGCGACGATGAATATAGCACGCTTCTTGCTGCTCGAGCTCGCCGGCGTGGAATTACTGGTCGGCGTCAACGGTTGCGACTTCTGTCCCTGTTTATTTAGCAAATCTTTTAGTTCCATACTTCTATGAACCTCTTAGCGTGTTTAACTGCCGTGTCTAGATTTTTGTCAATTCTGAGGCCGCCCTGGGACGGATTAATAATCGTGACGGTATTTGAGGAAGACTTATAGGTCGAGAATAGGACGAAATGGCCTGCACCGTTGCCGAAGATATCGTCGCCTTTGCCGCTGACGACGACGACATGCTGTTTTAGGAGGGCTTCTTTTGCCTTTTCTTTCTTCTGTTGCTTCGAGCCGCTCAACTCTTTGTAGTGTACCTTATACGCCTTCATGTAGTGTTTCACAATCGGAGCGCCAGTATTCGACCAGCAACTATTGCTCGAGAATAGACCCTTTCGGTCCTTGAAATTATTAGTGTACTTCTTCATGTGCTCTGCGAACATCTTTGGCGTGTAGTTACAGCCTGTGACCTTGTTAATTGCGTTAAGTGAGGCCATCATCGGGCAGCCGGAAGCGCCAATCTTCGAGTTCGGCTTCCAGTTTTTGCTGCTGCCTTTGCAGGTACCGCCCTTCCAGATAATATTCCCGACATCTCTGTTAAATTGCCAGTAGAACTTTCCGGAGCTCGTCTTTTTGGCCCCATCTAGGCAGCCGGTGCTCGACGAGGATTGACCGTTATTATCGTAAGTATGCATGGTCGGTGGAAGCCCAGAAGGGCGCCTTTTGTCTTCGGCCAACTCTAGCTCGGGGTCCTCGACCTCTTCGAGGCGCGATTCCGAACTGGCGACGAGAGGCTTCCGATTGGCTAGGCCACCCGGAATGAGGAGATTGGCGATAGCGTCAATGAGGGCAAAGGCAATTATACCGACGACGACCTGCGCGAGCCGTTTCTTTGCTTTCGCGACTTGCTCTTCGTTATCGCGAGCAGTCAAGAACATGAGGCCGACGATGACGATCCCGACCGTGCCAGCCACCACTACGGTCCCAGTAAAAATGCTAACGATGAGATTAATTGCGCCGTCGGTGCCCCCGCAATAACAGCCGTTTTCGTCGCCGAATATGGTGACGCTCGCGCCGTTTTCTTCCTTTACGGTGCCGTCAGAGTAGGTATTAGTACATTTACAGACCATCGATGAGGCATGCGCCTGTTTCGGCAAGGAAATAACAAAAGAAGAAGCTAGGAGAAGCGTTAGGACGCTCAGACTAAAACCGAGACGAAGCTTTTTGACCTTAATCATAAGCTTATTATACACGTAATCGCTTATGCCAACAAAAATCCCCGGTATTAAAACCGAGGATTTCTAAAAAATCATTCCCAACCTATCACGCGCCTCTGCTTTCTTTTGAATTTCCGGTTTTCGACCACAATTAGCGATATGTCTACCAGCGCGATAATTATACCGACTATCAGTACTGCGACCGAGAGAATTACGTAAATATTACTACGAAATTCCGTTGCCGTAAGCATGAGCCCAAGTAGATTGATCGACCATACGAGCGATGCGACCATCGACATTGCAGCGAAAATCATCTTGAGCCGAAGAATATCCCTCGTGTACTCGGAGGGGTTGTCTTCGTCTAGTTTCGTGTGGGCGACGATAATCCTTGGGATTACGCACGGGAGAGCGCTCAGAAACAGTATGAAGGCTACCGGCTTAGTCGCAATTATCTGGCCAGTGTCTGCTGCTAGTAGCAAGATTATGGCGACGATTGTGGCATAAATCGATAGCGCAAAGGCACTATTGACCACGAGGATGCCCTTGTGGTTTAGCTCTTCTCGCGGAATCGAAACAGGGCACCGAGATTTGATGCGGCGGGCGATTTTTCTCTGTATACTCATAATGTGCTTGGTCGCTAGCCTCGACCAACCTCCTTCTCATGGGGCTAGAAAATGTTGCCGAGATAGACGAATTATAACACGGCTCAGACTAAACGAGGTCGGAGTTGAGGTAGTAATAGTATTCGAGTAGCTCTCTGGAGTAGTTCTTAATAACCGGCACTAGCGGCTTGCCGGGCTCGTGCGAAGGCAAAATCAGCATGCGCGTAATGCCGATTTGCTCCACGAAGGCCGGGTTGTGGCTAACCATTACGAGTGTGCCGTCGTAGTCGCGGAAATTTTCGCCAATAATCTTCTGGGTCTCTGGATCGAAATGGTTGGTCGGCTCATCAAGAATGATGAGACTCGCGCGCTCCGAAAGAATCTTGCAGAGCGCCACGCGGGCCTTCTCGCCAGGAGACAGCACGGAGACTGGTTTATTGACGTCGTCGCCCTGGAAAAGGAAATTCGAGAGGATTCCGCGCATATCGGTATCGGTAAAGTCATAATTACGGACATTCTCGAGCACGGTGCGGTGCTCGTCGAGAATCTCGAGCTCCTGTGCATAGTAAGCGGTCGTCGTATTCTGGCTAAAGATAATCGAACCCTCGTCCGGATAGAGCTGGCCAACGATGAGCTTGAGGAGTGTAGACTTGCCGATGCCGTTCTCGCCGACAATCAGGAACTTCTCGCCGCGAGTTAACTGGAATGATAGCTTATCATACATCGGATCGGCACCAGGATAAGAGAACGTAAGATTTTGGAGCTCGAGCGGCGTCTTGCCAGATTGTTTGGACGGCGAAACGTTAATCTCAACCTTCTTGTATTCCTGCTCGCGGGTTTCGAGCTCGGCGAGCTTCTTATCGAGAACCTTCTCGCGGACATGCCCCTGCTTGATGAGGGCCGTATTGCTGCGTTTGGCATTCCTGGCGCGTTCCACGAATTCGCGAAGGCGGCGAATCTCGCGCTCCTGCTCGGTCACGCGCTTATCTTGGTCGGCCATCTCAGCGGCATACTGGCGACGGAAGGCCGTGTAGTTGCCGTGGTAAGTGTTCATCTTGTGTGTGGTTTTGTTGAGAAAAAGCGTCTTATTCGTGACAGTATCGAGGAAGGGAATATCATGCGAAATAACAAGGACCATACCCTTGTAATTACGTAGGTAATTTGCAACAAATTCCTTCGTGGCGGCGTCGAGGTGGTTGGTCGGCTCGTCGAGCATCAAAAGGCCGGCATTCTCAAATAAAACCTTCGCGAAGGCGACCTTGGACTTCTGGCCACCGGAAAGCTGTTTCATCGGAGAATCAATTAAATCAGACAAGCCCATGCGTTCGACGATTTTCATCAGTTCGTAGTCAAAATTCGCGATATCGTAAGAGTCGATCAAATCTTGCAGGCGATTGATGCGCTCAAGGATCGCCTGGCTCTCGGGATATTTTGCGAGTTTTTCGTATTCTTCGTTGAGTTGCCCTTGCAGGGAATCAACAGGGCGGCCGTCGGCGATATAATCCCAAACCGTCACATTGTCCTGATCGGAATCGATGCGAATCTCCTGCGGCAGGTAGGCGACGCGCATGCTCGGAAGCGTAATCTCGCCCTCGTCGAGTTGCTCGAAGCCTAGAAGTACCTTGATGAGCGTAGACTTGCCGGCGCCATTCACGCCCACGATCCCTACCTTGTCGGTCGCTTCAAAATTAAAACTACAATCGTCGTAGAGTTTCTGGCCGCCAAAAGCTAGGGAGAGATGCTCGCCTTTCATGCCTAAATTTTAGCATGAAAAAGGAGGCCATTGCTGACCTCCAGCTGGAAGAATTACTTCTTCCAAATTTTGCGTTTTTCGCTCGTACCGTAAGATACGGCTTTGAGCGGCAGCCCGATGAGCTCCTCGACAATTGGCGCAAGGAAATCGTAAATTGCGTCCTTATTATCTTTGAACGTGGTCTGGTCAGGGAGACAGAAGTGATTAGTAATCGGCAATACGTTCTCCATGAACTCAGTAGTGAGCACATCCTTACCGGGAAGGTGAACCGAATACTTTGCGCCGTTGTCTTTGAGATAGCCGATGCAAATCGGCCAAGTCTGTAGACAATCTAGCATTCTCTCGCCAGTTTTCTTGTCTAATTTCGTGTCAATGTAGGGTTTCTTGACCGAAGAAGACAGGATCTGGTCGAAACAGGTCAGCCATACGCCGTCAAATTTCTTGACGCCGCCGCAGCAACGAATTGCATACCGGACCTGCATGATGTCGAGATTCCCGCAACGAATCGGACCGCGCCAACGGTCCTCTTCGGGGGTCGGTGCAATCCCGAGCAGAGCGCGAAGCGCAGGCTCGTAGGTAGGCATCGGCCCAGGACCGTGGCGATAATCGTACGCACAGACGACAGCAATACGCTGAATCTTTCCTCTATATCCGATTTCTCTCAGATACTTATCGAATAACTGGGGGAGAGTGCGCATCTTGCTGACATAAGGCTTGAACCCTTTCTCGGCATCCGAAAGGACGCCATGAGAGAATTCGACGACAGCATTTCCTTCATACCGGTCGAGAATCTCCTTTGTCGTGCAAAGTTCGAGTCTTCTGCCAAGTACGAAGAACTGATTCGCCATCAGATCGAAACGCTTGTTGCCGATGTCTTCGACGATGGCCTGGAGCTCAGTAAAGCGATAGCGATCGTCGTCGCTAAGGTCTGGTTTTGCCGACAGGTTTCTGACAGCGTCTCTGACATAGTTCCTAAAATAAGCAAGCTTATCTTTAAGAACCTTGAGATCTGTCAGGTCTCGTGCGTAGATTGCTCTTTCGGGGGCAAGCTCGGCAAAGTAATAAGCTCTGCCAGCTCCGCTTCCGCAAGTGCCGCGCGTCTCATCTGACATCATCTCGAAAATCTGCGACCACGCTTTGTGGTAATCTGTGACGATTATTGCGTCGGGATCGCAAGTGATCTTAGACCAGGGGTCATCGACCAGATTGAGCCTGAGCATCATGTTGACTTCATCGATCAACTTTTCCGGTGAGATAATCATCTTCGCAGAAAAGTGGGTCGGGATGCCAAGTGATGTTCCGCAGCCGAGATGAGCAAGCTCGATGCGCTTATCTCTAACTCGAATTTTTCGCGGATTAGAGCCTGCGCCGGCTTTGATTGAAACCAGGGGTTTCGTCTTGTTGGCGGCCAAATACTGTTTATATGCGCAGTAGAGAATATTTCCTACTGCGTGAACTCCTGGCGCCATACTGATTGGTTCAATAATCATAAATGTACCTCCTGTGCGATGTAGATTTTTAGGGAACATTACATACGTAACCTTCTAATTATAGCACAGAACAGATAAAAAGTCAATAGAAGCATGAGCATTTTAAGGGGTGTATAATGGAATTATCCTACTTGCAAAGGAGGTGAGGACGGATGGCGTTGATAACAACTAATCCTAACGTCAACAAGCATCATCTGTTGTACCCTGAAACTGCGTATACCAACTGCAAAGTAAAAGACATCATAATTTTGAGGGATTTCTTTGTTGTAGAGACGCCGAAGTTCTTCCATGCCGATCTCCACCAGGAGTTAGACAATAAGCACGGTATCTCGATTGCGCAAATTCAGATTGGTCCGGAGTATTTGCCGGACGAGAGCACCTTAGAAAAGCTAATTGAAGCGTTCAAGGCTGAAAAGGCCACCAAGCTGGATGGAAATCGAACCCCTGAGGATTACCTTAGCTGGCTGATTTATCAAATTCCTTATGACAGCAACCATAAGGACTGCTGGTGGATTTCTGACCAACTTCGCGACCAATTAGCGTACTTCAAAAACCACCCGAAGGAGGCGCGGCTGCGCTTGTAGCCGCCCCTCCATTTTTCTTATGCTAAAATATTTGTAATGGATAGCGAAAAACCGGAAAAAATCTTCGACATCGATGGTTACCTCGGCAAAGAGCCAGAGGAGACGCCTGGAGATATTCAGATTGCGCCGGAAAGTATGGCAGCAAACACTACGAAGGCCCAGGATGCCGCTGTTGGCGCCGAGGCGGTAGATGTTGCTGGCAAAACATCAGTTGATCCGGTCCAGCTGCGTTATAGGCGCAATCGCATTATCGTCGGGTTAGTTCTCGGCACAATTGCCGTGGTTGCGGGCGTTTTTATTCTCATTGACCAAATTGATCGTCATAATTTCCGCGAGCGAAGCCGCGAGACCTATGAACAGACTCTCTCGCTCCTCTCGGAGAACGAGAAGGCCTATAACGATGCATTTACGGAGTATAGCTATAGCGTCTATGGCCTGAGCAGCAAGCCGACAGCGGCAGACATTTATCCTGGCGACGAAGAAATCGTCACGGCGAGCCATAACTGCCTCCGCCGTTTCGGCATCGATACGCGCGAATTCGTGCTTCTTAGCCACCGCGGAGACGAAAAAGACGATTACGTCGAGGCGAACGACGAGTATTCGCTCATCAGCGGTAACTATACGAAGGCTACGGCCTCGATTGAGCGCTGTCGCAGAGATATTCTTGAGCCGGTCGTCAGTGCGTTTGGTATCCAATATGGCGAGATCAAATTTGAGCCAATTAGCGGCGGCTATCGCGTCCTCATGCCGTCGAAAATCGGCTATACCGGAGAAAAACCAATTCGGGCCGCTACGCTCACCTTTGCGCTTTACGATAAGGACGGCAAGGTTGTTGCGGGTACGAAGGGCGCGCTGACTAGGACTTTCGATAGCACGATTAATACTAGATATAAGCTAGACTTCGACCCATTTCAGGTTGATGGAGTAAATGGTATCACGATGCGCCAGACAATCGGCGCCGACATGAAAGATCTCTATACTAATAACGAGCTCGGCGTCTACTCGATCTCCGGCAAATTCCAGATTGCGGATGAATAAAAATTCTTGCAAAAAATCAACATCTTTGCTATAATCTACCCCAAGAGTTTCGTAAGCTCTCTTTGTTAATGCTGGACAATTAGAGCTTTATCAGCAATATCAATTATTAAATAAAGGATTTTTTGTGCCTACAATCAATCAATTAGTGCGTAAGCCACGCAAAGTCGCTGCCAAGAAGAGCAAAGCTCCGGCACTCGGCTCCATCGTGAATACGCTCAAGACTCGTTATTACAAGCAGGCTGCTCCACTCAAGCGTGGCGTCTGTGTCAAGGTTACTACCAAGACTCCAAAGAAACCAAACTCCGCTCTCCGCAAGGTTGCACGTGTGCGCCTTACTAATGGTCAGGAAGTTTGGGCATACATCGGTGGTGAAGGCCACAACCTCCAGGAGCACGCAGTTGTGCTCGTCCGTGGTGGTCGTGTTCCAGATCTTCCAGGTGTGCGCTATCATATCGTCCGCGGTACGCTCGATCTTCAGGGCGTCCAGGGTCGCAAGCAGGGTCGTTCTAAGTACGGCGCTAAGAAGGAGGATAAGTAATTATGCCACGTAAAGTAACTGCTAGCCTTCAGCGCAAGGTCTCCCCAGATCGCAAGTACCAGAGCGTACTCGTTCAGCGCCTCATCAACAAATCTATGCTCAACGGCAAGAAGCAGGTCGCAGAGCGCGCCGTTTACGACGCAATCGAAGGCGCTGCAAAGAAGCTCAAGAGCGAGAACCCAGTTGAGGTACTCGAGACCGCTATCAAGAATATTAGCCCAGATTTCGAAGTCAAGTCCCGCCGTGTCGGTGGTGCTAACTACCAGATTCCATTCCCAATCGCTGGCCATCGCCAGTTGCATTTCGCAATGAGCTGGTTGGTTCAGGCTTCCCGCGAACGCTCCGGCATGCCATATGCCAAGCGCCTTGAGGCTGAGATTGTCGATGCCTACAACCAGGCTGGTAATGCCTTCAAGAAGAAGGAAGATTGCCATCGCATGGCAGAGGCAAACCGCGCATTCGCGCATTTTGCCCGCGGCTAATCGATTCCGTAATAAAAATGACCCAGTTCCAATTTGGAGCTGGGTTTTTTGTTGGCTAGCTATAGCATAAGCGGCATAAATTGTCAAGGGGAAAGGCCTGAAATCTGATATAATGAGGCTAGATTGTACAAAACGCAAAGTTCTTTGAAAGAGAGGTATCAATGTGGAACAGCATGGAATCAGAAAAACCCCAGTTACGCCGCCACGCGGCAAAGCACTAGAAGCTATCGATGCTATAGTCGATAATGCAATTGAACAAGTATTCGCGGAATACTACAACGAAAAGGACGTCAGGGGCAGTATCGATGTGAACGTTGAAGGCCCCGACCCCAAGAAAGAACATAGCTATACGCTGTATGCGAGGCTAGGATATCAGCTGGATCAACATGGCTGTCGGTCGACGCGCATAATGATTGGAGACGATGAGTATGCGATTAAGGTCCATGCATCCGTGGTAGATCAGAAGCACCTGAGATCCGAAACTGTCGCGTCTGAGCTCGTCGACGACGTCATTCGGGGCATTCTTTGTGGCTTGCCGTCAGATAAGTCAGAAGAGTCCTACCGTGCAGCGCTTCGCTATCTCATCCTCGAGAATGCCGGCTATTTTACTAAGCCGATGCTCTACGAGCAGGCAGCTCGAATCGGCATTAAGGACCAAGAAAAGATTGACCGCGCGCTCAATGAGCTGATGGAGGACGACATTATCGTCTTAGTTGATGTTGGCGTGGATCCCGAGATTCCTGACCCTGATATGCCGGGTAAGGCGTTTCGTAGAGCTGCGGCTAGTTAGGCCTCTTATAATCCCGTCGTGGTATAACGGCGGGATTTTTGTTGCGGTAGAACTAAAAAGGGTATAATGAAGGTATGAATAAGCATACGCTTATCTATCAAATCTATCCTTCTTCGGTGGGCGACCTGAGAGATATCGCGGCAATTATACCGCGAATTGCCGAGAAACTTCATCCAGACTACATCTGGCTCAATCCGTTTTTTGAGAGCCCATGGAACGATGGCGGCTATGATATCTCGAACTACTATCGCATCGAGCCGCGCTTTGGCAAAATGCAGGATTTTCATCATCTGGTAAAAGTGGCCGAAAAATATCATATCGGAATCTTGGTTGACCTTGTCCTAAACCACACCAGCGACCAGCACGAATGGTTCAAGCTCTCCGAGCGGCATGATCCGGAATATAAGAACTATTATGTTTGGCTCGACCGCCCGCTCAACTGGCGTTCATTCTTTGGCGGCCCTGCCTTCGACTATTCGGCCCAGCGCGACGAGTATTATCTTCACCTCTATGATAAGACGCAGCCAGATCTAAACTTCAATAATCCTCGGGTCGTCAAGGAATTCGAAAATATCGTGGATTTTTGGCTTGCGAATGGCGCAGCGGGCTTTCGTGTTGACTCAGCTAATGTCCTCGCTGAATCGGATCTGAAAAAGGGGCGAATTCCGGGCCTACCGGGCTTCTTTCACTATTACCAAAAGCCAAAGACCGTGAAGATTCTTGAGCGCCTCTTTGCGAAGCGCAAATGTTATACGATTGCCGAGCCGGTCGGGGGCGAATTCTTTAGTAAGCGAAAATTTCACGAGCTGACAAAACGGGCATTTAGCGCCAGCTTCAATGTCGGCACGCTAGATATAGCGGACTCATTCTTTAGCAAGAAGGATAAAGTCTATCCGATTAGATACAAAAAATGGCTCAAGAAGCTCTCCGAATGGGCGCCTGAGCCGAAGTTTTCGATTGCCTTTGAGTCGCATGATGCGCCGCGTGCGCCGAGCCGCTTCCATACCGATCCGCGCATCCTAGCTATGCTTCAGTTTCTACTACCGAGCTATAACCCATGTATGTATCAGGGGCAGGAACTCGGGACTGAGAATGCTGAGCTAAGTAACAATATTCAAGACTACCCGGGCATTCAGTCGCGGCAGGTCTATCGCCGTCTGCGCCGCAAAGGCAAGACGAAGGAAGAAGCGATGCGTGTTGTCAAACTCACGTCTCGCGATAACGCTCGCCAGCCGATTAACTGGGGCGAATATATCCTTCAGGGTGCCCGCGAAGAATCTGTACTAAACTTCTACTCGCGCCTCATCGAGCTTTGGCGTAGCGATCCGGTCATCGCCGACGGCAAGCTAAAAGTAAACAAGATTACAAAAGGTGGCATCTTCGATTTTGAGCGCCATCTAAGTCGCAAGGTATACAAAGTCCACCTCGACTTCACGGGTAAAACCAAATCAACGCTTATAGACGACAAAGGCGAAATCGTGATCAAGGTATAAAAATGACCCCGCACCAAGTGCGGGGCATTTTTAAACAGAACTCAAGGCGATGAAGTTTTTGCCGGAATTGTCGATTTTTATTCGGCCTCTGTTACAGAGGAGATCGAAGGCCTTGAGTACGTCGAACATCTTATCGCAGCCATAAATCGTGCAGTAATCGCTCGTGAGGCTCGTGATAAGGAATGGGTCCCAACGGCACATGATATACGCCATGGCGACGCTGATCTCGGATTCAAGGTGGCGCGCAATCATTACGTCCGAGATAGAGCGCAATACCAATTCTGCAGCCAAGCGAGTTACCTTGTCCTGTTCGTTGCAATCGGTTTCTAATGAACACTGAATGCGTTCGATGAGGACTTTGTCGAAATCGTTGGCTCCATTAAAGAGCGGTATTACCAATCTTTTTCTATCTACGGTCGAGAGAAGGATGCCGTCTTTATCGACGCCATCGACATAGCGATAGATTCTCATGATCGAAGACCTGGTTACAGAAAAAGGGTCCTCCGGGAGATCGAGTATGATCGAGAAGGTAAATATCTTCAAGTTTTTCTGTTCCTCGATTATCCTAAGGTTATTTTCTACCGCATCTGCGAACTGCCTTAAAAACTCTTTTGTGCATTTTCCGAAGTTGCCATCTCTGTCATTCTCGTCCATTACGCGTCCGCCCTCTGATGCGAACTTGTATAGCATATGAACTTTGCCATCATGTTTAATATCGAGCATGTTGTTACCCCTTTCAAAGAACGATTTCGCATCTCTGCGATGCGCGTATTATAACATAAAACAAGCCCCACATCAAGCGTGGGGCTGTTCTGAAACTTGTGATTTCCCTAGACACGGCCGCCTTTCTGATTAACGCTAATACGTACGTTTTTCAGTAGCGTGCTCGATCCCTCGTAGTCGAAGCCATACTTAGCGCCATACGTGTGCAGCTCTGTTATTGTTTCGAATTTGACGGGGCTATGATGCATTATGACGCTAAACGCAGTATCGTATCTTGCGATATTCGATGTTCTCACGTCCGGCAAGCTCTTGATATAAGCTCGAATTATACGCGGTTCGAGCTCGTATCCGAAGTCAACCGCTTGTGCGTCGCAGCCTTTTCTTTCTTCTAGCCAAATACTCAGGACTATCTCGAACTTCTTCTCGTGGTTTGGTACGAAATAGAATTTGACGCTGTCGTTGCGTGGCTTATGTTCGTGGGGCTTAGTTCCGTTGTTGCTTCCGCGGAAGAGCCAGATCTCGCAGGGCTGAAAGCCATTCCCCATGTCACGAATGCTAATTAGAATATTAGCGTCGAAGTCGTAACGCGGGTAACGAAGCCCTAATTCGCCAAACTCGTTCTTGACGATTTTGATTAGAGAATCCAAGAAATTCATGAAAATCTCACTTTCTCTAAGAAGCGGGTCAACGACTCGTAATTCCTTGTTTTCGGTCAATCGGGGTCCTTTTGCCAAATAAATCACCTTCTTTCTAAAGAACTAACAATGTAGTGCTCAAAATATAAGACAGAAATATAACACAAAATTGGGCTCTTATCAAGCGCACCAGATACCCCTTGCGCCAAGAGTGAAAAATATGCTAGAATATTCTCCAAAGCACTTAGGGGCTATTATTACTAATGCTTAAAATTATTAAATAATAAAGGAAAATATGGCAGAAATAGTTACAGACTTGTCCAAGTACCGCAACATCGGTATTATCGCGCATATCGACGCGGGCAAGACGACGACCTCTGAGGCGATTCTTTATCGCACGGGTCTCAAACACAAAATTGACCTAGTTAAGGGCGACACCGGTGGTGCTACGACCGACTGGATGGAACAGGAAAAGGAGCGTGGCATTACCATTACTTCCGCAGCTGTTACCGCCTACTGGAAGGGTCACAAGATTAACATTATCGATACCCCGGGACACATCGACTTTACCGCTGAGGTGGAGCGCTCGCTCCGCGT
>JAEEGL010293095.1_pt1 | contig 17680 bp, 19 predicted proteins | sample 9134231 | NCBI WGS metagenome assembly JAEEGL01 (sample SAMN16246548, study PRJNA631951) | gut metagenome | biome: gut microbiome; feature: rumen; material: fiber-attached | host: Bos | place: Iran: Karaj | collected 2018-10 | reverse complement strand
GTGGAGAATGTTATGAAGAACGATTTCATGACCAAGGAAGATATAGAGCAGAGTCTGAACTTCCGATTAACCGACAAATGTTTTCTATGCACATACCATCCCGTGACACTCTCAAATATGTCATCTGAGACACAGGTGTTAAGTCTGTTACAGGCGCTGGATGATTACAAGGATTACCATATCATCTTTACCTATAGCAATTCTGATACAAACTCTCAGATTATCATCAAGCGCATACAGGAATATGTGGATCAGAATCAGGGAAGATGTATGTTCATACCTTCATTAGGTCAGCGCCGCTATTTTTCAGTCTTGAAATATATGAAAGCTGTTCTGGGTAACTCTTCAAGTGGAATTATTGAGGTGCCTAGTTTTGGTATACCTACGCTTGATATTGGCGACCGTCAGAAAGGGCGTATAGCAGCAGATAGTGTTATTCACTGCGGTTATTCTACAGAAGAGATTAAGGAAGGTCTTAAAAAGGTTGTAGCTTGTGAATCAAAGTTAACCAATAATCCATACTATAAGGAAGGAACTTGCGATGCTATTTTGAATATCATCAAGACCTATCCTCTGGATAATATAATACAGAAACATTTCTACGATATTAATCAATGAAGATACTTGTTATAATACCAGCAAGAGGCGGCAGTAAGGGGATTCCCCATAAGAATATCAAACCTCTGAATGGCAAACCTCTTATTCATTACACAATAGATGAGGCTCGTGAGATAGTGGATGATGAGGATATTTGTGTTAGTACGGATGATCCAGAAATTATTAAGTGTGTTGAGAATTACGGCCTCAAGGTGCCATTTGTGCGTCCAAAAGAGTTGGCGACAGATACCGCTGGTACATATGAGGTATTGTTGCATGCGCTCAATTTTTATGAGAAGCAAGGCCGCCATTATGATGTTGTATTGTTATTGCAGAACACATCTCCATTCCGTAAGGCCGAACAGATTAAGGATGCATTAAAACTCTATAACGATAAAATAGATATGGTGGTTTCTGTTAAGGAATGTGGTGCTAATCCATATTATTGCGTTTTCGAAGAAGACAATAACGGATACCTACATGTATGTAAAGGTGATGGTAACATTTTTCGACGCCAAGATGCACCTAAGGTATATGAGTATAATGGTGCTATATACATAATGAATACCGAAAAGCTTATGACCACTCACATGCATAAGATGCAGAAACGTGTCAAATACGTAATGGATGATTTATCATCATTCGATCTGGATACGATGTGGGATTGGGAAATGGCAGAAAGAATTGCCGCACGAAACAAAAAGTAGTTATATAATCGTTTAATTTTCAATAGTATGAAGTACTGTAAAAAATGTTGTATGCCGGATACTCGCCCAGGCATCAGGTTTGACGAAGAGGGCGTATGCTCTGCTTGTCGTAGTTATGAACACCGTGCTAAGGTAGATTGGGATGCACGTTGGAAGGAGTTTGAGGCCATTTGTGATAAGTACCGTGGAATGAACGGCCCCAATGGTTATGACTGTATGATTGCCGTTTCGGGTGGTAAGGACAGCCATTTCCAGGTATATCTGATGAAAGAGGTCATGCACATGAACCCTCTTTTGGTATCAGCTGCAGACAACTTCCCTATGACTGAAGCTGGTAAGCATAACATTCGTAATATCTCTGAGGCTTTTGGATGCGACCTAGTTGTACTTAATCCAAATATTAAGGCACAGAAAAAGGTAATGAAATATACGTTCGAGAAGTATGGCAAGCCCACCTATTTTGTTGACCGTTATATTTATACATATCCTCTTTGGATGGCTTTGAAGTTTAATACTCCACTTCTTGTTTATGGAGAGAACGTGGGATGGGAATATGGTGGTGCAGATGGAGTTGAGACATATTCTGCCCGTGACCAGATTAACAATGGCGTTGGTAGTGGTATTCCTGATGAAGAAATCATTGAGGCTTGCGGTATCGATAGAAAAGATTTGAATTTCTTTGCACCTCCTTCTAAAGAAGAGTTGGCAAAACTTGATCCTATTTATATTAGCTATTTCACTCAATGGAATAGCTTTAAGAACTATGAGTTGGCTAAGAAATTTGGGTTCCATGATTTGACTCATGAATGGACACGTACACATCATGTGGAGCAGTTCGACCAGATTGATACTCCTGCATACTTGGTTCATTCTTGGCTTAAGTTTCCGAAGTTTGGTCATGCTTCTGCAACCGACTATGCTTCTCGCATGGTACGCTACGGCATGATTACTCGTGAAGAAGGATTCAAGATGATTGATGAACATGATGGAAATCTTGATCCTCGTTGTGTTCGTGAGTTCTGCGAATTCCTAGGTTACTCCGAACGAGAGTTCTGGGAGATTATGGATTCACTCTATAATCGAGACTTATTTGAAAAGAACGCATATGGCAAATGGGTTCTCAAAAAGGTAGAACGCTAAAAATATGGTAGATAGAAAGTACATTATAAATCAAAACCAGACCCTTTTGGAGGCATTAACTCAAATAAATGCACTCCAAGAGGGGCCTATGGTGCTTTTTGCGATTGACGATGATAACAGAATGGTTGGGACGCTAACAGATGGAGACTCACGCCGTGCATTAATATCAGGTGCATCGGTGAATGATCCTGTTTCAAAGGCGATGCATCGAAATTTCAACGCGCTTATAATTGGCGTAGATTATGATGTACGCCATCTTCGTGATCAGAAAAACAAAAAGATGCATCTAGTACCAGTTCTTGATGAAAACCGTAAAATTGTAGATATAGTTGATTTAGAACGTTATAAAACAAAGCTTCCTATTGATGCTGTAATTATGGCAGGAGGCAAGGGGGAACGTTTACGCCCCTTAACCGAGAAAACCCCAAAGCCATTGTTGAAGGTTGGGTACAAATGTATTATCGATTATAATGTAGATAATCTTATTAGCTGTGGTGTGGATCATATTTCGGTGACGGTCAATTACTTGAAGGAACAGTTAGAAGAGCATTATAAAGAACCGCGAGGTGGTATAAAGGTAGAGACGGTTCGTGAGCCAAAATTTTTGGGAACTATGGGTGCAGTCAAATTTGTTCCAAATTTTTATCATGATACGATATTGTTGATGAATAGTGATTTATTCACTAATGTTGATTTTGAGGATTTCTATTTGCATTTTGAAGAACATCATGCTGATATGTCTGCGGTAGCAATACCGTATAGTATTTCTGTTCCATATGGAATTTTTGACATACAAGGTTCTCGTGATATTCGCGGAATTCTTGAAAAACCCACATATAATTATTATGCCAACGCCGGTATTTATCTTATACGTAGAAAGATGGTAGAAGAATACCTTCCCGCAGATACCTTCTTTAATGCGACGGATTTTATGGAGAAATTAATAGCTGTAGGAAGAAAAGTAATCAGATACCCATTGTCAGGGTATTGGATTGATATTGGCAATAAACAAGAGTATCAGAAAGCACAGGATTTAGTTAAGCATCTATAGTTTTGTAAATGGGCAGAAGTAGTAATAAAACCATTGCTTATAATACGCTCTTGTTATATGTCAGGATGGTGATAACAATGGGTGTTAGTTTTTTCACAGTACGTATTGTTTTAAATGCGCTCGGTGCAGAAGACTATGGAATTAATAATGCTGTAGGCGGTTTTATATCCATTCTTTCCTTCTTAAGTAATTCTCTGGCTGGTGCGAGCCAGAGATTCCTTTCGTTTCAGTTGGGCAAAGATACTGAAGATGGATTTTTGAAATTTTTTAATTTAAGTATTTGGGCCTATTTGGTTCTCTCGATTATTATATTTTTACTTTGTGAAACAGTAGGTTTGTGGTTTTTTCACCACAAAATGCAAATTCCTGAGGCAAGGATGATGGCTGCAGGATGGATCTACCAATCAACTATAGTATGTTTTATCCTATCTATACTAACAACACCATATATAGCATCGATTTTCTCATTTGAGAAAATGGACGTTTATGCTTATGTCTCGATTGTTGAAGCATTATTGAAACTCTTAATGGCATATGTTTTGGTGGTAATCAATTCTGATAAATTGATAGCATATGCTATACTTCTTGTTGTAAGCCAGGCTGTTATAAGCATTTGCTATATGTTATATGCGCGCATGAACTTCAAGAATTGCCGCTTTATAGCATATTGGGATAAAAAGGAAATGATAGAAATATTGTCATTTACTGGGTGGACTCTTTTTGGATCCTTAGCAGCAGCCCTAAAAGGACAGGGTGTCAATGTTCTCTTAAATGTGTTTTTTAATCCGATTGTAAATGCAGCGAGAGGCATCGCTTTTAGCCTGCAAACTTTAGTAAATGGACTCCGGGTAAATTTTTATAATGCAGTTGCTCCGCAATTAACCAAGAGATATGCATCAAATGAAATGAATAAAATGCACGAGTTGCTCTTTATGAGTTCAAAGTTGGCATTTTATCTTGTTTTGTATTTAGCAATCCCCGTCTTGGTAGTACCTGATGTGATATTAGGAATATGGCTTGTTGATTATCCACCATATTCTGTCGTTTTTACGCAACTTGTGGTTTTGGATTTGTTATTGGATATGTATACCAACCCGCTTACCACGGCCATTAACGCGTCTGGAAAAATCAGAGGCTACCAATTATGGTTTAGCTCGGTTACAATTCTCATTATTCCATTGACATATTTTCTACTTATGACTTATTCCAAACCAGAAGTAGCGTTTTATGCAACAATGGGTATTACTTTGCTCTCATACATACCAACATTTTATTTTGCTAGAAAAACGATAGGTTTAGATGTTAAAAGGTTCCTTGTAGATGTTGCGTTCCCTTGCTTTCTTGTGTTTATTTTGACCTTAGGAATGGTGAGCTTGATAAATAGTCATATAAATAATAACAATCTTCTTCATCTTTTGCTGGTGTTTGGAATGACCATTATAATTTTGACGTGCGTAATATTCTTGTTGGGGCTAAATAAAATAGAGCGAGGTGTTATTAAATCTTTTATTAATTCATATATAGCGAGGAGTAATGGCTAATCTTTTCTTTGTACACACCCCTTTGACATTACTAATAGCACAGCAGATTATAAAGGGGGAACATTTAGATCATAACTTGTTGCTGCTGGGCTATCCTGGGAGTAACAACCATTATATGGATATATATGATTTGTTGAAAAATGAGTCTTTGTGGGAGAGAGTTGTTATTATGCCGAATGTAGCAGGATGGGCATCAGTCAATAGGAGACACCTATTTGATAGCATGGTTACGACCTGGCGAAAATACAAATTCATTAAGAATCTCATACTCGAATATGGAATTGACACCCTTTTCCTTTCAGACATGAACAACAATAGCAGTAAGTTCGCTGCTAAACTTTTTCATCATCAAGGCTATCGCATCTGTTTTTTTGAGGAAGGGAGTTCCCACTACCAGATGGAATATCATTATCAAAAAATGGGTAAGATGTTTAATTTAATTTTGTCTTATCTAATAGATGCGTTCTATTTTTTACCTTTATTCCATATATCCTATGCTAAATATTCGTTCTGGTATGATTTGCCATTTAGCGAAATTCCTATGGATATACGATATAGTGTCAGGCCGGGATACTATCAAGAGAAGTTTGATAAAACAGTTATTATTAAGGATATATTAACAGATAAGTTAAAAGGGTTAGTGACAAAGGAAATGGCAGGTCTCGATTGTGGGAATTTGATATTGTTTCTCACATCACCTGTTTATGAAGGAGTTTCTGACGTAAGTCTTTATATTAAAGCATTTGATATTTACTGCGATCGATTGAAAGGTAATCAATCCATTGCTATAAAGTTTCATCCATCGGAAACTGATTTTGTCAAGAGAGAGATGGTTGATGTTGTAATGAGGCACAATAATCGTGTTAAAGTGATTGGGAAGGATATGAACCTACCAGTAGAGATTTATTTGCAGCTTTTCAGATTTAGAGAGGTTGTGACTTATTATACATCATCAAGGTTCTATAATGGTTATTTGTTCCCATTGGTTAAATATACATCGTTGATGAATATTTACCATGATTTGTGCTTGAAACACGGATATGAACGGAAGGAAAATCTTGAGAGACTAGAAGACTTTATGAGACTTGATGAAAGAATTGACGCAGAAGAACAGTCCAAGATGGAATTTGTTGGAAAATATATTGTAAGCTAAAGATTTATGTTAAAAGATATTCTCGTCTATCGCCCTTTGTTGATAGTTAATATCATAATGGGACACTGCTTCGGCATTTATAACGGCAGTTTTGAAAACAGCGTTAGTGCAGAGGGTTATGGATGGTATCAATATTTGAACCCACTATTTATTAGTTTTCAATTGTATGCATTCGTTTTTATCTCCGGTTATTTATATGCCAACCACCATGAGAAAAACGAATCCATACCAATGGTTGCATATTGTTGGAAGCGTTTTAAACGTCTATATATACCTTGTCTGCTGTTTGGTATAGTATATGTTTTACTCTTTGAACTAGATGGGGGGGGGGGAATTTTGTATTTAGAGTAATATCTGGTCCTGGTCACTTGTGGTTTTTACCCATGATTCTTCTAAACTATATATTGATAAAAATATTTTCATATGGGTTGTTACAACGGCCTTTACTTTCAATAGGAATATCTTTAATATTTATGCTGATATTTAGAGGAATGGTAAATGCAACGTTCTTGTATTTTCCATTTATGCTATTAGGTTATTACTCTTTTGGAAAGAAGGAAATTATTTTTGAGAAAATTAAGGTAAGTCTTTTAGTCGTGTTGTTCATTGTTCTTTTTGTCATCAAGATTTGGATATTTCAAGAAAAACTTTTGCCAGCTAATATTGAGATCATGTTTAATTTGGTTTTAGCATTGACAGGTACTTATGGATTCTGGGGAATGGCTGATAAATTGACACATAATAATAATGTTGTAGAATACCTAGGCATGCTTAGCCAACCGAGTTATGGTGCATATGTCATACATCAGTTTGTTCTTGTTACCATACTAAGGTGGGCTATTCTACCAACTTGTTTACTTGGACCAGTGTTCCCTTGGGGACTTTCTTTGTTTATTTGTATAGTTTCCTTTGGTGGTAGCTGTCTTGCATTAAAAACTAAAGCCGGAAGATTTCTTGTTGGATAATAAATGAATCACATTATAAACATCAGTAAAGAAGATACCCTTGTGTTAAAAGGGTGTGCTATATTAATTATGGTGTATCTTCACGTGTTCCTAAAATTGGAGCGTGATGTGACTTTGCATAATATTATATGGTATGATGGCAAGCCTTTATCATGGTGGCTTACTAATTTTGCTGCAGTTTGTGTTTCGTTATATATGTTTCTGAGTGGCTATGGGATGTATATCACATATCTTAAGGGACGAGCGTTTTTTAAATTGAATATGAAGAGGGTAACGAAACTCTATATGAGAGCAATCTTTATTGCAACCATATTCCTTCCGATTTCACTGCTTATTCCAACATTGGGCTGGCATCTTGACATATGGAGCATATTAAAAACTGTGTCGGGTTATGACCCATTGAATTGTGAATGGTGGTTTTTGTTGCCATGGGCCATCTTATGCCTACTGTCTCCAGTTTTATTTCGTATTTTGTCTTCTAAACCTTCATATATTGTCCTTACATTTTCATTTGTATTATATTTGTTGGTTAGATATTTTATCAAATGGTATGGCGATGATTTGTATACTGGGGGGGCAGATTTTTATTGCAAATATTGATGGTTATTAATTTGGGGTTTATATTCTTAATGGGTGGCGCATTTGCTAAACATGGATGGCTTGTTAAGATTAGAACAATTACGAATAATGGCATAATACACTATGTGCTGCTTTTAGTTCTTGTAGCAATATTTATTTTACGTACTTTTTTTATTAAAATTGGTATTTTTGAGCCTTTTATAGCGGCAGCATTCTGTATATTTGTAGTTCTATTACCAATTACTGAGAGGGTTAGGCAATGCCTGATATTATTGGGGAAACAGAGCACCACCATGTGGCTGGTACATACATTCTTGGTTGTGTATTATTTCCCGGTTTTCTTTTATGGATTAGAATATCCTGTGTTGATTTTTGTTGCAGCAGTTATTGCTAGTTTATTAATGTCGATACTTATTGATAAATTATACTACATGACATTGGGACAAGTTGTTAAATAAGAATGAAGCATATTGTATATTGTATAGGTGATTTGACAACACCAGGAGGTATAGGTAGAATTGTCAGTCTTAAAGCAAACTGGCTAGCAGATCATGGATATAAAGTTAGTGTCCTTTTATCGGAAGGGACAGAGGATACTCCGCTATTCTACGAATTGGACAGAAGGATTAAAACAGTATATTTAAATATTAACTTTCTGACTGTTTATGGTAATAGTACTGGTATATTAGGGGTGATTAAAAGCTACATTGACAGGGTAAAGAAAGAGAAAAAATTTATTTTTAAACTTAATGAGTGGCTTAAGTGCAATCCTGCAGATGTGCTTTTTACCACTAATAATAGCGCTGGCATTGCCAAATTGAAGGACAATAGTAAAAAAGTATTTGAATTTCACTTTAGCCCTCAGGCAAAGGCTGAGTTTAAAAAAGAACTTCCCTTGGTGTCGAGATGGTTATACTCCCTATATGATAATAGACAACGGAAGAATTATAGGTACTTCGATAAGGTAGTTTGTCTCACTCAAAGGGGAATGCAGTATTATGACAATCCTAATAACTTTGTTGTTATTCCAAATTTTATCTCTATCGAACTTCCAAATTCGTTTTCTAATTGCCACGCTAAACGTGCTATTTCTGTAGGCAGGCTCTCTTCAGCCAAAGGATTTGATTATTTGATTAAGGCATGGGCAGGTGTGCATCGTCAATATCCAGAATGGGTGTGTGACATATATGGCTACGGTTATGGGCGAGAGAATGAATATCAGCAACTGATAGATGAAAATGGATTGAGAAATGTAGTTGTTATTCACGAGCCGGTTAGAAATATTTCAGAGAAGTATGCTGCTGCATCTTTTTATGTGATGACATCTCGCAACGAAGGTTTTCCCTTGGTATTACCAGAAGCGATGGCATGTGGTCTTCCGGTGGTGAGCTTTAATTGTAATTCTGGGCCTTCGGAAATTATAACAGATGGAGTTGATGGTATTTTGGTAAATCAGGTAGGAGACATACCAGCTATGACATTTGCCATCTGTAGAATGATCAAGGATGAAGAGATGAGAATCTGGATGGGAAAGAATGCCCTGCGAAATGTACAAAGGTATTCTCAAGAGAAGATAATGACAGAATGGGTAAAACTTATAGAATCATTGTAAGATGAAAGCAATATTTTCTTTTGTTTTATTTTTATTTTCACCAGTTCTTGGATTTATATCGAGCTATAGATATTTCAAGTCAAGGTTGGGTCAATTGATGTTTGTCTTGTTCTTTGTAGCAGTTAATTATTGTCTTAAGTTTAGAGAACAAGACGACTTGTATAGATATGTTGAGATATATAACACCCTATTGCGATCAGATTATATGGGCGGATATGGTTTTTTTATTGAGACACTCTATTCTTGGTTAGCCAAGAACAAAGTGTCGGCAATCTATCTTTATACCATTATTGCCTTAATATTTGCCAATGGTATGTATCTGTGCTTGAAGATGGTATTAACATATATGCAGCGCAATCGTTTTTGTGTACTGATTCTTGTAGCATGTATTTTTTATATAACGCCAGCAGATTTTAGTGTTTTCCGTTTTTACTCAGCTTCGTTTTATTTTGTTTATTTCGTATGGTGTGTAGAGGTAGGTATGCATCCGAAATGGAATAAATTAGGACTGGTTCTGCCTGTACTAATACATCCAATATATTTATTTATACTTATAGGCTATGTAGTATATAAATGGAAAAAGCCTAATGTTAAGACTTTAATTAAACTTGCCGTTTTTACCTTGATATTTCATTTTGTGAATATACGCGGATTCCTTAGAACGTCAGGCTATGAGTATTTTGGAGAAACAAGATATCTTACAGAAGAGAGGAACGAAGATCTAACAGGAACTTTTAGTATAGGGCAACAGTTTTTTGTGCCTATGTTACTGATACTGGTATACGCCATATATATACAGTATAAAAGATATTATACTCTCGACAACACAAATAAAAAACTATTGTGCCTTGCGCTGTTCTCTATTTGTATGATGAATTTCTCGGCTAATGCAGCAGATTTATATCTTAGATATATTAAAGTGAACTTTTGGTTCTGCACTCTGCCTGTGCTCTATTATTACATGCAGCACAAAATTAAAGAGTATGGCAAATTATCGACATGGATACCAGTTGCCATATTTTTTTTAAGTTATGATTTTATTTTTGTGACAGCCTTTGACTTCTATGATTTCGGACGGCTTTTCACTAACACTTTCCCTTCCATGTTTGATACAACAAGACAAATCCTTGACAGAATATGATAACAATATTAACCCCAACTTATAATCGTGCATATACTCTTCAACGCCTATATGAGAGTATAGAAAGACAAACATATCGGAGTTTCGAATGGATAGTTGTTGATGACGGCAGTACTGACAATACATATAATTTGATAGAAGATGTTAAAAATAAAGCACAATTCCCGTTAAAATATATAAGGAAAGAAAACGGCGGAAAGCATACTGCAATCAATATAGGGGTGCCAATTGCACAAGGAGAATTCATCTTTATCGTTGATAGTGATGATTATTTGCCACAAAACAGTATAGAATTAATAGAAAACTATTGTAATCAAATAGTAGATGACGACGGTTTTGCAGGTGTAAGTGGTAATAAAATATTTGAAAATGGGCAAAAAGTAGGAGGAGAGGTGGATTATGATACCATAGATGTAGACAATGTCTATTTTCGGGAAAAGTTGAGAATAAAAGGCGATATGGCAGAAGTATGGCGTACCTCAGTGCTAAAAGAATTCCCATTTCCAGTATATGAGAATGAACGTTTTATGAGCGAGGGATCTGTATGGGCTCAAATTGCTCGCAATTATAAACTACGTTATTTTAATAAGCCTATTTATATTTGTGATTATCTTGAAGACGGTCTTACTTTGAATGCATTCAAGAGCTTTCATAATAGCCCCAAAGGAACAATGCTTGTATATTCAAGAATAATGAAAGATAATCGTTACAGATTGGTGTCTCGAATAAAGGGTGCAGTTCACTATTGGCAATATACCTGTGATTATAAGGGCAATCGATCGACTGAAATAAGACCCGCATGGTGGGCCTATTTATTTTGGCCAGTAGGGAAACTTCTGAATAATAAAGGTGTTAAGGAATTGAATGACAAATGATTAAGGTTCTTTTTTTTATTCCATCGTTATCCAATAGTGCGGGTATGGAACGTATATCAACAAGTTTGGCTAATTTGTTGGTAAATAATGGGTATAATTGTAATTTTGTAGTTTTAACGAGAGGTACTGACAGCTATTTCCCGTTAGACGATCGTATATCTGTTTTTTCACTTGAAGGTGAAAGTGTTAAGCATAATCGGTTGCTCATCGCTTCTAGACTGAGAAAGTTAATAAGAGCAGAAAGGCCTAATTACTTGATAAATGTCGATGTCTCGATGTCACAAGTCTCTATTTTATCTTTTCCTGCGATATTAGGATGTAAGATGTTGACATGGGAGCAATTTTCTATGGCATCTAATCATTCGTGGCCAAAACTATTACAACGTTATGTTGCCACCTTATTCAGCGAACGAATGGTTGTCCTCACAGAAGCTGATCGTAATGCCTATCCCAAGGTACTTAGAAGGAAAGTGGTTACAATTAGTAATTTTACCACGGTTAATACAAATAGTGAGTTGGCAAAACTTAACTCCAAAGTCGCATTATCCGTGGGTAGACTTTGCGCGGAAAAGGGCTTTGATCTACTGATTGAAGCATGGAAGGTGATAAAGAATCAATATAGTGATTGGCAACTGAGGATAATTGGGGGGGGCAATTTGCGTGATAAACTTCAAGCTCAAATTAATGAAATGGATTTGAAGGATGTTGTGACGCTAGTTCAACCTACGAGTAATATAGGAAAAGAATACCAGGAGGCCTCACTCTATGTTATGCCTTCACGCTTTGAACCTTTCGGATTGGTTTTGATAGAAGCAAAATCGTTTGGTTTGCCGATAGTGTCTTTTGATTGTCCCTATGGTCCAAAAGAAATTGTACAGAATGAAAGAGATGGTATCTTAGTTGAGAATAGCAATGTTCAACAGTTGTCGGATGCCATTATGTCATTAATTGTAAATAAAGAAAAACGCATGGAATTAGGTAAGAATGGCAGAGAGGATTATCTACAAAGATGGTCAGAAGGTGCTGCCATAAGGAATTGGAAACAAGTTTTACAATGAAAAATATAATATTTATTATTAACCAACTGAGGAATTCTGGTCCTGTGCGAGTGCTGTATAATATATGCATGCATTTAGACAGGACGCAATACAACCCCATTATTATTAAACTTATGGATGATGATCCAACAAGGAGTATCACCCATAAGTTCCGTGATATGGATATTGAGGTAATAGAATATCATTTGTCATTCTGGCAATTGGAATGCTTGACGGCAAATGTTGCCAAAATGGTAGTACGAGACGCTAGCAAATATGAAGAGCCAATTTTGCATGCTCATTCATATCATCCGATTTTACTATGTTCGCATATTAGAGAATATCCCACGATAGCTACAGTTCACAGTATCAGTGGAGAGGATTTTGTTATGTCAAAGGGAAAATTGTTAGGAAATTATATGTGCTGGCGTTTTAAGAGAGCGCTTAAGATGATAGACTGCCCAGTTACAATATCTGAATACATGATGCGTTATTATCAATCTAAAGGTTGCGACAACTGCCAGCAGATGATATATAATGGCATGGATGTAGACAAGTCGGAGCCGAAGATAGACCGCATTGAATTCTTGAGAGATTACGAATGCACCTGTGATACTAAAATAGTATTGGTATCGGCTTGGTTCTCGTTTAGAAAAAATCAGGCATTAGTAATCCGCGAACTTAAAAAGTCGCCTCGCCGTGATTTCTTGGTCGTTTTTGCAGGGAAGGGAGAATTGTTAGAAAAATGCAAAGATGAAGCCGAAAATGATAAACGTTTCGTTTTCTTAGGGTACAGAAGCGATATTTATGAACTCTATAAGATTTCTGATTTCTATATGAGTGCATCAAGGTCAGAAGGAATGCCATTAGCCGTATTGGAGGCTGTTAATTATGGGATACCGCCTATTTTGTCATCAATACCCCCACATAAGGAAATATGCAGGCTTGTATATGATGATGAAACTCTAAACTTTAATATTAATGAGGAGGGATCTTTAGAAATGTTATTCAACAAAATGATGAATGCCAGTATTGATAGGAAAAAGATTGAGCAGATAGGAGAAAAAGAACTTAGTGCTAAGGCTATGACCGAAAAGTATTGTGCGCTCTATAATAACTATTATGAGTAAGAAGATAATTTGATATTTATGGACCAATTAAGACATTTGCAGTTAGTCATCCTATCAATTATGAAAGATGTGGATGAATTGTGCAGAAAAAATGATATTGAGTATTACTTGTTGGGTGGATCGGCTATTGGAGCCATCCGTCATAAGGGTTTTATACCCTGGGATGACGATTTGGACATAATGATGACTCCTAAGAATTATAATAGATTTATTGCTGTATGTCGAAAACAGCTAGACCCAAATAAATATTATATTCAGGAAGGCCTTGTGGATTGGCCTTTAAATTTTACTAAAATTAAGTTGAAAGGTACATATATAGAAGAATATAGTGGATCCAAAAAGAAAGATGACACATCAGGCATCTTTCTTGATGTTTTTAAGCTTGAGAACTCACCTTCAGGGAGATGGGCTCAGAGAAAACAATATGTGTTAGCTAAATATTATTTATGCTACCAGCTATCAAAGAGAGGTTTTGAAGGTGCAGGATTTAAGAAGGCCATTATGATGACATTAGCAGCCCCTTTAAATATATCGTGTGTTAGAAATCTTGTTGTAAACCAGATAGAAAAGTATGGTGACGACTCAGAATACTATGGCTCATTCTATTTCAGGACTAGGATGAAAAATGCTTTTTCACCTAAAAAATATTTTGGCAAGCCAATGTGGGTAGAATTTGAAGATACTAGACTTCCTGTACCTGAACATTATCATGAATATTTAACTCAGATGTTTGGAGACTATATGACGCCACCACCAGTAGAGAATCGTGTAGGACTTCATACCCTTAACGTCGAATTTGGAAAATATTAAGATGAGAGAATTTTCTGTTTGCACATCAGTCTATAAAAATGATAAGCCGGAGTTTGTAAAAGAGGCTCTTGATAGCATGCTGGTAAATCAGAGTCTTAAACCCTCTGAGATTTTGTTGGTGCAAGATGGACCAATACCAACTGAACTGTCAGATGTATTGTCTGAATACGAAGACAATTATGCTGATGTCATGCATATCATTTGCATGGAGAAGAATGGGGGCTTAGGAAATGCCCTTCGAGTAGGAGTTGAAAGTGCGAGATATGATATTATAGCAAGGATGGATAGTGATGACATTTGTCTTCCCAATAGGTTTGAAAAGCAAATGGAATACTTGGAGAACCACCCGGAATGTGATATTGTAGGCGGTCAAATGACGGAATTCATCGACGATCCCAATAATATAGTTGGTAGGAGAGAGGTTCCTCTATCAAATGATGAAATTTATGAATACATGAAGAGTCGCTGTGCATTGAACCACGTTACGGTGATGTTTCGAAAAGAGGCAGTGCTTAAAGTTGGCAACTATCAGGATTGGTTCTGGAATGAGGATTACTATCTATGGGTAAGAATGATGATGGCCCAATGTAAATTCGCAAATATATCTGATGTTGCAGTGAACGTGAGGAGTGGTGCTGATCAATACGCCAGGAGAGGAGGAAAGAAATACTTCGAAAGTGAGATCGGTATCAAGAAGTTAATGTTAGAAAATGGTATGATCTCAAAGACTGAGTTTGTTAAAAACTATATAGAGCGCTTTATAATTCAACGTATAATGCCAAATAGTGTGCGTGGCTGGGTTTTCCGTACTTTTGCGAGACAAAAATAAACTCCAATTCCAAGTGTGGGCTTGAATTCTTTATTTTCAATAATTATGTAGTATAATGGAGAATAAGAATATAGACGTATTCTTTGCATTAGTGAGAGCTGGACTTTGGGAAGAGGAAGTTAGGCTTTCTGCTTTTGATACTATGGATTGGGAGGTTATTTACAGAATAGCTGAAGAGCAATCGGTTATGGGCATAGTAGCTGCGGGGATAGAATTTGTTGTTGATGAAAAAGCACCTCAAGCGATAAAATTGAAATTCATTGGGCAAGCATTACAAATAGAACAATGTAATAAAGAAATGAATCATTTTGTTATGGTTCTAATTGATAAATTGCGCACAAAAGGGATTTATACGCTATTATTAAAAGGGCAAGGTGTGGCCCAATGCTATGAAAGACCTCTATGGCGAGCATGTGGTGATGTAGATCTATTTCTCAGTAATGACAACTATCAGAAAGCAAAAGAGTTCTTATTGTCAATGTCATCATCTGCGGAGCACGAATACCCTACATCAAAGCATTTGGCTATGACAATAGATTCATGGGAGGTGGAGATTCATGGACATTTACGAAGCACGATATCACCAAGAATAAACAAGGAACTTTGTGAAATAGAGAAGCAGACTTTTTATGAAGGTAATGTTAGGTCTTGGTTGAACAATGAAGTGCAAGTATTTTTGCTTGGAGCAGAGAATGATGTGATTTTTGTATTTGTACATTTTTTGAATCATTTCTATAAAGGCGGAATAGGGTTAAGGCAGATTTGCGATTGGTGTCGACTATTATGGACATTTAGGAGAACACTTAATAAAGAGTCGTTAGAATCACGTGTCAAAGAAATGGGTATGATGTCAGAATGGCGGGCATTTGCTGCATTTGCTGTTGAATATCTCGGAATGCCATCAGAGGTCATGCCTATGTATACACCCGACGTAAAATGGAAACGAAAGGCGGATAAAATATGGGCGTTTATAATGAAAGTAGGCAATTTTGGACATAAACGGGATATGAGTTATTATCAAAACTATCCATATTTGAACCGTAAAGTAATCTCATTATGTCGTAGATGCAGTGATATTATTAAGCATTTACGGATATTTCCATTTGATTCATTACGTTTTTTTCCATATATTATGATGAATGGATTTAGAAGTGCATTAAGAGGAGAGTAGACTTACTATGATAAAAAAATGGATTTTTGATAGGGTAATGTCCTTTATCGGACTTCTATTCCTATGGCCGTTGCTGTTGATTGTAGCTATATTGGTTAAAATAAAAATGCCGGGTGGCCCTGTGTTCTTTGTGCAGAAGAGAGTTGGTAAAGGCGGAGAATTATTCAATTGTCATAAGTTCCGCACAATGACTGTAAAACATAGCGGTAGCACCGTCTCTGTTGCTGGCGATAGCCGTATCACACCTTTTGGTGCAACATTACGTCACTATAAGTTAGACGAGCTACCAGGACTGTGGGATGTGTTGATAGGTAATATGAGTTTTGTAGGACCAAGACCAGATGTGCCAGGATATGCTGACAAGTTGGAAGGTGCCGAACGCAGGGTACTTAATCTCCGCCCAGGCATTACAGGACCGGCTACGTTGAAATACCGTCTAGAAGATGAGATGATTGCTGAATATGTGGCTCAAAAACAAACCGAGGGAGATAAGCGTAATACGCAGAATATAGCAGTTGAGTATAATGATACTGTTATTTATCCAGACAAAGTACGGTTGAATCTGTATTACTTAGATCATTATTCATTTCTCAAAGACTTTCAGATGATTCTTTGCACTTTGTTTGGAAAGAGGATGGAATATGCGGGGGAGAGAATTTAGTGGAATGCTTAATTCTAGTATTAGAGGAATTTAACAATTCTGATCGTGTGTATTTGTACTACAAAGTGGAAGAACGCAAAAGGGAGTATTTAATAGAACAATAAAAATAATAGAATATGTTTAATTTAGATAAATTTATAGCTGATTCGGTTACGTATAGGCCGGAGAGTATGTTTAAGGGGGATATTGAGGCAAATGCAGAGAAACTCACTCAGGAAATAAAGGGTAAGAAGGTTTGTGTGATTGGTGGAGCAGGATCAATAGGATCTAGTTTCATCAAGGCGGTGTTAAGGTTTGAGCCAGCATCAGTCGTTGTCGTTGATTTGAACGAGAACGGACTTGCTGAATTGGTGCGCGATGTGCGTTCGACGAACGGACTGTATGTACCGGATGAGTTTCGTTGCTACACACTGAACTTTGCTGATCCTATCTTCGAAAGGATTTTCCGTGAGGAGAAGGGATTTGACATAGTAGCTAACTTCTCTGCTCACAAGCATGTTCGTTCAGAGAAAGACCGCTATAGTGTGCAGGCCCTGATTGAAAACAACGACATCAAGGCGAAGAAATTGATGGACTTGCTGACGGTATATCCACCTAAGCACTTCTTCTGTGTAAGTACGGACAAGGCGGCGAACCCGGTAAACATCATGGGCGCCAGCAAGCGTATCATGGAAGACTTGG
>JAEEGL015092019.1_pt1 | contig 17681 bp, 12 predicted proteins | sample 9134231 | NCBI WGS metagenome assembly JAEEGL01 (sample SAMN16246548, study PRJNA631951) | gut metagenome | biome: gut microbiome; feature: rumen; material: fiber-attached | host: Bos | place: Iran: Karaj | collected 2018-10 | reverse complement strand
TCTTGAGTGCCCACCACTCAGACTCGATGAAGTTGTCATCATATGTGATATATGGGTTGTCCATGTCTGCCCAGAAACCAACTGTACCAGAGAAGTCCTCCCACATACCTTTGTATTTCCATACAGATTCCTTACATTGCTTAATGAAAGGCTCCATACCGTATTCTTCAATCTGTTCCTTACCATTGATGCCAAGAAGCTTTTCTACTTCAAGCTCAACTGGAAGACCGTGTGTGTCCCAACCAGCTTTACGAGGCACAAATTTGCCTTTCATAGTCTGGTATCTAGGAATCATATCCTTAATGGCACGTGTCTCAACATGACCAATGTGAGGCTTACCATTTGCTGTAGGAGGACCATCGTAAAATGTGTAGGTCTCTCCCTCTTTTCTTGAATCCATTGACTTCTGGAAGATATCGTTTTCCTCCCAGAACTTGAGCACCTGCTTTTCGCGCTCAACGAAATTTAAACTTGCGTCTACTTTGTTGTACATATAAAGTAATTTCCTTGCTGTGAGGATATGCTTTCTCGTCACATATCCCTTATTATTATATGTAAAGCCTACGGCTGGTGGGGCCTTCAGGCTTTCATGCAAAATTAAAGTGTGTCATCTAAATCAACATCGAAATCGTTGTTGTTATCAAACTGGTCTAATTCATCTAGATCATCCAGACCATCAAAGTTATATTCAAAATAAAACTCGTTGTTCTCTCCTGGTCCAAATTCAATCTCAGACTGGAACATATCCATTATGTTGTCTGCGTTTTGCATTACAAATGCAATACTTCCAATGAAAAATGCCATAGAAAGAACTGAAGTAACAATACCTGTAATGGCCATTCCCCTGCCCTTGTGGCTGGCTGACCTGGCATTGGAAGCCAAAAAAATGATTGCAAGGATTATAGAAACAATTGCTGTGAAAAAGTTCAATCCAAACAGGAAAAACACCAGCGATATTATTCCTAAAATCATGGAAGCTATGGCCAAGCCATAATTATCAGGCCTTGAATTGTTATTCCTCTGAGGTGACCTTAGCTCCCTGTCAATATCCTCAGTAAAATAGTACTCTTCGTTCATAGCGCCTCCGTAAATTAATGTTTGTCCATATACAGCTCTGACCTTCTGAAAAAGCGGAGCTTATAGTCCACCTAATCTTAAATATTTTACTCTTTTAGGAGGTTAATAGCAAGGGTTGTGAAGGTGTTGGTCTTATATTCTCAGAAACAAATTGAATTATTCTGTGTAATTAGCTAAAATCCTTTTTATAATGCTTTTGGGAGAATTATCATGACAATAATACTCGAAAATATCTGCAAAATTTATAACGGTGTACAGGTTTTAGATAACTACAATCTCACGGTGGAATGGGGCCGCGCATATTGTCTGGTTGGGCCATCTGGCACAGGTAAAACCACCATTCTTAAGATTTTTATGGGTCTGGAGAAGCCTGACAGCGGCCAGGTTCACCGTATGGGGGACTACAAATATCCTACCCTCCAGAGTGCCTACGTATCTCAGGATGATTCAAACCTTGTAATGAAGAAAAATGCAATCTGGAACGTTAAAAAGGTTCATCGCTGGGCCAGCAAGGGAAGAGCCATTGAAGAGCTTTCCAAGTTTATCCCAGCTGAGAGGCAAACCATTCCTGTATCTGAGCTGACACCAGTGGAGCGCAGATTTGTAGAAATTGTCAGAGCCTTATTTGTTCCTGCTGACTTTGTAGTTCTTGACGAACCTTTCTTAGGCATGAATGAGGATGAACGAAAAAAGGCCACCGCATACATTATGGAAATCCGCGGTACCAGGCCTCTACTTATGGCCACACAGGATGGTGATGGTATTGAGTTTGCTAAGAAGATTGCTCTTTGATATAAAAAGCTTCCCACTGACGGGAAGCTTTTTTAGTATCGCTATATCTTACAGTTTTGTCATTACAAAAATATCGTAGATTGCCTTTACAGCAGCCTCGAAGTCCTCATTCTGAACTCCGATGATGATGTTAAGCTCTGAAGAACCCTGATCAATCATACGTACATTTACGTGGGCATGGCTAAGTGCTGAGAAGATACGGCCTGCAGTACCGCGTGTGCTCTTCATACCACGACCTACTACTGCGATAAGTGCAAGGTCTGACTCGATTTCGATAGAGTCTGGTGAGCAGTTGCGATGAATAGCTGAAACTACAGCCTGCTCCTTATTAATGAACTCATCCTCGTGAACAACAACTGTCATGGTGTCGATACCTGAAGGCATATGCTCGATGCTGATGCCGTTGTCCTCGAAGGCCTGAAGTGCCTTTCTACAGAAACCAACCTCAGAGTTCATAAGCGACTTGGTGATAAGCACTGTGCAAAGGCCCTTCTTACCAGCAATACCTGTGATAACGTACTCATTACGCTGGCCTGTGCTCTCTACAATCCATGTACCGTCGTCGTCTGGTCTGTTAGTGTTTTTGATATTGATAGGAATACCTGCTGAGCGAACTGGGAAGATAGCGTCCTCGTGGAGTACTGATGCACCCATGTAAGAAAGCTCTCTAAGCTCACGGTATGTGATAGTCTGCATTCCAACTGGATTCTTTACGATGCGTGGGTCGCAGATAAGGAAGCCTGAAACATCTGTCCAGTTCTCATAAACGTCAACCTTTGCTGCACCTGCAACGATAGAACCTGTAACGTCTGAGCCACCTCTTGAGAAGGTCTTAACTCTGCCGTCCTTGCCACAGCCATAGAAGCCTGGGATTACTGCATGTGGGTGCTCCTCAAGAGCCTTTGCCATAGCCTTTTCTGTCTTGTATGAATTAAGGTAGCCTTCCTCGTTGAAGAAGATAACCTCCTTGGCATCGATGAAATCATATCCAAGATACTCAGCCATAATTTTACCGTTTAAATATTCTCCACGGCTGGCAAGATAATCAAGAGATAAATCCTCCTTAATCTGAGCTGCAATCTCCTTGAAATCCTCATCAAGGCTAAAGTCCTTAAGCTCCAAGCCATCTATAATCTCATCATAACGAGCCTTGATAGCCTTAAGATTTTCTGTCACATCCTTGCCTGCCTCTGCATCCTCAAAGGTGTGGATAAGCATATCAGTAACCTTTGTGTCCTTACTGTTACGCTTACCTGGTGCAGATGGAACTACAAAAACTCGATTCTCATCAGCTCTGATGATATCGCCTACCTTTTTAAACTGGCCAGCATCTGCAAGTGAGCTTCCGCCAAATTTAACTACCTTCTTCATAATCCTAAAATCCTCGTTCTTCTATTTTTATTAAATCTAAACTTTCATAAGTTTATCATAATGCTTTAATAGATTAAAGTGCTAAATTGTACTAAACAAGCTTTTATTCATATTAATTTACTGTGAAATTGTAACTAGGACAATAAAACTCTGTCGTTGTCCAGCTCCTCGCCTGCTCCTACCTTAAACTTCTCCAAAAGGTCGTTTACAGTAAGACCTGAACGCTCCTTGCCTGAGGTGTCAAATACTATTGAGCCTGCGTTCATCATAAGTGTGCGGTTGCCCACATCAAGAGCCTGGTGCATATTGTGGGTAACCATAAGACAGGTGATGCCTCGCTCAGCTACGATGCTCTTTGTCAGCTCAAGGACCTTCTCTGCTGTGGCAGGGTCAAGAGCCGCTGTATGCTCGTCCAAAAGCAAAAGCTTTGGTGTGACAAAGGTAGCCATAAGAAGTGTAAGGGCCTGACGCTGTCCTCCGGAAAGAAGACCAACAGGCTGTTTCATTCTATCCTCAAGGCCCATTCCAAGAAGTGAAAGCTGTTCGCGGAATTTTGCCTTGTCCTTACTGCTTATTCTTGAGAAATACTGGCTTGAAGCATGACTGGCACGAAGATAAGCCAATGCCATATTTTCTTCGATGGTCATATTTGGAGCAGTACCCTTAAGTGGGTCCTGAAAAAGATGTCCAATGACCTTGCTTCGCACATGTTCCTTTTTGAAAGTGATGTCCTCGCCATCCAGGTAGATGTTTCCCTCATCCACGATGAAGGTACCTGCGATAGCATTAAACATGGTGGACTTGCCAGCTCCGTTGGAGCCTACGATTGTGGCGAAGTCACCATCCTTTAATTCCAATGAAAGATTGGTGAGAGCCGCCTTTTCATTTACAGTGCCAGGATTGAAGGTCTTTGAAATGTTATCCAGTTTAAGCATTATCCTTCACCTCCTTGCTGCGGTTGCCACGATAATTGGCAAACTCACGCTTCTTAAGTGCAGTCTTCTTGCGGACATATGGAGCTGCAATAGCAACTGCAACGATAATAGCAGAAACAAGCTTAAGGGCCTCTGCTGGAACGCTCATTCTAAGGGCAATTGCCACAATAAATCTGTAAAGTACGGAACCAAGGATTGTGCCTATAATTCTGCGGATAGTGCTACCCTTATTGCCGATAAGAGTCTGGCCAATGATAAGTGAGGCCAGGGCAATTGTAACCATACCTGTACCAATATTGATATCTGCTGACTTCTGATACTGAGCAATGAGTGAACCAGAAAGGCCAGTCAGTGAGTTGGCGATGCAAAGACCGACAGTGATGGTGAAGGTCGGATTGATAGATGATGACTTTACCATCTCTGCATTGTCACCTGTGGCACGAATAGACATACCAAGTGTAGTGCCAAGGAACCACCACAGCGCTAAAGCAATGACAACTACAATCAATACAACTGTAATAACCTTGTACCAGTCACCAAATATCGTATATGCGAACCCATCTTTACCCAACGAGAAAATGGTGTCACAACCGAAGAGATTGGTCAGTGATGAAAAGCCCATAACAGCTATATTGATGGTGTACAATCCCGTATTTACGATAATTCCTGCAAGGATAGATTCCACACCGAGACGTGTCTGAAGAAAGGCTGTAACAAAGCCAGCCAACGCTCCTGAAACCATTGCAGCTATAAGTGCCAGGAATGGATGTCCTGCCAATGTGACCATTGCCCCCACGGCGCATCCCAAAGTGAAGCAACCATCAGTGGTCAAATCTGCAATGTTAAGAATTGTAAAAGAAATAAAAAGTGCTAAAGCAACTAGGGCGTATATACACCCTAGCTCTAAAGCACTCTGAAAAATCGAAACTGTAAATATTGACGACATAACATTAAACCCCTAAAAATTATTCGAACTCCTTAGATGTTTGAATCTCCACGAAGCCGTCACACATATCGCGAAGCTTTTCATAATCTAAATCAAGTGCTGCTGCAGTCTCTGTGTTGACAGTGGCTGTACCATTATCAAGAGTCTTAACAGCAAGTGTAGCTGGCTCCTTACCATCTACTAATACCTCTGCAACCATGTTGGCTGTCTCAACACCAAGTGTAGCGTAGTTTACACCGTAGCCGAGATAAGCACCGTTAAGTGCAAATGAATCAGCACCACAGTAGTGAGGAATCTTTGCATCGATGAACTTCTCATAGATACCAAGCTCAGCTGTCATGATTGTATTGTCGGTTGGAGTGAAGACTGCTTCAACACCCTCTGCACAAAGAGCATCTGCTGCAAGCATTACCTCGTCGTTCTTTGTACCTGTCTTCTCGATTACCTCGATACCCTTATCCCCAAGATACTTCTTAGCATCCTCGATAGGCTTTGCTGAAGAATCCTGTGACTTGTCGTAAAGAAGGCCAACCTTCTGGATATCTCTGTTCTGCTCAAGCATTAAATCAAGAATTGCTTCTGTATTGAGAGCATCTGAAGTACCTGTGATGTTTGAACCTGGAGCATCGTTACTGGCTACAAGGCCTGCACCCTCAGGATCTGATACTGCTGCAAATACAACCGGAATCTGATTCTCCTCAGTAGCTGACTGACAAATCATTGCTGTAGGTGTAGCGATAGGAACAAGCACATCCACCTCATCATTGATAAGCTCTGTAACAATCTGGTTGATGGTAGTTGAATCAGCCTGACCATTGTAGTAGTAATCCTTGTAATTGAAGGTCACACCCTTTTCCTCAGCGATTGCATCAAGCTGCTTTTCGAGGTTGTCAACGATCTGATTAAGTGATGCATCGTCTACGTACTGGATGATACCTACCTTGAACTCTGTAGCAGCCCCAGCGCCTGCATCCTCTGTAGGTGCGGCGTCATTAGAAGCGCTCTTACCGCAACCTGTGAAGCATGCCCCCATCATAGCCATAACCATAAACATGGATAATAGTCTTTTCTTCATAATTATTCCTCCTCTATATCTTGCATTTTCCTAGTTAGCCACAAGAATTTATGGAACTATTCTATCATAACACTTTAGCAAGTTAAAGTAGGAAATAATAAAGGGGTAAATATTAATAAATTGAGGATTAAATTCTTCTGTTGATTCCTGTAATCTTAATGTCCTCCTCCATTTCAAAGCCAGGTGCTGTTTCCATGGATAAGTCCTCAGAAAGCAGCGTAGTCTCCTCGCTTGTGAGAATTGTAGTCTCCTCTGGAGCAAGAACTGTGGTCTCCTCTGAGGCTAGGATTGTAGTCTGCTCATCCTCAGCAAGGATAGTGGTAGGGTCATCCGGGCCAAGAACAGTGGTAACTTCAGAACCTAAAGCCATTGGAATATCTGGAAGGTCTGGAAGCTTTACATTATTTCCTGAAAGATTACCTGAATTGTTCCAGCTTACAACAGCCTTATGATTAGAGGCACTTGCCCTTACCTTACCATTCTTGGCATCGCTGGAAATCTTGTTAATCTCCTTTGACATACCCATTCCGGTAAGCACCCTGATGGAATGAGGAATGTTTAAAGTGATGAAAAGAACAATGGCTGATACCAGCATAGCGATGGATGCCACAAGTAATACGAAGGCTATGTTGTTATACTGATTTATCTTTTCTGTAATTGTTTCAACTGTAAATTGTGAATTCATAGCACCACCTTACTCTATCATTGAAATAGCCTGCTTAGCTTTTTCAATATTGGTTGCAAGCTCCTGCTCAAGCTCCACTACTCGCTCAGAGCTTTCTGCGTCTGTTCCCTGAATATCGTTCTTGAGATGCTTCTCAATATTCATAAGCTGAAGTTGCATATCTGCTGGGGCAACTCCTGCCTTCTTAAACTGATTAGCGCTGACGCAAATCTGAGAAGTCATTTCCTTGTAGATGGCAAGGGCTGTGTTGGCATTGTCTGACTCTGTAATATTGCCCTCACATACAGCTACCAAATCCTCCCAGTAATCCTTGTATGAGACAGTGATGTCGCCTGTCTTGTCCACTGCACCAAGGTTTACATAGTAGGTGGCAATGGCGCCGAGACGCTTTGCACGTTCCAGCTGGTTAGGGTTAAGGTTGCCCTCAGCAGCCTTGTTAAACCAGTATGCTGACTGCTGTTTATTGCCCTCCCCCTCATAGCTATAGTAATATGCCAAGCCTAGGCGATATGCAAAAAGACTGTAGCTATCAATATCCTGTGACAATATCTGCTCGAAGGTATTCTTGCCCTGAGTCTTAATCAGAATAGACCTGAGCTCATCCGCCTCCTCTGCTGAGAAATTCTCGTCAGCAAGGTAGACATTATCTATAAGATTAATGTAAGCATCGGCCTGGGATGGGTCGATGGTGATGGAATCGATAAGGGACGTCTTGGAGTCCTCTGATGTAGCTCCTCTTCCGGCATCATCAATCATAGTCCTGTGGTACTCTTCCTTAATCTGGTTGGCGTGAATATAGGATGTGGCTGAGCCAATACCAGAAACTATAGAAAGTGCTGCAACGACAGCAAATATTCCAAGCTTTATCTTTTCCTTGCTCCTATAGGCTTCATCAAGCTCATCGTAGTGCTCGAGAGCATAAAGCACCTCTGTGCAACTCTGATAACGCTTCTCCGGATCAAGCTGTGTACACTTTGACACAATCTGCTCCAAGCCCTTTGACAAGGATTCATTCCAGTAACGAATATCCCTGATTTCGTATGGAGGCTCACTAGGATTCTTGCCTGTAACAAGATGATAAATAGTGGTACCAAGACAATAGATGTCTGTTCTGGCATCAGTCTGACCGTGACCACCAAACTGTTCTGGGGCTGCGTAGCCTCTGGTGCCAAGGCATGTAGTGTCATCGTTGTTTATGTTTTCCTTTTTGTATTCTCTGGCTGTACCAAAATCGATAAGCACGATAGTGCCGTCTGGCTTAAGCATAATGTTACCAGGCTTCAAATCGCGATAAATGATTGGTGGATTCTGAGAATGCAAATAGCCAAGCACATCACAAAGCTGCTCGGCCCACTCGATAACATATTCCTGAGGCTGTGGACCGTACTCATCAACAGCCTTTTTTAATGTGTTACCCTCTATGTAATCCATAACGATAAGGATTGAATCCTCATAATCGATAATGTCTATGATACTAGGCAGGTTAGGATGAGAGAGATTCTTAAGCATCTCTGTCTCAGTACGGATGCTGGCCATATTAATCTCAGAGGCCGCTGCTGCATCCTTACGGATTTCCTTTATGGCCCACTGTTTGTTAGCTCTTTCGTTCATGGCAAGATAAACGACGCTCATTCCGCCCTGACCAATCTTGTTTAGTATCTTGTATTTGTTGTCAATTACTGTTCCTATTTCTAACATAACTTCTAAAACTACTTACTTATTTCTATAAACTACACTGAAATAATCAAACCAGAAATGTTGTCCGACTCTCCTCGCTTCATAACCAACTCAGACAGCTTCCTGATTCCATTTCGCTGTGGAGCGATTTTAATCATTTCCTTAGTTGAGAGCTTTCTCCAAAGACCGTCTGAGCACAAAAGATAATGCTGGCCTCTGTCAGTCACACCGTTGTAAAACTCAGGCGTGGCAACCTCTGATGCTCCTATACACTGAAGAAGTACACTCTTCTTGTCGCTGACTAAAGCCTCTTCCTCTGTCATACGCCCCAGGTCAATCTGCTGTTGCACATAGCTGTGATCGTGTGAAATCAGAGACAGTGCTCTGCGATTGAACTTATAGGCTCTGGAGTCACCCACGTTCATAGAGAGATACTTATCACCTAAAAAAATAATAGCAACGACTGTAGTACCCAACTTGATGCCGTTGCTATTTCCATATGCTTTAAGTCTCTCATTCATGTCGCGGACTATATTAAACCACTGGTCTTCAATTTGACTAAATACCAGGTTGATATCTATATTTTCATTTCCTGTACTTGGACCTTCATCCGATAAAGGTGCAGTGGCGCCCTGGCCTGAAAGAAGCCCTGGGAGCTCCTTTCTAAACCAGACATCCATCCTGTCTACAAAGGCTGAGCTTGCCACTTCCCCGCAGGACAAGCCACCCATTCCATCGCATAAAACGCCCATACATATTTCGCCAATGTTCTTGACCTTTGCCCTTTTTATAAGCAAAGCGTCCTGGTTGACGTTTTTTCTGGTGCCTATATCAGAATAGGCATCTATCTTATAACCCATGACTTATTTCCTATGCTTGATATTCAAATTCCTCATTTGACATCTTGATAATATCCCCGTTGTTTAAGAGAACTAATCTACCGCTCTCAATCTTGGTACCATTTATAAAGGTTCCGTTTGTTGAATTGCAATCCTGGATGTATGCACCGTTTCTACCACCTGTAATAAGTGCATGCTTTCTACTGATTGAAGTGTTGTTCTTGATGCAGTAGTCAGCTCTTAAATCCTTTCCGATTACAAAATCAGATTTACCAAGAGAAATCTCCTCAGAGTTTCTCTTTCTGATGAGAGTTCCAAGTGGCTGTGGCGCTGTGAGCTCTTCGCTTAAAAGCTCTGTCTCACCATTGCCTGGCATCTGGCTTAAGATTGTAGTCTCGTCATTTGCTGGCTGTACTGGTCTAACTGGAGTCTTAGCACGAGCTGGAGCCTTTGGAGCAGCCTTAGATGCTGTATTGATATCATAAATGTTTGATGTGTTTCCTGCATTTGCTGTACTGTCAAAATCAAATGTAGGTCCATTGTAAGTCTTCTTGATTACTGTATCTGGAGACTTTGGCTTATTGTCCTTGTGGATAAAGAACATAATAAGGGCAATGATAATACCAGCTGCTGCAAGAGCACCTACGATGCATACGATCATAAGAAGCGACTCAGAGAAACCTCTGCTCTTCTTAGTGTCTGGTGTGACAACTGTTGCTGGAGTATCTGCCTGTGTATCAGCATCCTGCTGTACAGACTCTGTCTGAACCTCCTCCTGAACTGCAGGAGTGTTGCTTACCTTTGCATATGAAACGCCAAGTCCATCAAGAACCTTTGCGATTTTTGTAGAATCTAATGCACAACTATTTGAGCCCTCTACAACTGGCAAGTTCATACCGATTACATAGCCGTTAGAATTTACAAGTGGGCCACCATAGTTGTTGTAGTCTGTTGTAGTATCGTTTTCAATTACCTGAAGATTGTCTACAACTGTTGTGTCGATGATTGTTCCCTCACTTGATACTATCTGAGAATCAGAGTAGTAAAGTGTCTCAGAGTTGAAGAAAACAGCCTCTGGGAAGCCAAAGGTATATACTGACTCACCTGAAACGTATGGAAGATTTTCAACGTCGTAATCTGGGTTTGTTAAAATCTTAAGAGGTGTTCTAGTATAGATTGGCTGTGGCAGCTGAAGCACTGCCATGTCAAGTTCTGAACTGGCCGTAAGAACTGATGCGGACAGCACAACATCCCCTTCAATAACCACTTCTGTAGCAAGAGACATTCTGCTTGCTGCATCATCAGTATCTGGAATTTCCAGATACTCATAGGCAGCAGCTTTAACAGATTCTCCAGGATTAACAATGTGGTTACAGGTGATGACATACTCTGTCCCTTCAGTATCACCAATAATAAATCCTGTACCGCCACAGAGGACATGTCTTTCATTATTATCATCAACTAAAACTGTGTTTACCTGTACCACACCTTCCTTTGCACTCTCGGCTGCTGAGACCCCCTCAACAGCCTGTACAGGTTTAAATGGTGCTATTGCCATACCCAATGCCAATACTAAAGTGCAAAGTTTACGTAATCCCTTCATTTTTGAATCTCCTAAAACTTTATAATTAACTAATTCTTTTTCTTCTTAAATGCATATACACCTGCTCCGCCACAAATCGCCATAGCAAAGATAACGATTAAAATAACAAGAGCCTTTGAAGAATTGCTTACCATACTCTCGATACTCTCAGTACCATCTACAAGCTTGCTTGTAGGTGTAAGGTTGTCCTCAAGTAAGAGTTCCTCAGCCTTAACTGATACTAGAATATTGTTGTATGCGAGATTTGTCACATTGCCAGCTACGTCAACACACTGGATTGTAACCTTCTGGTAATCATCCTTTGCAGGAATAGTGAGCACTACTGTACCACCATTCTGTGAAAGCTCTGAAGCTGTGTAGCTTCCAAGCTTCTCGTCGTTTAAGTAAATCTTCATTTCCTTAACGCCGATTGTATCAACAGCATTTACTGAGAAATCGTGGTTCTCTTCTTCGTAGATTCCACCATCCTCGATGCCTGAAGCAATGACGCTAGGTGCTGTCTTATCAAGCAAGAACTCAACCTCAGCTTCCTTAGACTGATTGCTCTGTCTGTTTGAAGCCTTATCCTCAGAATAAACTGTTACTGAGTAGATACCATCCTTGTTGAAATTAGACTTTCCAATATTGTAGCTGATTGAATGCCAGCCCTTTGAATTTGTGCTATCAGTTGTTGTGAATGCACTACCCTCTCTAAGCTCATTAACGCTACCGTCGTAGGCAACTGAAACTTCCTTCTTAGAAAGAGCATCTACGTTAATCTCTGTGATAACTACATCCTGTGGCTTTGTTACGTAGTAACCGTCAATCATAGCCTTTGTAGCATCTGAGAGTACAAATACAGAACCAAATCTGTTTACAGAGTACTGAACCTTCTTCTCTACCTCGTTACCAGCATGATCTGTAAGCTTAACTGAAAGAGTGTAAAGGTCATCATTCTTCTTTTCACGTGCTAAATCAGCAATTGTGTATGTGAAGATTTCTGTGCCAGATGTCTTTGTAATTGTTGGCTTAATTACGCCGTTGTTTGAGCCTGTGAGAGTAATCTCTGTGCTCATGTCGTTGATGTTAACATCCTTAGACTTGATAAATGGAACAACTGAGCCGTTGTTTGCTGACATATTCTCAACGCCAGTGATTTCAAGCTCTGGAGCTGTCATATCAACAACGAATGTATCAACTACGTATGTCTCAGAAATGTTTCCAGCTAAATCCTCTGTGTAAAGCTCGAAGCCGTAACGACCGTCCTTCTCATAGTTGATCTTGGTAACATTCTTGTCCTTTGATTTAGAGTAACCTGTGAATCCAGGAACTGCATCCTGATCACTGCCAGACTTCTTAATGAATACCTGGTCAGCTGTAAAGTTTGTCTCTGTAAATGTGATTGTTGCTGTACGCTTTGCCTTGTAGAAGATATTGTTTAAAGCACTCTTATTATCAAACTCAACTTCGATAACTGGAAGTGTCTTATCTACTACGAACTCAGCGCTGTAATCAGCATCACTTGAGTTGCTTACAACAGCCTTGTTTCCAGCCTTATCATAGAACTCAACATTTGTAATCTGGTACTCGCCATCCTCATCAAATACGATAGTACCTGAGTAGTTGCTGGCTGAACCTGTCATTGCATTGAACTTAGGCTCTCCAGTTTTCTTATTAACAGAAACACCTTTCTTGATATCTGCCTCTGTAGCTGAAAGGTTGTCAGCAACCTCCTGATCCTTAAGCTCAAAGGTAGCTGTTCTGTTAGCCTTGTAGTACTTCTCGTGCTTGAACTCGTGATTATCAAACTTGATAGTAACCTCTGGAGCTACTGTATCAATTACGAAATCATCTACTAAAAGTGCCTTAGCCTCATTACCTGCTAAGTCAACACAGTTTACTGTGAAACCGTAGTGACCATCCTTATCAAAGAGGATTTTTGTAATGTTCTTTAAGTCTGAGCTAGTGAAGCCCTGCATAGCTGGTACTTCTGCTAAACCTTCAGTCTTAGTAACGTTAACGCCCTTGTCTGTGAAGTACTTCTCTACGATAGAGATTTCAGCTGTACGTGCAGCCTTGTAGTACTTACCGCTCTTAGCGCTGTTGTTATCAAACTTAACCGGCTCGATTACTGGAGCAGTCTTGTCGATGATAAACTCATTTTCCTTGTCGTTAATAACTGTGCAGTTTCCTGCCTTGTCATAAATCTTACCAGTAAGTAAGTGCTCTCCCTCTGGCTCCACATCAAGCTTAAGAGTATCTGAAACCTTTACATCCTCTGATAATGTATCCTTGTTAACCTCATCAGTCTCGTTTGAAACATCAATGTATGATGTCTTAGGGTCAAGATATGTATCTGAAACCTCTACTGAAACGTTAACATTTTCCTTATAGTATTTACCGTTTAATCTGTCGGCCTTTGATGTGTAGGCTGCAGAAGCTACCTCTGGGGCCTTCTTATCTACTATAAAGTCAGTCTCTTTATCAATAGATACGTGGTTACCGGCCTTGTCGTAAACAATACCAGCAATTTTGTATGTTACTTCTGCATCCTTTGCAGTAGATGTTGTTGTAACTGCTGTAGCTGTCTCAGTGTCATCAGCGTTCATGTCGAACTTAACCTTTGCACCGCCCTCTGGCTTTACAAAGTAGATATTTGTTTTAGCTTCGTCTAAGTCAAGGTGCTCATCCTTAGCAACTGCTGTTACTGTAACATCCTCAGCATAGTACATCTCATTCTTAAGTAATGCTGATGGCTGATAATCTACCTTTTCAATTACAGGCTTTGTGTTATCAATATAGATAGCGATGTCATCACCAATGTTTGAGTTATTTACATTGTAAACATGCTTGCCATCCTTGATGTCGCTTGCGTCTGAAGGAATGATGAACTTGAACTCATTTACATATGAAACGAATACGTTTGTAGCAAACTTGTCGCCCCATGTGTAAGCCTTTTCCTTCTTAGCTACAGAAGGTGTAGCCTCGATTCCCTTCTTAGCATTCTTCTCTAAAAGAGAAACTGGTCTGTTAGTGAGTGGCTTACCTGTGATACCAGATACTGTAACAACCATATCATGATTGCCATTAACTGACTTCGAATACCAGCTTGTATCTTCTGTGTCACCTGGTTTCCAAATAACCTCTTGCCCTATTTCATCCTCATTTGAAATATCAATATCTTTATCAGCTATGTACTTCTCAGGCTCCTGGTTTCTTACGATTGCTGCGATTTCCTTTGAGCCATCATAATACTTGTTCTTTGTGTGAGCCTTCTTCTCTGCATCAGAGTGCTTAGCTCCAAGCTTTGAAAGGTTTTTATCGTAATCCTCATCAAAGTTGTAATTTACAGTAACACCAGCGATAGATAATGACTCTGCAACTGGAGTGTTTACTGTGTATGCAAACTTAGCAAAAGTTCCATTCTCATCTGAGCTCATAGAACCCTTAACATAAGTCATCTTCTTTGTCTCCTGGGCTGGAGTGTTAAGGCAAAGCTGAACATCCATCTTGTCAATCCAGTCCTGCTCAGTCTTGTCATTGTTGAAGATGTCGCTGTCGATTGTAACAACAACCTTTACGGCTTCATCATAAACGTAATGTGTGTTACCTGCATCGTCCTTTAAAGACTCAGTCTTTGTAAACTTCTCCCCATTTGCCTTGAGAAGCTCAACAGACTTAACAATCTCTTCCGTCTGAGTTCTTGAATCGTGAATGTTGTGACACTCAGGACAGAACTCAAGGTTCTTGAACTTAACCTTTGTAGACCACTTACAGTCAACTGTTCTCTTTTCCTGGTAACCACATACCTGACATTCTCTTGTCTCGATGTGTGTGGTGCCAAAGAAGTTAAGATCACGGAACTTGCTGTTGTAGTGCCACTCATTGAAAGTACAATCTTCCATTTTAGTCTCAGCCTGACCACATGTCTTACAGTAGTGAATCATCTGGTGCTGAGATGACTTATTCTGTCCGCGAGTAGACTCGTCAAAAACATACTCATCAAACTCACACTTAACCTTCTTGCGCATTTCCTGACCGCAGGTTGCACATTCGTTTTTAACAGTGTGGTAGTAAACTGGCTTTCCGTCTACATTCATATTAGGATTTTCGAAGTTGTGCTTGTCGAATGCATACTCTGAATTCTTTTCTGTGCACACACCTTCAAGAGACATTGGAGATTCACAATATTCGCAGTTGCTTCTGCCAATGTGCTTGTGATTGTAGTGGTCTCCCTCTTCTACACATGAGCTCTCAGTCTTATCGTATGTGTAAGAATCAGCTGAGCATGTGCAATCCTCTTCTACTGCCTCTGTGGTTCTTCCGCAAGACTCACAGAGCTGATATTTACAGTGCTTCTGAACACCATCCTGAGCTGTGTACTTGTACTTAAGCTCACAGCTTACTGCCTCGCCGTTTGTGCTCTTATGACACTTGCTGCACTCAAAGACCTCCATGTGCTGGTCGCCCTCAAGCTGAATAAAGCTCTTGCTTACCTTAGCGCAATCCTCTGTCTCTGTGCGAAGCTCTTCTCCACAGTCCTGGCATGAATAAACCACTGTATGCTGTGTATCCGAACACTGTCTGTACTCAGAAACATACTCATTATCATGCTGGCATGGCTCCTGTGGATCCTGTGGATCACCGCCAAAGATAATAGATGGAAAATCAAAGCCAATATTAATGCCTGCTAAAGAGGTCTCTAATAAAGAAGCCTTATCTTCCTTAACTGTTTCTGTATTTTCTGTTGTAGTATTGCTGTTGTTATCTTCTGAGATATCATTACCAGAATCGGTAATATTTTGATTAGTGCTAGAATTTATGTCGTTAGATGTATTACCTGGTTCAACTACTTCAACTACTTCTTCCCCCGATGATTGATTAGCATCATCGATTGCCGTATTATCCGCATATACGGCAGTACTGCTAAATAACAATGCACTGAGCACTGTTAACGCCACCAACCTTCGGAAAGCGGCGATTTGGTGTAACCTTTTCACTTTTCATAATCCCTTTCTCTAGAATTGTGAACAAACTGTCACAGACTGTTCACAGTTTTATCACAATTCATAATGTAGCACGGTACACTACTTATGGTCAACGAAAACCTAGTGTTTACGGGCTTTTTCTACAAAACAAGCATTACGCCACACTTATTTTTGTTATAAATAGTAATCTTGCACAAGCCTAAAAAAATGCGGGGATTAAGCGACTTTTTACGAATTTAGAGAAAAAACGGAGCCCCAAATTTGGAGCTCCGTGGCAATTCATATTAAACTAAATGGTTAGCTATTAATTTTCATCTACATAACGCTGAATATTGCTTGCGTTAGCATAACGCTTAACCTCGTCACCGTTGATAACAACAAGTGTAGGTGCCTGCATTACGCCGTACTTCTTTGTCATATCCACCTGCTCCTCAGCATCAACAAGGATATAATCCTCATCCTCGAGAATTTCCTTTGCACGAGCACAGTTTGGACAAGTCTTTGTAGTGAAAAGATACTTAACACCTGTAGCTGGCTCCTCTGAGATAATCTCAAGATTTACCTGTGGTGCCTCAGCCGCTTCCTTTGCCTGCTGCTGAACATACTTCTCACCGGCACGTCTACATACACTACCTGCGATGTCGTAGAGCTTACGATTCTTGTACTCCTGAGTCTTGCCTTCGTTCCAGTTCTGAACCGGACGATAGTAACCAGTGATACGGCTGTAAACCTCTGCTGTCTTGCCACAGTGTGGACAAGTGTAGTGCTCACCGGCGATATAGCCGTGTTCCTTACATACTGAGTATGTAGGAGAAAGTGTGTAATATGGAAGCTTGTAGTTCTCTGCTAGCTTGCGAACAAGATTTGCAGCTGACTCCCATGTAGGAAGCTTCTCACCGATGAATGCGTGGAATACAGTACCTGATGTATAAAGTGTCTGAAGCTCATCCTGAACCTCAAGAGCATCAAAGATATCTGATGTAAACTCAACTGGCATGTGTGAGCTGTTAGTGTAGAATGGAGTATCTCCTTCCTTACCAGCTGTGATAATGTCTGGGAACTGTTCACGGTCATGCTTTGCAAAACGATAAGTAGTAGACTCTGCTGGAGTAGCCTCAAGGTTGTAAAGGTCTCCGTACATCTCCTGATAATCAGAGAGACGCTCACGCATGTGATTGAGAACATCCTTTGCAAACTGCTGAGTCTTGGCGCTTGTCATATCCTGGCGAATCCAATTTGCATTTAAACCAACCTCGTTCATACCGATAAGACCGATTGTAGAGAAGTGGTTGTTAAATGTGCCAAGGTATCTCTTTGTGTATGGATATAAGCCTTCATCAAGAAGCTTTGTGATAACGCCACGCTTAATCTTAAGTGAACGTGCAGAAATATCCATAAGTCTGTCGAGACGTGAATAGAACTCTGCCTCGTCCTTTGACTGGTAAGCGATACGTGGAAGGTTGATAGTAACAACGCCTACCGAACCGGTGCTCTCGCCTGAACCGAAGAAACCACCTGACTTCTTGCGAAGCTCACGAAGATCAAGACGGAGACGGCAGCACATAGAACGAACATCGCTTGGCTCCATATCTGAATTGATGTAGTTGCTGAAGTATGGTGTACCGTACTTAGCAGTCATTTCGAATAATAATCTGTTGTTTTATGTGTCAGACCAATCAAAATCACGTGTGATTGAATATGTAGGAATTGGATA
>JAEEGL012521753.1_pt1 | contig 17681 bp, 10 predicted proteins | sample 9134231 | NCBI WGS metagenome assembly JAEEGL01 (sample SAMN16246548, study PRJNA631951) | gut metagenome | biome: gut microbiome; feature: rumen; material: fiber-attached | host: Bos | place: Iran: Karaj | collected 2018-10 | reverse complement strand
GACTGCTGCCATGCATCGTTCACGCGTACGATGATATCCTTTATCTCATTGATATTGTTGCACTTCTTTCCCTGTGCCGTGCAGACAAGCGCCAGTAGCGATATTATTATTATTATGCTTTTTCTCATTGTGGTTAGTTATTGTTTTTTATAGAATGTATTTTCCGGATGATTAATAGTAGTGCAAAAGCTATATATGACATTCCTTCAGCATAATGCTGTATCACTGCACCAGCGAAGAAAAGTAATACGAATACAGTTGCAAGGTTTGTGGTCCAGCTCTTCTTTAAGCGAGGCCACAGCAGTACAGGCATCAATGGGTTGAGCACTAATATCTGCAGGTTGAGCCTTACCGTCGGATGCTCAGAGAATATCATGGCGGTAAGTACCAGTCCGGCAACGCCGTATATGCACGCAATGGCATAGTTCAGCCATGCCAGGTAACGGTGCAGCAGAAAACGCTCTATTATGCTGATTAGTATTATTATACAAAGGAATATCGCGGCACAGACTTTCGGCGACAGTGGGAAAGAATACTGATGCACGGTAGAAGGCTGCGCCTCTAATACCAGAGCGGTGCTGTCAACCAGCATACGCTGCGTACCGTCGTCTATGCGAATATTTGCAAAGTCGTGCATCAATATCTCCGGCAGGAACTCGCGCTCGTCTTGTGTCGTGTTATAGTCAGCAGCCACTCCCAGCAACAGGTCGTTGCCTACACGTGCCCACGGATGGTCGGTAGTCTTCCAGTGTGTAAGGTCACGGAAAGAACACTTGTTATCGTCGCCATCCATACACTCCTCCGGTGTGTATTCCTTTGTCAGCTTGTACCCGGATGTCAGTGCTGACAGAATGATGTCGCGCGCCTTTGTAGTACAGTTGTTATAGAAGAAGTTATAGCGATACACTATGTTCTCTGGTCTCGCATTCTCTGCCAGTGCCGCCATCAGCCTCTCCTTCTCAGCCGTTGTGAGGTTCAGGTGCTGCTCATGCACAGCACAACCGTAGTAGGCATATTCAGCCAAGAAATCATTGTATGACGTAACGCCCATCCTGTAGTCTGTCAGACCGAAGACGAAGCGCAGCACGAAGTTCTTTGCCGAACTGTCAAATATCCCGAAGTTCACCACATAGTCCTCGGCGAACGCCCCCGGCCTCTTGTCCTGTATTCGTATGGCAGTGTGTCCATACAGACTGTATATCTCATCGTGAGGCTCACACGTAAGCAACGACACCTCCATGCCGTAATTGTCAGCATGTGTAGTGTCACTATCCGTGCTTGTGTCAGGCATACCGTATGCCATGCTGCATATAGACAGCATGATATATAGCATCCAGCATCTTGACATCAAGAAAATATTGTTCCTCAGCATATACATAAAATACTTCAAACTACAAAAGTAATAATAATTTCTGAGACAACAAAATTTGATTCAACTTATTTCAGCAGCATCGCCCCGTCACCTTAAAAAGATTTGCATATTTTCGGAGGTTTTTACTAAAAAGATTTGCGTAACCCTCTGTTTCCTTATGTCAGAAGGTAACGTTGAATTATTTCTTTTTTTACAAATTTTGTTTTGCTATCAAAGGGAAAGCCGCGAAGAGTTCGAGTGCAGAAGATGTCTCAGCGATGAGTTTATTCTTTACAAACGTCTTTGACTTCGTGTCATTTAGAACCTCACCCAATCCTTGCATCAAGAGTTTTGGGCTTACTCCTCTTACATTCTCTGCACACCAGATGGCGTACTCACTCACACTCTTACTTGTTCTTAACATCACAATCTCTTCGTTGATCTCTGTGTGATTCTGTAAGAAGAACCATACATCGTAGATGTCACGTGGAGAGAGGCGTTCACCCATAGCACAAAGCTTATGAGCGAACATATCAGGCATGGTCATCACTCTTATGTCTGTACCAGCCAAAGAACGCATCTCGTAGTGGTTCGGGTATTGACGGATGGAAATTTCTACTTTTAGCATTCTATCTCCCTTCCCATAATTCAGCACAAGCACAGGACCAAATAGTTTCTTTGCTTCATCATCAATCGTGCCAAAGCGAGTCAGTATGGCGCGTACCTTGTCATATACCATATCGAGTTTATTTGGGTCTAGCAAGTTGAAATCCAAATCGGTAGAAAAACGATTAAGGGTATGGAAAAACATCAATGAAGTTCCTCCCTTGAATGCTAATACATTGCAGAGATCCTTATCCCTAAAAATAAGGCTCAGAATCTGTGCCATATAGAGCTTATGCTTATTCTTGTCCATGATTATTTTAGATTTAGCAATTTGATTACTCTCTCTGTCAGCACCTTTGACTTATAAAGAGGAAACAATTGTTTGATTTTTGTTTTGTTCAACGGATGAAGGTTGTCGAAGTAGCAGTTGCCTGCACTTAGGTAAACCATGTCAAGGAATGCTCGTTCTGGAGTTGCTATCAAGATGTTGTCATCTTGCCTGATACCCTCCATTCCAATCCATAATTCAGGATTAATGATTCGAAACTGATAGGTTTTGTCATCTATTTCAACGATGCGATTCAGGTAGCTTACGCATGTAATGGCGTCGTCATACTGAAATACAACACCAGCTCGCTGAAGCACATACTCCAGTGAGATATACGCAGGACGGAAGAGACTACAAGCCATCTCCTGCTCATTGTAGGTGGCTTTAGTATAGATACCACGACGAGGATTACATATCTTGCCTTCCTTTACATAATAATGAAGTGATTGAGTAAGCTTCTGACTGTTTTTACATTCCGTCATGATTCTTAGTGATTGGATGTTGAATACAGATCGCGAACTATTTAGAATCACCTCAAGTATATTCTTCTGCGAACTCATAATATAAATAATTTCTATTATCAGTTTGCAAAATTAGTAATAAATATTGAACTATGCAAAAAAACTTTCTGATTTTTCTTTTTATTATTTCCCATATAATAGAAAGGCGTTATCTCATTTACACCAAAGACTTGAAAAAAGATGAGGAACCCCTTCTCATTCCTGTTTACATGACACAATTCCTGTAGAATAAAAGATTTGCGTAACCCTCTGTTTCCTTATGTCAGAAGTATTGAATAGGAGTAGGAAATCAGTAGTATTTCCTGTACTCTGACATTAATGTTTCGCACTCCGACATCAGTAAAAAGAGAAAAGAGAAAAGAGTTTTTTTGAAAAGAAAAGCCCCCACTGATTTTCAGTACTAATGCAGATATCAGTGGGGGTACATTTTTCTTATCCTAAACCATACAGTTTTAACACAAAAGCGTCAAGTTTATTTTGCCATATGTTAAGTTCCTTCTCAATTGCATTAATTCTATCAGTATCTGTGGTATTTAACTGTTCTTTTTTCAACTTTATAGATTCGTCAAAAATTTCTTTGCAATCCCTCAATTGCTTTTCGTTTGGAACAATGATTGGTAATTGTCTGGCATCGTTAATTTGAAACGTCTGAGTGTTATTCACAAAATTATCTACGTACAAACAGAAGAGCGTTGAATTTATCAGAGAAATAATATAGTATTCTGGTATACAATCTGTTATACTAAATAGGCTCATACTTTTGACATCATGAATACTTTTTTCCTTTTTACGACATTTGAGGTATGTCGTATTGATATCACTCCAACAAAAACCTTCTCTAAAATAGAATGTATATCCTTGATATCTTGCTTTAGGATCGTTTTTTAAGAATTGAACATTGTTCTTTGTCCATGCAATTGCAAAAGGAGTATCCAAATACCAGCGATTCCCGTCTTTATCTCCCTTGTCATATGGTACGTAATACGGTTTTGCTGCATCTATACCATTGGTCTTCTCGTCCTCTGTTAGTTCCGCTACATCTGCGATTTCGTCGTCTTCGATTATTCTATACATATAGCCTTGGCTGAATATATCTCGACCATATTTCTCTTTTAGTTCATCAAATAATGAGGCAATTTCCTTTTCACTGAGAGAATCAAGAAACTCTTTTTCGTCGAGATAGCCATCCATTTGAGGAATAACAATATGATACTTCTTTATTGCCTCAGCTAACTTTTGAGGTCTTGATGCTATAATGTTTTTTGCCCATTTTGTAGTACGACGTACTGCAACGTATTTACCATTGTTTGCAGTGGCAAGTCCTTGCCCTCCCTCAGTAATACATCCTAACAATGTTAAATCACCAGGACAAAGATGTGTTCTGTAAGACTCTAAAACTACTTTGTTTTTTGTTATTTCTCTTGATGTCTCTATCTTATCCCACCAATACTCAAACAACTTTTTTACTTTATTACCATAGAGGTCGTTTATTTTCAAATTTAATGGAGTTGGTTTGAATATAACAGAGTTCAGTGAGTTTACATACAGATTCTGCTCAACAGGAGGGAAAACAACAGGGTTAAATAAATCCTCATGTCCATCAAGAACCTGAATTTCATGACCTGACTCATATTTCTTGTTTTGTACCTGGATAATACAGGTGTCAACCATAACAGCCTCGAACGGATTAGCTGTGTCATAAATCACTTTTATTTGCTTTCCAAGAATCACATCACGCATAAAGCGTTTTGTTTGGGTCGTCCAGAAGGTTTTAGGAATAATGAAGACCATTGACCCATTATCGGAAAGGAGGCTATTAACGATAAAACTCTTCTTCTTTCCTTTAAAAATGCATCCAAGAGTTCTAAGTGTGAACAAATTATAGGTATCATCAGAGAATCCAAACTGGGCTTCATATTTCTTCTTGTCTTCTGGCTTTACGCCCTTTGTCGAAATATAAGGAGGATTTCCTATTACTATATCAAAGCCATCCTTAATTCCAAACATCCATTCAGGATCAAAGAAAGATGATTTGCCATTTTGGTCGTAAGGATTCCATGAAGCCATCTGAGCTGCATCTTCACTGGCAATAACGTTATCGCTCTTTAGCATTTGTGTTAACTCATCTCTCAATTCCTTATCGCGATTTCGTAATTTTGTCTTTTGATATACAGTTTTTGCTGTAAAATGCTCATGTCTTACATCTCTCAGTTTTTCTTTTAAAGCAACAATATCCTGCTCGAAAAAAGAGTGTTGAAGAGTATTATTTAATGATATCAGAGAATCGCATGTAACAAAATGAGTTTCCAAATTAGGTAAATTCGGTATACCAAAGTTTTCATCTGGATTATCATTCTTCTCGCAATCACAAACTAATGATATGAAGAATCGAAGTTTAGTAATCTGGGCTGCAATCGTCTGAATGTCACCACCAAAAATACAATTCTCCATTATAGCAAGTTTTAAATCATATCTGCTTCCTTCTGCATGTAGATTCTGTAGAATTTCTGTAATGCGATTGAGCACGCCCATAGGAAAAGCGCCTGAACCACATGCCGGGTCAAGTACTTTGACTGTTTTCAGTTTCTTTATTATTTCATCATAAAATGGTTTCTTAGAATCATCATACTCGAATTCTTCTGCAAAGAGGGCCTTTACATCATCCGTGTCACCGAGATAGTTCTGAAGACTTATGTCAACCATATAATTGACTATCTCTCGAGGCGTATAGAAGGAACCGCTCTGATTTCTTGCGGTTTTTTGTGTTTCAGGGTTATATACTCCCAATAGGTTCTCGAACACCTTACCCAACAATTCCGGATCGAGTGCAACGATTTGTTCTGATGGAGAATTCTCCTCAACCGTAAAGTTGTATCGGCGGAATATGGAGATGATTCCGTCCTCAGGATCAAAAAACAATTTATTTGGGATAAATGCACGTTTTGTATAATGTCCTGCTACGATTGTTTTATTACGGCTAAACCCATCGTGGAAATAAGCATGTTCAACACCATCGCTGGTTCTATTTTTGTCCAGGCACTCAAAGAGACCACCATTAATAAATGGTATATGTTCAAAGAGGCTCAGTATTCTATCTTCACTAATCTTAAACAGTTCCTGATAACGATATTTTGATTTAACATCAGGTTTGTCTTTATTCGTTGCAAAGCAACGACGTTCTATTTGCTCCTTTCCTTCTTTGTCATATGTGACAGTTTTGATTGGACGATTAAGAGTTGCAAAGAAAAGATTTTGCAAGATAGCCTGATAGTAATTACTTGATGTCTTACTTTGTGGGTCAAACTCTTTCAGATATAGTTTCAGTTCTTCTGGATCAAACAATCCTTCTGGAACCAAACCATTACCATTAGCATCCTTCTTCTGCTTGATAAACCACACGAACATCAGTCGTGTTATCAGTCGTATCATCTTGGTATCTAACTTATCTCTATCATCTTCAGGCGTGTTAGGGTCATTAGGGAAATAAACACCTGATGTTGGATCAAGAGCCCAAGTGTACCAATCGAATAAATCGTCATAAAACTGCTTTGTAAGTGCCTCAACGGAAAATGCATTTTTTATGTTTTCATAGTTAATGCCTTTTCTTTGTAACTCCATAAAACGGGTTACAGGAGTGAGATAATGATTCTCTGGGTCACCAAAAACAAAAGTGAAGCGCTTTGGCGATGTCTTCTCATCACGCATATCCGTAATAAAGGATAGGCGCCAATGGGTGCCATCATCAAAAACGCCAATACCTACATCAGCGATTCCTCTGATGTTCTTTTTTACCAGATTTGCCAAACTGACTTTCCTTTTGTCGATATTCTTATTCATTTTAAAGTAGAAGAAGCTGATTAAGGTGTCATCTTTTGTTGACAAATCTCCCCAATAATACCCTGTGCCTACTTCTGGATTAATATCTAAAGTTTCTGGTACGACATTAAATGTGTCAACCTTGAAAAAGTTTATGACAAAGTCAGTCCATGCATTTACATTGAATTGCGACTGAAACAATTGTTGTATTTGTTCTTTAGTGTATGCCATAATTATTCAAATGTTTCTGATAAAACTATAACTGGATCCCCTAAGTCCTGTTCTTTCTTTTTACGTGACTCAGGAATGTGATAGGTATCATAGAGATTTTCTATGATACGCTGAATGTCAAGTTTGTGGTCAGTAATCCTTGAACCGTCTTTAGTCATCTTGTTAATTTGTTTCTTGAGTTGATTTATGCTCTTTGTCAAACGGGTATAAACCCCCTCTTCAACATAGACTTCCAGGGCAAGAACTTTGTCATAGACATCGTCATTTCTAAAAACGCGTTTCAGCTCTCGAATAGCAGCCATTGCCTTTGTGCCATTGTCGTTAATTCTGGATTTCAGCATAGGTACAGCATGGTCTTGCTCGTCTTCCAACAAATATGTACGGAATGCTGCGTCAACATGACAATAGTGAATATTCTTCACAGTCTCCAAATTACCTATTGGCTCGTTTTTGTCAGCTCTTAATATTTCACCAGCTGTCACGAATTCCAACTTTTCTGGTCTACCATTGGCCGTAACTTTATAGAACTGGCTTTTTTGACCCTTACAGATGTAAATGATACTGGTCTGAGATTCTACACTTTGCTTCCTATATTCTTTCTTCCTAACGGTTCTACTCTTGACAGGTAAATCTTTAATTTTCTTGTAGAGATCTGGATCTGTAGCATACAAATCGCGCACTTCTCTCAACATCTCTAACTGTTTGTCGATATTATCTCTGACATTCTCATCGAATAGTTTAAAGTCATGAAGTATTTCTTGACGAGTATATATCTGAGCATCCTCACCAAGGGCAGTATGAAAGCCTTGAAGTTTCAGTAATGCATTCTGATAAAGTTGGATTTGTTGGTCACCTTCCTGTGATGGATAGAACATGTAGTTGAATATACCTGCCTTAGCTACTGAACCAATACGATTAACACGACCTATACGCTGCATCAAGCGAGTGGCATTCCAAGGAGAATCGTAGTTTACTATGATGTTTGAACGATGCAGATTAACACCTTCAGCCAGCACATCAGATGTCAGAATAATGTTGTACTTATTCTCCTTACCTTTACGAGAGTTGGCGTCAAAGTTCTTGGTTATATCATTCCTAACCTTATTGCGATTGGCCGAGTTGACAAACAAAATATCGTTTCTTTTTAATTGCTTTTCTAGTTCTTTCTCTAGGTATTTGAGCGTGTCCACGCTTTCTGAGAAGACTACCAGTTTACCTTCGACATTTCGATTCTCTTCAAATAACTCGCTACTCAACAGCTCTATAAAAAGATCGAGTTTAGGATCTGCATTGACTTTATCCCATGATTCACATAGACACTCCAATTTCTCCTTGTCCTCTTTTAACAATGGCAGAAATATATCAAGGAAGTCTGACGACTGATATACAAAGTCGTCCTTATCTACGCCTTTGTTCACAATTTTCTCTATAATATCATCAAGTTCTATATCCTTGGCCATCATGCCCTTTACATCGTAATCAGGAGCAATAAGTATTTTATTATGCTCAAACATGCCAATCATGTCATTAGTGATGCGCAGGAAGGTATGAAGCGAGGTCTTGAATGCGGAAAAACTGCTTTCAAGTCGTTTAACCATATGGACTCTATAAATAGCAGATAGCAAATTTGTAATATGTTGAGCCTGTCTGTATTTCTCTCTTGCTGTACCTGTCAAGAATTCGATTGCCCTGTAGCGAGCATAGTTCAAACCTTTACCATTTGGATTATCCTCAGACTTAGTATCTGTTAACATTTGAATGGTGTTATAGAACAAAGTAGAAAGTTCTGAATCCATTTGGTATATGCACTCAATGGGTTGTTCAATGTGTGGGAATACAATTCCTTGTTTGTCTAAATCTGCTTTGTACTCTTTATTATTGATAAGGTTTTTACGTGTACGGCGCACCAAAATTTTGTCAAGTATTTCAGTACGCATTTCCTCATAAATCTTTTCTACTTTACTCGTTAGTTCTTTAACCGTAATAGTTGCGTTGTAACGGTCTTTCATAGCCTGCTTGTAGCTTTGTATCCAAGGAGTAAATTTCAGATTGAGATTACCAACGCCGTCTATAGTAGGATTACGTGCATCCTGGAATAAAAGGATAAGATTCAAGAAATCTTCTGGTCGATTATTTAGAGGAGTAGCAGAAAGAAGCATTACTTTTTTTCGAACACCTTCAACGAAACCTTCGTTGATTCGTGGCGCTTTGCATATTCTCTGTAATTCATCATAACGTCCTGCAGCATCAGAACGAAAACCGTGAGCCTCATCTACAATAATGAGGTCAAACTCTTCTGGACTTTTATAGTTATTATCTCCTTCGAGAATTTTATCAAGACTGCCGTTGCTTACGAATTGAGAATATCTGGTAATACCAAAATCTTTAAAAGTGTCCATCCAGGTATCTTTCAAAGCAGGAGGGTATACCACCAATACATTGGTGTCCTTTCCATTCTCTTCAATGAAACGCTTGGCAATCATTGTTCCTACAATAGTTTTTCCTGTACCTACGACATCAGCAAGGAAAAAGCCGTTGTATTCCTTCAACATTTGATAACCCTGTATGACAGCATCTTTCTGATATTTTAAATCTATATAACCTTCAGGCAGCGTCATCGTAAAATTATCCTCTACTTGCTCCCCAAAGGCATCGATAAGCACTTTGATATATAACTCATAAGGAGTAGGCATACTCTCAAGATGAGTTTTTTTGCGAATTTCAGCAATGTCTTCAGGTGACAATGGGATGGATTCCTCCCAAAGTTTCCTGAATTCTTCTTTACAATAGTAAACATCATTATAATCCTTCATTGCAACATTGAGTTCGTAACGGGGAGGTTGGATAATGCCCAAACCGGAGTCGGAAATGTTTGATGACCCCATGATCACCCAGCCATCAGTATTCTCGTTATGATTCTCTGGCAAACAAAGATAGAACTTAGCATGCAGATTCTTAGACTGGTCAATGCGCATTTCCACTTTACCAGATGCAAGGTCTTCGCATAGTTGCAAAATACCTTCTTCCACTTCTTTGCTATATTTGGCATCAACTACGTCTTTGATGAAGTCATTTGTGAATTTGGCTTTAGCTTCGTCTTCACCTCCTAGCATAAGTAGACTCTTATCATGTTTGCGAAATATGTCGTCAATGTTTATACCAACTAATATCTGTATTTTTTTTACGTTGTCAAGATACTTGCGCAATTTAAAATATCCAGAAGAACGAAAATAACCGACTACAGCCTGAAAAGCATAAAAATCATGCATATTCTCTGCAATGCCTGAGAATTTCTGTATGAGTGGTGAATCTACATTATTAAAGAATTTACTGTTCATCTTTAGGTGTAGTTTTAAGGCCTGTAGCAACCCGAAATCGGCGGTTAACAAATAAGTTTAGGGAATTAAAAAAGACGTGGGTAGCTGTACTTTCGCTTATCCCACTACTGAGGCTCTGGTAAAACCTGTACGACAAGGATAAGCAACCAGTTAGCCCACGTCATGAGATAATATACACATAAACCACACTCCCAAACCGTATGCAATGTTATTGCATACGGCGAAAGTGGTGTTCGTGATATAGAATCACCCACGTGAACGCTCCGATTGCGTCATCTTCTTGTCGTGTTTGAAAATTTACCAGATTTTCAGTAGTAGAAGACTAACGTTTCGTAACGTCCTTTCTTGATATCATTGCGTTGTCGCCTGCGCGAGGCGTGTACGTATGTTTATCAAACCAATATGTCTTGAAAACAGATGCCCAACCTGTGGACAAACTGCTTTCAAAGGTAAAATTAAGAAAAAAAACTGATAAAACAAAATGTTTTGTCAGTTTTTTGATTGAAGCAAGAAGAAAACGTATAAACGGCTCATCAAGGAGGAAGAACATGAATTATCATGAATTGGCCACGAATGTTTCATTAATTTAATATGACTCAACTTTCGCAAGCTTCAGTTTCGTTGAGGTCTTAAGGTGCAAGGTCGCTTCGCTTAAAGGTCTAAAGGTGATATTTGCATATCAAAACATAGACAACAGCATATCTCACCTTGTGACCTTATGACCTGAAATCTTATGACCTAAGAAGTGAGCAAAAGCGAAACTTAAATAATATGATCTGTATGTGGTAAAATGTGCTAAAAAAATGTAGTCTGTGAACGCTGTTTTGAAATGGACCAAAATAGGACATTTTGGTGATTTGGGGGTAAAAAAAATGATCATAAAAAAATGCAAACTAGAAGAGAAAAAGGTGTTTTTTCAGAGAGAAATGACGTCTGAGAGGTGAAAAAATGGCTTTTGAACTGTAAAACGATAGCTTTTACGTCGTCATTCGATAGCTTTTACACTCTGGAAGCATAGCTTTGACATGCTAAAACGATAGCTTTTACGACGTAAAAGCTATCGTTTTTTAGTGTCTAAATATATGCCCCTGCTGATTATCAATAAGTTACAAACTGCTGTAGAATCGGCTGTACGAAATCAGTTGTAAAAAGTTTTGAAATATCGCAAGGAAAACGGGGTTGGGACAGGGGCCAAAATAGGACAAAATCGTCATTTGCGGTTTTGGAGACAGGTCACTCCAACGGTATTTCCGGATGTTGGACTGCCAGTTCTTTACCTTCCTGTGAGAGGTAGAAAATATAGAGGATGACAGGTTTTGTGCCACGGTTCTCTCCATGGTGTATGGTGTTCACCATCTCTACGACAGCCTCGCCTTCGTGAACGACTTTCTATTTACCAGTGCTCTCTGCCTTGAGGGCAGCGATGAACTTGTCTATCTTCTCTTTCGTGACGTGCTGCATTACAACGACGTGAGCCAGGTTGCCGCCGAAGTTCTCGTCATATCCCTTGGCGAGGGTGTAGGTGTTGATGATTTCATCTGACGGACGACGGAAGAACACAGTGTTGCTGTAGGTGTTTACCCATGCCGGCCAGTTGATGGCGTCAAGCTGCTGCTTTAGATAGGCTGTGCACTCCATTATGTTGGATGCCTGCTCGGTCCATTTCTCTTTGCCTACCTTATGTATGAGCCACCAGAACTTCAGCGGCTGCACAGCATCGCGTGAGCAGTTTATCATGCGCATGTTACTGTTAAGGTAGGTTATGTTGAAGTCTTCCTGGTTGTCATAGACATTGCGTGTGCAGAGGAACAGGCCTGACGGGGAGTCGATGCCGAAGAACTTATGTCCGCTGATGGCGATGGACTCAAAGCGCATGGCTTTGTGGCTCACCATCTGTCGGTGCTCGGTGAATGGCAGGTAGCCGCCGAAGAGCGCTGCGTCAACATGCCGATATACAGCGGGTATCTCAGTGTGGCGGTCGAGTATGGCATTGATTGTCTCCATATCGTCGATGGCGCCCTTGAAGGTGGAGCCCATGGCATAGATGATGAGTGCAGGACGGTTGGCAACGAGAGCCTTCTCCAGTTCCTCTGGTATCATGCGTCCCATGGCGTCGCTTTTTATTAGTTTCATCTCCAGGTTCTGCAGGTGTGCCAGGCGCATGTTGGAATAGTGTGCCTCGTCGCTGACATATACCACAGGGGCAAGCTGTGTCTTGTTCTTCAGGTAGTTGGCTCCGAAGTAGATGCCGTGGTTGTTGCCGTCGGTGCCGCTGTGTGTCACTATGCCCCATACGTCATCCAGGTCAAAGCCGTACAGTGGAGCGAAGTACTCGATGACGTCGCGCTCAAATGCCTGTGACGACATGTTCCAAGGGGTGTCGGTCATAGGGTCGCCGGCATTGTTGAGGTTTACTACTTCCAGTCCTGCAGCCATATACCATTCGTAGAAGTCGCGTAGCTCCGACTGCTGGTTTGCGGGATAGCCGAAGTAGGTCTGCTGGCCGGTCTTCCACTTTTCTACCCAGTCGTCAAGTTTCTGAAAGCCTGATGTCTGGGCAAACAAACACTGTGTACTGAGGAATAATGCCTGTAATAAAAGGAGTCGGAATGTAGTTTTCATGATGTTCAAGGTTTTTATTGAATAAGGTTGTAGGGATGAAAGAATAAGGTCTGTTTGGTTTTTCTGGATAATGTTTTTCTGGATATTTTTTATGGTAGTGTTTTTATGGTTTACAGGGTAGGAGGGGATTAAACAATAAATCCTTGCGGTATTTCATTTTGGAAATACTGCAAGGATTTATATACTAAAGTTTTATTCCCATTCAATTGTTGCTGGTGGCTTTGACGAGATATCATAGCATACGCGGTTGACTCCACGCACCTTGTTGATTATCTCGTTGCTGACCTTTGCCATGAAGTCGTATGGCAGGTGTGCCCAGTCGGCGGTCATGGCATCTGTAGATGTCACGGCACGCAGTGCTACTGGGTGCTCGTATGTGCGCTCGTCGCCCATCACGCCTACGGAGCGGACGGTAGAGAGCAGCACTGTGCCTGCCTGCCATATCTGGTCGTAGAGAGATACCTCTATCTCACCGTTCTGCATGTCGGCAGGTACACCGGCAGCAAGCACTCGGCGAGCCTCCTCGCCAGACAGTCTTACCTTATACTCACGGAGTCCGCGGATGTAGATGTCGTCGGCATCCTGCAGGATGCGTACCTTCTCTGGTGTGATGTCGCCGAGAATACGTACGGCAAGACCAGGGCCAGGGAACGGATGGCGTGTTATGAGGTGCTCAGGCATACCCATAGAGCGACCTACGCGGCGTACCTCATCCTTGAAGAGCCACTTCAGAGGCTCGCAGAGAGAGAGGTGCATATCCTCTGGCAGTCCGCCAACGTTGTGGTGTGACTTGATGACCTTACCAGTGATGTTGAGAGACTCGATGCGGTCAGGGTAGATAGTACCCTGTGCGAGCCACTTGGCACCGGTCTGCTTCTTCGCCTCGGCATTGAACACCTCAACGAAGGCGCGGCCTATAATCTTACGCTTCGGCTCTGGGTCGCTGACACCTGCGAGGTCGGCAAAGAACTTTGCAGACGCGTCAACGCCGATGACGTTAAGACCGAGGCACTCATAGTCGTGCATGACGTCACGGAACTCATTCTTGCGGAGCATGCCGTGGTCAACGAAGATACATGTGAGGTTCTTGCCGATAGCCTTATTGAGGAGCACGGCAGCAACGCTGGAGTCAACACCGCCGGAGAGACCGAGGATGACTTTGTCGTCGCCCAACTGCTCCTTGAGTTCCTTGACGGTAGTCTCAACGAAGGAGTCAGCGCTCCAGTCCTGCTTAGAGCCGCAGATGTCAACTACGAAGTTGCGGAGCAACTGAGTGCCCTGCAGAGAGTGGAACACCTCCGGGTGGAACTGCACTGCCCATACAGGCTGTGAGTCAGAGGCATAGGCAGCATACTTTACGTTTGCTGTAGAAGCGATGCAGCTGAAGCCGTCAGGAATGGCTGTGATGGTGTCGCCGTGTGACATCCACACCTGAGAGTTGTCCTCAAAGCCATTGAAGAGGCGGTTCTGCTTGTCGATGAACTGCAGGTTGGCGCGACCGTACTCACGAGAGTCAGCCTTCTCAACCTTGCCACCCAGCGTATGAGAGATGAACTGTGCGCCATAGCAGATGCCGAGCACAGGAATCTTACCGACGAACTGGCTGAGGTCAACCTTGAATGCCTCAGGGTCGTGCACGCTGTAAGGTGAGCCGCTGAGGATGACGCCTATGACAGAAGGGTCGTCCTTAGGGAACTTGTTGTATGGCATGATTTCGCAGAACGTGTCGAGTTCACGGACACGGCGTCCGATGAGCTGCGTGGTCTGCGAGCCAAAGTCAAGAATTATTATTTTTTGCATTTATGAATAAATTAACTTAGATTGCAAAGGTACAAATTTTATTTTATTTCGCAAAAAAAATATAAGGTAAAGGTTACATCAATCTTTTTGTAACTAATATTTTTCGGAAAAAAACATATAAGTTATTTTTTTTTTATAATTTTGTGGCAAAATTCAAATAGGAGTATGAACAAGCAGAATTTTGTCACTATCGCAGACCTTACCAAGGACGATATCATGTATCTCATCAAAATGGCGGAGGAGTTTGAGAAACATCCTAACCGTGAGTTACTGAAGGGTAAGGTAGTTGCTACGCTTTTCTTTGAGCCCAGTACACGTACACGCTTGTCGTTTGAGACGGCAGCTAACCGCCTCGGCGCCCGCGTCATAGGTTTCTCTGACGCCAAGGTTACCAGTACGACGAAGGGAGAGACACTGAAAGACACCATACTGATGGTAAGCAACTATGCGGATGTGATAGTGATGCGCCATTATATAGAGGGCGCGGCGCAGTATGCTTCAGAGATTGCCCCTGTGCCTATCGTCAATGCCGGCGACGGTGCACACATGCACCCCTCACAGTGTCTGCTTGACCTATACTCCATATATAAGACACAGGGCACGCTTGAGAACCTGAACATTTATCTTGTGGGTGACCTGAAATACGGTCGCACGGTACACTCGCTGATAACAGCCATGCGCCATTTCAATCCAGTGTTCCACTTCGTGGCTCCAAATGAGCTGGCTATGCCACTGGAGTACAAGGACTATTGTCATGAGCACAACATATCGTACGTGGAGCACACCGACTTCAACGAGGAAGTGATATCAGACGCAGACATTATATATATGACGCGCGTACAGAAAGAACGCTTCTCAGACCTTATGGAGTATGAGCGCGTGAAGAATGTGTATATACTCAACCGCGCCATGCTGTCAAAGAGTAAGGACAATATGAAGATACTGCATCCGCTGCCTCGTGTGAACGAGATAGCATACGACGTGGATGATGACCCACACGCATACTACATACAGCAGGCGCAGAACGGACTCTATGCGCGTGAGGCTATCTTCTGCCGTTGCCTCGGTATAACTCTTGACGAGATAATTAACGATAAAACCATTATTTGCTAACACTATGAATAATAATATAAAAGAACGTCTTGTCGCCGCTATAGAGAACGGCACAGTGATAGACCATATACCAGCGGAGAAAACCTACAAGGTGGCACAACTGTTGGGATTGTATCAGTTGACAACCCCCGTCACAATAGGTTTTAACTATCCGTCAAAGAAGATAGGGAAGAAGGGTATAATAAAGGTGACGGACCGCTTCTTTACAGACGAGGAGATATCACGCCTGTCTGTGGTTACCCCGAACGTGGTACTCAGCATTATACGTAACTATGAGGTGGTGGAGAAGAAGAAGGTGGAAACACCTGACGTGCTGCGTGGCATAATACACTGCAACAACCCGAAGTGTATCACAAACAATGAGCCTATGCAGACATATTTCCGCGTAGTGAACAAGCAGATGGGCACAGTGAGATGCCATTACTGCGACAAGGAACAGGATATAAAGACCGTAGAGCTGGTATAAAGCTGGCTGCGGTAAGTGGATATGTTTCCCGGAAAACAGTAAATACCGTAATGAAAGCTATCAAATCATCATAAGATTCGATAGCTTTCGTTGTGTATGGCGACGTGGTATGGCCAGCCTCTGTTTATGCCTGTGCAAGAAGTAAATAAACCTTAAATAACACGATTTTATTGTAAAACATTCGTTTATTTGGTATTTTCTGAGTAAATTTGCACTTAATTTTGTCAAGACGTGACATAAAAATAGGTATAGAATAATGAAAAAACTATTATACATTATAATTATAGCTTTGGCGCTGCCTGTGGGAATGGTAGCTCAGAGCGGTACCAACTCGCCCTATTCCCAGTATGGATATGGAAAGATAAGTGACCAGTCCACGGGATTGAGCAGGGGAATGAATGGCGTGGGTTTAGCGTTCAGGGAGCGTAACCTGGTGAACTATATGAACCCGGCTTCCTATTCGGGTGTTGACTCGCTGACGTTCGTCTTTGATGTGGCTATGTCTTTGCAGAGTACTAATTTCAGGGAGAACGGCAAGAGCAAGAATGCCAATAACGGCGACTTTGAGTATGCTGTGGCATCGTTCAGGGTGATGAGGCACCTGGGTATGAGCTTTGGTATCCTGCCTTATACCAATATAGGCTATAACTATAATATGGCGCCAAGGAATGTGGTGGACGAGCATACTCCCAACGGTGCGAAGAGCTATCGGGGAGGTACTACATACAGTGCAGCATACAGCGGTTCTGGTGGTTTGCATCAGATATACTTAGGTGCCGGATGGGAGCCTGTGCGTAATGTGTCGGTGGGTATGAACGTAAGTTACATATTCGGAAACATGACCAACAGCGTGGTTACCAGTTTCAGTGACACCTATGTGAAAAGCCTGAGCGGTATCAGTACTACAGACGTACGCAGCGTGAAGTTTGACTTCGGTGCAAGCTATACTCACGAGATAGACGCAAAGCGCTCAGTTACCGTGGGTCTGACATACAGCCCGGGAAAGAAGTTGGGGGCAGACACAGAGTTCCGCATTATCACAACGAATACTCAGTCGGCAGTAAATGACACCACGCTGTATGTGGCACGCAATGCCGTAGAACTGCCTACGCAGTTTGGATTGGGTTTGTCATATAAGTATGGCAGCAAATGGTTGCTGGGCATGGACTATACGTTGCAGAAATGGGCAAGCGTGGACCGTGTGCCATACGTCAACGAGGCTACTAACGTTGTGTATGGCTATACCGACAGCTATAGCAACAGGCATAAGATAAACTTCGGTGGACAGTATTGTAAGAACACAATGGGATTCTCATTCCTCGACCGTCTGCGCTATAGGTTTGGTGTGGGCTATACGTCATCTTTCCTGAAGATAAACGGACACGATGGTCCCAGCGAGTTCTCGCTCAGTGCCGGTGTAGGTATTCCTATTATGAACCAGTGGAACAACCGTTCCATACTCAACGTAGGGGTGCAGTGGCAGCATGCG
>JAEEGL016269538.1_pt1 | contig 17682 bp, 18 predicted proteins | sample 9134231 | NCBI WGS metagenome assembly JAEEGL01 (sample SAMN16246548, study PRJNA631951) | gut metagenome | biome: gut microbiome; feature: rumen; material: fiber-attached | host: Bos | place: Iran: Karaj | collected 2018-10 | reverse complement strand
TGAAACGGGAGTTAAATGGCGAGATCGTTGAGTCTCCAAATACTGTTGCAACATTTGGGGACGGAAATGGCGAGGTGTCAATTATGCTGATCTTTGATGGTAGTGAACTTGATGGTGCTACCGTTGAAAATGCGCCGCTGGTTGCTCGTATTTATAAAGGTGATGACAAAAAGGACGACGTTCCGCCTGTCCCTGCTGATGACGTTCCGCCTGTCCCTGCTGCTGGTGTGACTAGTTCTAAGTCTGCCGAAAGAATTAGTTCTTCTGCGGCTGTGGCTTCATTTGCTTTTGTCGTGATTGCTTCCTTTGCACTTATATTTGGTAGCAAAACTCTTATCCGTAGAAAATAAGAGTACGCTTGTTGGTGTATAATGTAAGCATATGCGTAAATTTCCTGGTGAAAAGGTAGAGAATCCGGATGCTGAACGTCAAAAACGAAAGATTGTGGCATACTTTTTGACAAGAAATGACAAGGTGATCAATGAAAACGATGCCAGCATTGCGCCATGGCATGGTCAGGAAGTACTAAGGCAGATGCGTTGTAATGAGATTGATAAGGATGACAAGAAAAAGTTTTTGAGACGAATTGCTACTCCGGCTGATGTGGAAGAAATTGGCGAGGAGGGGGTGCTTAAAGATTTAGATGATAAGGAACTTAAAATTTTATGGGATGAGTTCCACGATAAAAAAGAAGAGAAAAAGGGACTTCCTGAGCCAGAAGATATAAGACGTTTTTTGAATAAATATAAAACGCCTTTTGATTTTAAAAAGGATGAGGATAAATTTTTAAAGTCGGTAGCGACTAGGCAGAAAGACAAACCTTTCAACATGGAAGTTTACGAAAAATACAGATTGGCAATGGAGAGTTTTAAAAGCAAGATTTATGGGAAAAGATATGAGTATTATGAGCGTTTAGAAGAGATGGATTGTGATGCTAGAGGGTATGAATTAAGAGCATTGTCTGCTGAAGAGAAAATAGATATTTTAGATGAAGCAAAGATGGAGGGAGATGCTGTCGGAAAAAGAGGGATTTTATCGGTAGAGAATCTGGAATATTTAGGGCTTGCGCCAACGGTGGAGATGAATTTTGAAAATGCGAGTGTGGCATTTTCGCCGATGTTTAAGGTTGGGAGTCGCGAGGCAGTGATAGGCTATGTAAAAACTAGTGGCAGTAACGAGACGATAGTGAGGTCGTATTATCGTAGTAATTCTCAAGGTTTGTGGCGTTATTTGCCAGATTATGTGATGGATTATGACAGTGGAAAAATAAAATATTACGGAAAGACTAATAACGAAGAGCGTGTTTCTGTGCCAATGGTTATGCAGGATGCATTAGCAAAAGCCTTTGACGGAACGGAACCAATGGACTTTGGTTGGATAGATCCGTATGATGATTTTGCGCAAGATGTTTTAATGGGGACGGCGAAAAGATATGGTGAACCTGGTATGAGTTATGATGATGCCTATAAAGAGTATGGGCGTTGCCAGAGGGAAGGAACGGCAAAAGGAGCCTTTTATGAAGAAGTTGATAGTATTCCGGAAGTAAATTTTGGTATTATCTCGCGAGAGAAGCCTAGTCCAGAGAGTTTAGACATCAAGGGTGGTAAGGCTCCGGATTTTTCAGATAAGAAGAGAGGATTTGAAACTGATGGTGGGATGTATGGAAGGATATCGGTTGAGACGTTTGAATCAATGGACGGTAGTATGGAATATACGGTTTGTACGCAGAAAAGTAGTGGAAAATGTTGGATAGGTGGTGCTGAGACTAAGGGGAAGATTACGTCTACCGGTTGTAGAAAATCTTTTGTATCTTTAGGCCATCTAGCAACGCCGCCTTATGATTATGATACGCAAGATGGCGGATATGGGGATAGAAGCGACCAACTACATGGCTACGTGGGTATGTGGGCTAATTATGTGTCTAGGATGCCGGTCATTCAAAAATATCTACATCGACATGATACTATTGAGTCCTTCGATGTAGAGTAAGAGGCGATTTTGTGGTAGAATAGCCAGTGGAAGCGTGGCCGAGTGGTTGAAGGCGCACGACTCGAAATCGTGTGGGCAGAAATGTCTCGGAGGTTCGAATCCTCTCGCTTCCGCCAAAAAATTGGCGTCAGCGACGCGTCCCAAGGGGCGAACGCTTCCGCCACACTAAGGAGGAAATTATGGCGAGTGTATTTAGCAAAATTATTGCGGGCGAGATTCCCTGCTACAAGATTTATGAAGATGAAAAAACCTTGGCGTTTTTAGATATCGCGCCGGAGTCGATGGGGCATACTTTGGTGGTGCCAAAGGTTGAAGTTGATAAAGTTTACGAACTATCGGATGAAGATTATGCGGCCTTGATGGCCACAGTGAAAAAAGTGGCTATTAGAATGGAAGAGGTGCTTGGTCATAGGACATTAATGAAGGTGATTGGCACGGATGTGCCACATGCGCACGTGCATTTGATGCCGTTTGATGAAACCTGGCAATATGGCAGGACTTTAAAGCCTTCGGAAGATGAGATGAAGGCAATGTGTGAAAAGTTGAAATTTTAGAGTTTTTCCAAAATAACTAAGTTTTCGATATGAGGGGTGCGGGGGAAGAAGTTGAAGGTGGTGACATCTTTGATGCGGTATTTTTGTAGCAAAATGGCTACATCCCTAGCTTGAGTGGCAGGGTTGCAGGAGAGATAGATGACTACCCCTGGAGTTTGTTCCAAGAGTTTGCCTAGTAATTTCCTGTCGCAGCCGGCGCGAGGAGGGTCCAAGATAACAGTTTGGTCGGGGGAGATGTATTCGAGGGCGTCTTCGGATTTGGCTAAAACAGGAGTAATGCGAGGATGAGATATTTCTTTCGGGAAACGACGTCCCGCCAGCCCGCCGTCGCGGGTGTCGGGCGTCTCGTCCTCGGCCGTAGCTTGCGGATGTTCCCGAACTGCAACACCTCCATCCTCTGCGCTCTGCGCGTTTTTGACCAGTTCGGCGTAGGCGGATTTATTGCACTCGACGAGGGTGAGGTTTTTGTCTCTTGCGACGGAGAGGCCGATGGTGCCGACACCGGAGTATAAATCAAGGACATTATCGGTTTTGATGTGTTTTTTGATCTCTTTTAGAGCTAATTCGTAGACTGGGAGGTTGATTTGGAAGAATCCGTTAGGCGAATAAGAGTATTTTACCCCTAAAATTTCGTCGGTAAGATTGTCAAAAACAGGGTGGGGTTTGCCGTTTTCGAATAAGCCACCAGAGACGTTTCCCTGCTGATCACAGCGAAGTAGCAGCGATTGATACTTACGGGCTTCTTCGTGGCGAGAATTTAGCTCTGAGACCGTTTCTAAGGCCCTCTGAAGGATTTTAGGGTGCTCTAAGCTACTTATGGCTATTTTTTCTTTTCGGTGGCTTCCGCGGGCGCGTAGGGCCAAATAAACGCATTTCTCATCATTATCCCAATAAAGGGCGTATTCCATCTTGTTGCGGTAGTGATAAGGATTGTTGTCGGTGATGCAAGGTTTTAATTCTGGCAAATCGATGTGCTCTTGGCGGAAAGATTCAGCGACAAGGGCAGTTTTTTGGGCTAATTCGTAGTCAAAATCCATGATTTGCCAAGGGGAAGTGGATAAATAACAGGGGTCTTTAGGTTCGATGCGGTGAGGGTTGGGGTTTTTAACTTCGGTAGCGATACCTTCAACGTAGGACGATTTGGCTTTGGTAACAGAGAAAGCGACATCTTCTCCTGGGAGCGCATTCCAAATAAAGGCTTTTTGGCCACTTTCAAGCGTGGCGAGAGCTTGCCCACCAGGGATGAGCTTGTCGATATGAGCGGTTAAAACAGTGCCTTTTTTCATGCTGTTATTTTATCATATAATAGGGGAAAAGGTGGGGCCAGTGAAAAAGAAAAAGGATCGAAAATATCAAAAAAGCGACCAGAGGATTTGCGATTTTGGCAACGAGATAATGAGAAAAGAGGCGCGTAAAATTGATATTAAAAATGTTGAAATCTATAGAGGCGCGAGGGTGTCTAGGGCGACGTTTTCGCGGCATTATCGGTGTGTGACGGAAATAAAAATCAGAGAGGAAGAGAAGATATTTGATGAATTTCGTAGGCAGATAAGGCCGAATGATAATAGAGAAGCAGTGATTTTGAAGTTTGTACTTTTGGTTTATAAAAACAGGGGATTTTTTAGGGTTTTGGTAAAAAGAAATGACATTTTTTTGTTGAAAAGGATGATTTTAGGGATGAATAGGTTGATTATAAGAGGTTGGCGTAGTTATGGTATAGGGGTAGATAGAAAGATTGATAAGGTTTGTGTTCATTTTGTGATGGCGGCGGTGGAGGAATGGGGATGGAGACGTTTTAGGGGTGATTTGCTAGAGAAGGAGGCGGTTTTGATAGGTGAGATCTACGATTTTTTAGAGAAAAATCAGGGTGTTTTAGCAGGAATTTTGATGAAATGTGATATAAAACACCCTAGGCAAAAAAGATAAATAGTGGTATGATATAGGGCATTGGTGGACCGTCGCCAAGTGGTAAGGCACTGGGTTTTGGTCCCAGCATTCGCAGGTTCGAATCCTGCCGGTCCAGCCAAGAAAGAAAAAACGAGAGCTTGCTCTCGGTTTTTGTCTCTTGCGACCGGTTCGGATCCCTATCCTGCCGGTCCAGCCAAGAAAATACGCCCTGAGGGCGTTTTTTGTGATTTAAGAAAGTGAGAGCCCCCGGCTCTACCCGCACTACTGGCGGTGCGGAAGTCGGGGGCTTTCTGTGTTTACTCGTTGGAAACGTTGCAAACTTTTTTGCGAACGTTTTCCCACATCGCTGCCAATTTAGGATCGGTGATTTCTTCGCCGTTTGAGAACGGGACGAAGATACCCTCCTCCTTGTAATTGGCCTCTCTGAGGTACTTAAGGATCCAGTATCCTGCAGTAACATAGGTTTCGCCGTCTCTGTACATAAAGACGACTTTGCCGTTGTTTGTGCAGAATTTTCCGATCCTTGTGATTGCTATGGCGTCTAACATACCTCCGTTGAAGATCGGATAGTAGGTGTTCTCAACACCGTGGAACTTTATGGGTACTCCGTTCCTCGGCATTTTGAAACACCTGTTGAGTGCTTCTTCCGGTAAGATGCCAATGCCATACTCATCGCACCAGCGCTCACAGTCGTCGTGGTAGTCGTCCATGTACGACTTTTGTGCTTGTGCCCTTAAATATTCCCACTTGGCTTTTCTCTCCTTGGGATAATCCCAATTCGAGAATGGTACATAGAAACACGTGTGGGTGAATCCTGCCTGATCAAGAGTTTTGATAGCCTTCCTGGTATACGGCGTGACGAAAAATCCTTCGTAGACGAATGCGATCGTTGAGTTATTCGTTGCGTAGCAACGGGGGAACTTCGATATTGCTTCGTTCATGTCAAGTGGTTCTTCTTCGTTGCCGTGCTGTGGCCATACAGCCACGATTTTCCCGCCAGGGAACTGTACAGAGTTTTTTACGAGAGTTTGGATATTCATAGGAATTCTCCTTGCGTACGCCCGCCGGCATAAAATTTTCGCCACGAAGTATTCTGTGGTTCAGTTTAGCTACAAAAATAGCCAAGCTGAACCACAGAATTGCAAGGGGTTCCATACCTAGTAAACACTTTTAATTAACGAGCTGGATAAACATAACCAGCTTATTACCATTATACCATAGTTACGTTAAAAAGTCAAGAGGAGCAGCGTCTGATAAGGGCGGAAGTCAGTTATGCTATACTAGAAATGTTAGGTTGTGTCTAAGATGAATAATTTTCCGTCAAATCATGAAGGAGCTGGTAATAATCCAGCAGATAACGGTAGCGAATGGCAGAAGGCCATGAAAGGGGTGGAGTTTCATGGCGATCAGGTTTCTGCTGAAACGCAAGAGAAACCTACTGGTAAGCTGGAGAAATTAACTGGGAAGATTAAGAGAATAAAAGAATCTATTAAGAGCAAGTTCGGTGCATCGAGCAGCGAAGAGCTTACAGAGATGACGGACGATGCATTGGTTTATGTTGCTAAGGAGACTATAGCTGCTGCTGATGAGGATGAAAATCGTACCGAGGAGGAAAAGGATGAAGTGGAAGAGGCGGTTTCCTCGGTGGTTATGCAGGGTGCTATGGAAGAAGCCGGGTTGGAACATTCTACGGGCGACAACCCTATTTTAGAGTTAAACGAAGAAGAAACTCAGCCAGATTTGATAGCGGCTATAGAGGTGCTGAATAATGATGGTGTGACGTTGCCAGGTGGAGAGAAAGTTGCAGACTTGGCTGTTCGAGCAATCGAACGTGATGACAACAGTGTTAAACTGACAAAAGTTAGTGAAAGATTGGGGTCAAACGAAGGTGGGTGGTATGAAAATCCTACAACGGGTGAGCGTTTTTATGTGAAATTCTACGAGAATCCTGATCAAGGGAGGGTGGAATTTATAGCCAATGCGATTTATGAGAAGCTTGGAATTAAGGCGGTGCAGTCTGAAATAATTCAGATTGATGGGCGCGAAGCTATAGCTTCACCGGCCGTAAAAGGTGCGATGCCGGCTGATATGGACGCACAAAGAAAGAGCGAAGATGTTCAAAGGGGTTTTGTGGCGGATGCTTTTTTGGCAAACTGGGATGTTGTGGGGCTCGTTTATGACAATATCGTGGAAGGAGAAGACGGTTTTTATAGGATAGATAATGGCGGTTCGCTGATCTTTCGTGCTAGGGGTGGTGATAAAGATTACGCGCCAGATTCGATTCCAGAGCTGACATCGTTGCTTAAGCCTGGGCGTCCGGCGGGGACGGTTTTTGCGGGGATAACTGAAGAAGAAATTCAGAGACAAGCTCGAGAATTGCTTGATAAGCTGAGCTCGGAGGATATAGAAGAAATAGTTGAGGAATCTGGCCTAGAAGGAGAAGCTCGTGATAGAGTTTTGGCTGGGCTTTTAGGTAGGCGTGAATTTTTGGCTAAGATGTATGGAGAGCGAGGATTGAATGGTTCTGAATCTAAGGAGAATCAAAAAGGGCGAAGCGTAAGTGAAATAATCAGAACGATTTTGAAACAGAACTTAGAGAGATCTAAAGAAGTGATGATCCGCCCTAGGGGGGAGATTATATGTGATCATGACCAAATTGAGGGTCAAAGGATTGACGTTGTTAATGAGCCGGAAAAAGGTAAGATAGCGTTTAGATTCAAACTGAGGGTTCCGACTGAGGAAGTGGGGGCGATGTTAGATGGCAACAAAGAGTCGACGTCTACCGGTGCAGATGTAAAACAAGGAAAATTGACTCATAAAGGCACATTGCCATTTAAAGACGGCATGCGTTTGTGTGATGCTGTAATTTTTAAGAAAAAAGGCGCGAAGGTGTCTGTGGCGAAACATACGCTTACGCATGATAATGGTCAATGTGAGAATGTAGAGTCAGCTAGAGGTCTGGTCGTAGTGGAAATACCTGCATATAAAAAACCTGAAGAAATGGAAAGGATTCTGAGAGAAATATTAGAAAAGGATTTGGGGGTTCCGGGCGCATTAGACGAGGTGTCGGGAGAGTCGGAAAAATCATATAAGGTAGCGCGCTATAAATGGCAGCATAAAATCATTGGCGAACTGACGCCAGAACAGGCGGAACAGGCGGAAAAATTGGAACGTGAAGAGGTATTTCCTGGCTATACGACACTGGTAGAAAAAGGTAAACATGTGGAGTATCTCAAAAAGTATGGTGATAATTTGCGAGCGGTCCACTATTTGAATACCGGTAATGCGAAGTCGATTTATCGTGTATTAACTCAAGGTTTGATGAGCTCAACTGAACGTTTTGCTAGAGGAATAATGAGGAGCGGGATGTCTACGCCGGAAGATATGGCAACTGGTGGAGCGGACAGCGTGTTTACGCGTGTTATGAATAAAGAAAATGTGCCAATGCGTGGTGGAGTAGCTGTGGTCTTTAAACCGGAGTTGTTTGATCGTACTGATTGGTATTCCTATTTCTTTGATAGATATGGATCGACTAGAGAAGAGACGTTTCGCCTTCGTGTCGATCCAGATAGTCTTTTTGGGTTTATAACTACGAAACCATGGTCTCTTACTCATAGTAACGAACAAATGTTCAGGACTGGTATCGGGACAAAATATGTGGAATCGATAGTAATTCCTGATTCTGATGAATATGAGGAGATTATCGCTAAGCTAAAGGCTATGGGGCTAGAAGAGTTTGATGGTCGTCCTATTGAAGAAGTGGTAATACGTAGTCCCGACACGGGTCAAGAGTAGATATAATTGTAAAACTAATATAAAATTGAGGAAGGAGAGCAAAATGAAACAATTTGAAAATATTAATTACATAAATGATTATAAAGTTTCTGCCGAAATGGCTGAGGCTCAGGAAAAACTCCCAAAGGAGGTTTATTATATTAGCTCCCCTGACGACGACACGGTTTTAGTTGGTATTGATGTGACTATTGAGCATGGAGAAAATAATTCGATGGTGCGTTGGTATGATACTACTCGTGAACGTGCAATGATGGCGGAAGCTATGAAAAAAGATGGCGATAAGTTTGCCTTCAAAAGAATTGAAGAAGAGGGTGGTGGAAATTATTATTTTACTCCGATGAACTTGGAAATTTATGAAGATAATGTGAAAGATCGTCTAATTGAGGGACGTGATTTTAAAAATGACGAAGATTTAATAAGGGCGTTTAAAGAGACTTTGGAAGACGAATAATTAAAAAAGTACAGAAAAGGATAACGGGACCTCTTGCGAGGCCCCGTTTTGGGGTGGGTCTAAGACCCGAGAAAGGAGAACACAATGAAAAAACAGGTAATGTCGTGTTAGTCGTCCCAGAATTTTTTGACAAATTGAGTAACAGCTTCATCAAGATCTACGTAGTAATCTTCGTCTTTTCCGTTGTCGTCGCAGACCAGATAAAGACTTTTGCTTCGCAGACTGATTTCCATGCTCTTGACTCTCATTGTTTTTATTTCACCGTTGTCGGTCCACCCGTGGATTTTGATCTCGAATTGATCGAATATGTCAAAATCTTTGACGAGACCTAGTTCAGAGAACATCAAGATCTCGAATAATTTTGACGCGGTGTTGTCATCAGGGAACCACCACTGATGGTTTCTTAGAATTTTCAAGAAGATTCCTCCCTTCTAAAGGTTCGTAGCGTAGTGTGGTGTGACCGGGCATTACTAACACTTTATTTATAGCACGTTTTAAGAGAGAGGTCAAGAGCGTTTACGGGGGAGGTAAGTTGTGGTATAGTTTAGTTATGAAATTTGTGACTTCTTATGAACCAGAAAAATTTGAGGCAGATATTTACGGAGCCTGGGAAGCGAGCGACGCTTTTCAGCCAAATATCTTGCAATATAACGGGGAGGAAAGTGACACCCCGGATGTTTATAGCATCGTAATGCCACCACCAAATGCGAACGGAAATTTGCATATTGGGCATGGTCTGACAATTGCAGTGGAAGACGTTTTGATTCGTTACCACAGGTTAAGGGGCTTTTCGACCTGGTATATTCCAGGGGCGGATCACGCTGGGTTTGAGACCTGGGTGGTTTATGAGAAGGCACTAGAAAAGGTGGGACATACCCGTTTTGAATATTCTCGCGACGAGCTCTATGCGCAGGTGTGGGATTTTGTGCAACAACAGAGAGGAAATATGGAACTTCAGCTCAGGTCGCTAGGTGCTTCTTGTGCTTGGAAAGATTTGACCTTTACCTTAGATGAAAATGTGGTTTCAAGAGTTTATTCGACATTTGAGAAAATGTGGAAAGACGGAATGATTTACAGGGGTGAGAAGCTGGTGAATTTCTGTCCAAAGCATCAAACGGCGTTTGCTGATATTGAGGTGGTGCATAAGGATGAAGATGGCTTTTTGTGGGATATTGCTTATCCGGTAGTGGATTCTAAGAAAGAAATTATTATTTCGACGACTAGGCCGGAGACTTTGTTTGGCGATACGGCAGTGGCGGTAAACGCTGAAGATAAGAGATACGCTGGTATGGAAGGCGTGAAGGTAAAATTGCCTTTGACGGATAGAGAGATTCCGATTGTATATGACGAACACGCCGATATGGAATACGGAACAGGGGCGGTGAAGATTACGCCAGCGCACGATTTCGACGATTTTGAGGTAGGCGAAAGACATAATCTAGAGCGCGTGCAGGTAATTGGTGAAGATGGCAAGATGTTGCCAATTGTGGGCGAAAGATATGCCGGAATGACTACGGACGAGTGTCGTAAACAGGTTTTGAAAGATTTGGAAGAACAGGGGCTGCTTAGAGGTAAAAAGAAGATTCAGCACGCAGTGGCGCACTGCTACAAGTGTGGTACGGTGATTGAGCCAACCTTGAAGGAACAATGGTTTGTAGAGGTGAAAGAGCTAGCCAAAGAGGCGATTAAGCACCTTGAGGCAGGCGAAATTAAGTTTTATCCAGAGAATAAAAAGAAAGTTTTGATCGATTACTTTAAGGGACTAAAGGACTGGAATATTTCCAGGCAGATTCCTTGGGGTATTGCGATCCCAATGTTTAGAAAAATTGATGATACGATCGAGAATGCACCAGAGTGGATTTTTGACAGCAGAGTCAATTTAACAGAGATAGAAGTAGGTGGCGTGAAATATCGTCGTGATGAAGATACCTTTGATACGTGGTTCTCTTCTTCACAGTGGCCGATTGTTTGTACGGACTGGGTAGAAGGTAAAGAAAATCCTTATTATCCTTTGAATGTGATGGAGACTGCGGCCGATATTCTCTTTGCATGGGTAGCCAGAATGATTATGATGGGGCTTTATGTTACTGGTGAAGTTCCCTTCCGCGAGGTGTATTTGCATGGATTGGTGCTTGATGAACACGGCAAGAAGATGTCCAAATCCAAGGGCAACGTGATTAACCCAATTGAGCTGGTGGCAAAATACGGTTCGGATGCATTTAGGCTAGGTATTTTAAGAGGTCGTTCGGCTGGTATGAATCAGGCATTTTCGGAAAATGCTGTAGTGTCGGGACGAAATCTCTGCAATAAACTTTGGAACATCTCGAGATTTATCCAAACAATGGTGGACGAAAGTGACGCCGACGCGGCCGAATATACCACCGAAAATATGGGTGAAGATTGGATCTGTAGAGAGATCAATGATTGCTTAAATGAAGTCGAAAAAGACATGAAGAGCTATCGTTTTGCCGAGGCAGTGGAGTCGCTTTATTTCCTGATCTGGGACAAATATGCAGACTGGTTTATTGAGAGCCAGAAACTTTATAAGAACGTGAATTTGATTAAAGCGACCTTTGAACGTATTTTGATCATGTTCCACTCATTCGCACCGTTTGTAACAGAGGCGATTTGGCAAAGTTTGTCTTGGACTGAAGGTATGATTATTAATCAAAAATGGCCTTCTGGACTTAATTTTGACCCAATTTCGGCCGAAGAGTTTGAAAGATTGATTACGGTCGTCTCCGAAGTTCGAAGGGTTCTTACGGCGATTCCAGACGGCAGGAAATATGGCCTGCTTTATGGCGATGATTCTCTTGTGGAGCATAATTCCCTCTTGATTCAGGCTCTAACCAGAGTATCTTCTATCGCTTCGACCAATGGACAGCCAAGAGGCGTTAGACTCGCTCTTGCAAACCACGAAGTTTACCTTGATGTGCCAGAGAAAGTAGTTGCTAAATATCGAGATGCGCTTGAAGAGAGGATTTTGACGGTTGGTAAAGAACTTGACACCTTGAACGCTAGAATGATGAATCCTAATTATGTAGAGAAAGCACCAGCAAGCCTAGTGAAAGAGACCAGAGATGCGATCTCTGAAAAAGAGCAGCTGATTGAGAGATTAAAAGGTGAGCTTAGTGCTATAGAATAATAGCTAATTAAAAAATAGAACCATTTCTCAGAGCGTTTCGCGCGGGGTGCTTCGCACTCCGGCTGCACTCCGCTTAACTCTGAGAAATGGTCTATTTTTACCTAGTTTTTATACTTCGGGATGGTTATTTTTTTGTCTGAGCTTTTACTTTTCAAAATAATATAGTTCCCTGTTTTTGAGAACAAAATAAATGGTCGCGTGATGGAGCACGTGAAATAGCTTGATTTATAAACGCTTATATTTAATAAACATTGACATGCTTATGTTTTTAGCGTTTAACTCCCAATTATCACTCTCGTGGTAATTGTTAAGTTTAATTTATCACAAGCGGGATGCTAAGTCAAACGGTTGCTAAACATAAGGGGATTAGTATTAAAGCGGGGGAGGGAAGTGGGGAAAAGTTGGTGTAAAAAATGTGGATTTTTCAAAAAAATTTTTCGGGCGCTTCGCGCCCTACACAGTAATATTCCGTGGTAAAATAGAGGCAATGGCGTTTATAAGAAAATTTAAGACTGGGTCGGGGGCGACTGGCGTGCAGGTCTGCTATAAAGAGCAGGGAAAAGTGGTAAAAACTGTGCACGTGGGGTCGGCGCAAACTGAAGCTGGTTTGAAAAAACTGGTGAAAAAGGCGCAGGGAATTATTGATCAAGATAAAACGCCGCTATTCAATCTCGACAAATACAATAAATGATATAATTTAGTTATGCAGATTCCGCTTCAACAAACGAAAGAATGGCAAAAACTCCAGCAAGATCTTGGGGAAGTGACTTTTTTTGAGGAAAATGAAGATTTTACATTTTTGGCGATTTTGAAGCGCACAAAAGTAGGAAATTACCTATATCTTCCTTATGGGCCATATCTCGCCAACAAAAGTGCCGCTAAAAAGGCCGCTAAACGCCTCCAGGAGCTCGCTGAAGGAAAAGGCGTTATCTTTATCAGGATTGAGCCTCAAGACGCTAAAAACGCCGAATTTTTGCTAAATTTGCCAAATTGCCAAAAATCTACCGATCTCAACCCTAAAGAAACATGGTGTATTGATTTGACTCAGCCAAAAGAAAAAATTATCGCTGACTTTTCTCAATCTACTAGGCGTTATTCAAAATTTGAGAAACGAGGGGTTTCTGTTACTAGAACGAGGGAATTAAAGGATATTGATTATCTTGTGGATTTCCAAAAACATCTTTCTGATCGTAAAAATTTTGGTGTTTTTTCTAAAAAATACCTGGAAACTGAGTTAAAACAGCCATTTTCGATGCTGTTTTTGGCGCATTACAAAGATCCGGAGGCTGGAGAAAAGAAAAAACCAAAAACTATCGCAGCTTCTCTGTTTTTTGACTATGATGGGACGCGTTTTTATATGCAAGGCGCGACTGATCCGAACTATAAAAAACCACCTGCATCTTTGGCAATGATGTACACGGCTATGATGGATGCAAAAGACGCAGGTTTTAAGGTATTTGATTTTTGGGGAATTGCTCCTGATAATGCTCCATCTGATCATCCTTGGGCTGGTTTTACGGCTTTTAAGAAATCTTTTGGTGGGTATGAAGTAGATTATGCGGGAACGTATGACATTGTTTTGAACAAAGCGAAATATCGCCTTTATAATTTGCTCAGAAAAACGAATCGTTTGAAACGCAAGCTAAAGAGATAATTAGCTGATGGGGGATCTTGGGGAGATGTCTAGAGAATAGGGGTCGGTAGGTTCGACGCCGGATTTGATTTCGAAATAAGCGGCGGCGCCGACCATGGCGGCGTTGTCGCCAGAGAAACGCGGTTCAGGGAAGAAGCAATTCAAAATTTTGTCGGGAGCGTTACACGCCGGGAAAAATTCGCTTCGCTTATTTTTCTCGGGTTGCACTACGCTTTTACTCCCTCCAAAACTTTGAATAGCTTCTTTTCGCAATTTTTGGTTGGCGGAGACGCCGCCGGCGATGACGATGGATTTTACTTCTCCGTATCTTTCTTTTGCTAGAGCGAGTTTTTCTAAGAGTATGTCGACAGCGGTTTTTTGGAAGCTGGCGGCAAAATCGGATTTTTGCTGATCAGTTAAAAGCTCAGCGAGCTGGTGCGAAGGATAGGAAATTGGCACACTGACCTCTTTTTGGATGGCGCGAAGAACGGCGGTTTTGAGGCCGGAGAAAGAGAAATCAAGATCATTAACCTTTGGGTGAGGAAATTTGTAGCGATTTTCGTCGCCGTTTTCGGCTTGTTTGGCGATGGATGGGCCGCCAGGATAGGGAAGACCAAGGATTTTGGCGATTTTGTCGAAACATTCGCCAACGGCATCATCGTGGGTGGTGCCGATAATTTCGAAATGATTGTGTTGTTTCATGTAGAGGATTTGGGTGTGGCCACCAGAGACAACAAGGGCCAGAAGGGGAAACCTTGGAGAGGTTTCGCCGAGCCAGGAAGCATAGATATGAGATTTGAGGTGGTGGACGGCGTAGAGAGGTTTGTGGTGCAAAATAGCGAGAGTGCGGGCGGTGAGAGTGCCGATTAACAGGGAGCCAAGTAGGCCTGGAGTGTGGGTGACGGCGATGGCGTCAATATCGTCCCAAGTGGCGCCGGCTTCTTTTAAGGCCTTGTGAATAACAGGGAGAATGGCTTCGAGATGGGAGCGAGCGGCAACTTCAGGAATAACTCCACCGTATTCGGCGAAGATATCGATTTGAGAAACCACGACATTAGAGAGGATTTTGGTGCCATCCTCAATAATCGCGGCAGCGGTTTCGTCACAAGAACTCTCGATAGCAAGGATTTTCATTGAAATTATTATACCATATTTTTAGGAGAGAAAAAAGAGCGTCGCTACGGAGCGCGGCGCTCTTTGGCCCCTTAATTGTTGTAAAGGGCGGAGACGCTCTTTGATTGCTGGAATAGGGGATTTTCGACCTCCTCGGCGGTAGCTGGGAGGTAGTTTTTTGACGTGAACTTGTAGTTCTCGGCTTGATCAACCGTGAATTTTTTCGGGCTGTTAAGTTCATTCATCAGATCGTAATTGTCTGATTTCCACTCGATTATTTCCCAGCCATTAAGTGTGCCCGATAGGGCGATGGTGGTTTTGCCGTAGAGCCAATCGATGGTGAACAGCGTAATATCATATGTGTCGCTGTTACTCTCGTCGAATATAGCCATGGTGGCTACCTCTTTTTTGGCGTCTTCGGCGCTGATGGTTTTGAAATCCTTATTGATTTGCTCGCTATCCTTGCTCTCCGCTGTTACGGTGACATGGAGGATGCAATAATATGGAATTTCAAGGTTTTCCATCATCTTTTTGAAGGCGTCTAGTTGGTCGCTGGGAATTGCAGATTTAGCGACGAGTGCTTCCTCTGCTTTTATTTTTTGGTTGTGTACCAAACAGACGCTTGTGGACATTGCGATAATCAGGATTATTGCAATTATTGGGATAGCTACTTTGATTTTGTCATCTTTTGACATATTATCACTTCCTTTCAATGTGCAAGTAGCATCTTATTATTATAGCACAGAAAGGCTAAAAAGTCAATTTTTATAGAGGTGGCTAGCGATAGTGCTTAAGAGATTCGATTGGGTTTTTGTGAGCAGCTTTAAGAGCTGGGTAGAGGCCGAAGATAATGCCAACGATAAGAGAGGTGATAACTGTGACTGCGAGGATTTCCAGGCTGATGTAAGGGGCAAACGGGGTGATAAGGGAGATAAGGAAAGCGATTACGTAGCCCAGGAATAGGCCAAAAATACCGCCGAGAAGAGAAAGAATGAGGGATTCAAAGAGGAATTGGAGAAGTATATTGGAATTAGAGGCGCCAACGGCCTTTCTGATGCCGATTTCATGGGTGCGCTCAGAGACGGAGACGAGCATGATATTCATAACGCCGATGCCACCAACGACGAGGGAGATGCTGGCAACCATAGCAAGGATGCCAGAGATAATGTTGATAAGTGAGCCGGTTGGATGAGTGATTTGATCGCCGTAAGCAACTGAGAAGTTACTGTCGCCGGATTTAGCTTCGATGAGGGCGGCGTTGATATTGTTTGCAGTGTCGGCGATAGTGTCGGTGGTGGAAGCTTTAATGTTGATTTGTTGTATTTGAATAGAATTATCAACAGAGTGAAGCATCTTGGCGTCGATGATTACCGCGTTGTCTAAGTCGACATTATTGAAGTTGATTGGGTCTTCAATTTTTTCGAGTACGCCGGTGATGATGAATTTTTGACCTCTGATAGAGAAGGATTTGGTAAGGGCGTTATCCGGAGTGCCGAAAAGGTCGATGGCAAGGGAATAGCCGATTACGGCGGCATTTTCAGGGGAGTCTTTGTCGAGGAAAGTGCCAGAGCTGATGGAAAAATTTTGGATATTGATAAAATCGGCAGTGGTGCCAACTACGGTGCCGGATTCGACGGTGTTTTCGCCGTGAATGGTGTTGTTAGAAATAGCGATTGGAGCGACGGCTGAAATGTTATCTAGCTTTTTAATGGTATTAACATCAGAGAGAGTGAGACTAGATTTAGCGTATTGATTGGAAGAAGTGAGCTCCTCAATGATGCTAGAAACGGTATCTTTGTGTGTGGTAGGGCGAACAACGATCAGGTTTGAACCGATGGAATTGACTTGGCTGGAAATAAGATTTTTGATGCTGCCCATTAAAGAAAGAATGAGAATGATGCTGGCGACGCCGATGGCAATACCAAGGCAGGTGAGGAAAGAACGGGTGCGATTCTGCTTCAAGGAAGCTTTAGCCAAATTGTAATGAGTACGGAGAAGAAGTGACATTATTTTTCCTCCTTTTTGTTAAAGCGAACGGAAATTGGCTGAGGAAGATCGCGGTCGGCAACGGTTTTGATATCGGTGTCGATATGGCCGTCGAGCATATTAATAACGCGAGTAGCATAAGTGGTGAGAGCCGGGTTGTGAGTGACCATGATAATGGTGTTGCCTTCAAGATGGATGTTCTTGAGCTCTTCCATGACAATATGGGAGGAGCGGGAATCGAGGTTGCCGGTTGGTTCATCGGCAAGAATAATTTCTGGATCAGAGACGATGGTGCGGGCGATAGCGACGCGCTGTTGTTGGCCGCCGGAAAGTTGCCAAGGCATGTAATATTCACGTTCTTTAAGGTGGAAACGGCCGAGGGTGCTGGAAGCCTGAGTGAGGCGGTGAGTTTTGGAATAGCCGGAATAAACTAGAGGAAGAGCGACGTTTTCGATGACGCTGAGATCGGAAATGAGGTTGAAATTTTGGAAGATAAAACCAATTTTGCGAGCGCGGAGGCGAGCTTGGCGGCGTTTGGAAATGCTTTCGACTGATTCGCCATTTAAGCTGTAACTGCCAGAAGTGGCTTGGTCTAGAAGACCGATGATATTTAAGAGTGTAGTTTTACCACAGCCAGATGGCCCCATGATCATGATGAACTCGCCGCGTTTTACGGTGAGATCAAAATCTTTAAGGGCGAACGATTCAGTGTCACCGTAGCCATAGCGTTTAGTGAGCCCTTTGAGCTCGATAATTGGATGTCCTTTTCCCGTCATTGTTGACAATTATAACAGAAAATTACAGGGGAGGTAGCCTTGTTTTTTAGATTTTTTATTTTGTAGTATTTTTGATGGCGATTTCGTGAAAAAATATATGATATTATAGAGATGTGAAACATAAGCATTTAGTGATAATTTTTGGGATTCTGTTTGGTATTTTTGGCCTTTTTGCAGTAATTAACAGAGATTCTTATGCAGATTTTGGTGATTTTGGCGGTGATTCGGATTTTGATTTTGATTTTGACTTTGATTATGATGATTATGACTACGATTATGATTATGACTATGATTCGAGCTATGGTTACGACAGCGATTATAGTAGTGGAAGT
>JAEEGL014461318.1_pt1 | contig 17682 bp, 12 predicted proteins | sample 9134231 | NCBI WGS metagenome assembly JAEEGL01 (sample SAMN16246548, study PRJNA631951) | gut metagenome | biome: gut microbiome; feature: rumen; material: fiber-attached | host: Bos | place: Iran: Karaj | collected 2018-10 | reverse complement strand
ACATTCAAAAGGCACAGAAAGAGAAGAAGTAAAAAAGTAAAACTTCGAGTTTGATTTCACTAATAACTCAAAAATGTTGTAGCGCGAAGAAAAGCAGAAGACTTCCGAACACTTTGAAGGGGCGAACGAGCAAAGCGAGTGAGTCAAATACCATATACCCTTCAACCGTGTGAGGGAGTCTGTCTTTTCTGGGAGCGAAAACATTTTTGCTGATTAGATATTAACTAACTCGAAATTTGCCTGTTTACATTAGAACTGGTTTTTGAATCCTATAGTAAGAAGCATTGCGTTTTTCCAGTTTGTCATAAAGTCAAATATGCTCATTGAAAAAGCAGCGTTAAATGTTCCGCCCAGCAAAGGAATTTCTGTATAAGGTGTTATGCACAATTTATAATTCCAGTTCATAAAGCTCATTATATTTGATTCAAGCTGAGAAAGATCTGAATCGATATAGGCAAAAGTTGTGTGAATTCCAAAAGTTGCATTTATGTTTGAAAGATATAGATGATCTGTGTAAATTGTTATATTTGCTCCGAGTAAGTTCAAGACATCATCATTAGCGTTTACCATTCTTTTTAAGTACAGCATATCGCCCGCACTGTCTCTTGGTGTATTAAAGATACTGAAATTTAAACTGAATTGCCTGAAGTTAAATCGTGGTTCAACTAAAAAATACAGGTCTGAGAAACTGAGTTTGTTTAAGGTATCATCATCTTCAGAAGCAGAAGGTGAAAGTGTCAGTTTATTAAAGCCTGCCTGAGTAAACAAAGAGAACTGCGACTTATTTCCTAAAAGCATATTTATTCCCGCATGAACCTGCATTCGTCTAACAAGAAGAACTACATCAGTTCCTGTATCATCCTGCGACTCAAGGGGGAAGGCTAAACCTGCACAGGTATCTATGGTAAAGTTTTTCTGTACTGTAGCAAACCTCAAGTCAAAGTTCAGTGTGTGAATTGAAAGATTTTCTTCTTCATCGTTCTGCATGTTATCGTAAAGGGCAAAGTTCAGGGCGTATGGTTTTTCAAAGTGCAGGGTGTAGGAAAGTCCTGCTCCGTAAAACGGATAGACAGATGCACCGCTTAAACTGTGCCAGCTTTCTGTGAGCGGAGAAGATATTGGCTGAATACCAAACTGTCGCCTTAGGAAAATATCACTTCCAATCGGTTCAAAGTCGCCTAAGAATAAATTTATGTATGATGTAGAATGAGCCTGCTTTATAAAGAATGTTCCGGATAATTCTTCTATCTTAAAGAATGCATTTTCTGTAAAAGCATCATCAAATAAATTCTGATTTGTTATATCAGTTGTCTGTAAAAAGAATTCTCCCCTGAGAATAAAAACTCCTGAAAAATCCAGCTGTCCGTTAAAGAAGGTTTCTGTCGTAACGATTGGATTAAAATCTTCTCCGTTTTCATCCAGCGAAAGATTTGTGAGTAACCCTGCATAGCCTGAGAAAAATGGCATTGCCGCAAAAAGTTTTGTTACTAATAAAGTTAAAATCAGTAGAGTTGTAATATTTTTTTTCAAGGTTATATTCCCCCAGCTTTTAGAGTTACTCTTTAATTATCGGATATTTTGTTTTTATTGTTAAGTTTATTACGCAAAATCGCACCCGTTCTTAGTTTTAAAAAAAAATTTAAAATATACCGATACTATGATATAATGTACTTTAGATTGTATCACGAGGTAGCATATGTATAAGAAACGAAAATGGTTAGCGCTTGTATTAGTAAATATTGTTTTACTTGTTTTTATAGTTTTTCTTACACTGACATTAATTCCTGTTAATTCAAAGATTAATGGTCTTTTGAAGTTTTTCGCATGGACTATGGCCGGAATTATTTTTTGTGTTTTAACTATGATTTCAACAAAGGTTATTAGTTTTATCACTGAAAAAATTAATAAGAAAACATTGTATAGCGGAGAATCTAAATTGCTTTCTGAATTTACAGAAGGTCTTCGTTATTGTTATTCTCTTGATGATTTCTACGAATTGATTGCCAATGTTCTTGAAATTAATGCAGACTGTTCTGTTTTGTACATAAACCGTGATAATAATTATGTATTGTATAACAGCCCTAACCGCAGCAGTAGTTCAACTGAGGTTATGTCTAAACTTGAAATGAATTTCAATAAATCCTGGAAAGACGGCTTTTACTTCATGGGAGAAAATTTAGGTGTTACTTCAAAGATAAAAAAAGCAAGAGGTTTCTTCTTAGTTAACTCTGATTTCCACCTGTATGTTTTGTGCCGCTACACAAGACTTTTTGATCCTATGCTGTTCCCAATCCTTTACAGTGAATATGTAAAATTTATCAGCAGAACAAAGACTATTTCTGATATGTCTGAGATTGCTTCCCTGTCAAATGAATGGCAGCGCCTTGCTGATACACAAAAATCCTTCCTGCCGCCTGAAATGCCAAAGATTGAACACTTGAAAGTTGCAGCATATTTCAGACCGTTAGTAAACGTATCGGGAGACTATTACACAGTTCTTCCAATCTCTCCTACAAAAACACTGCTCATGCTTGGTGACGTATCCGGTAAAGGTCTTGCAGCAGCCTTAGTCATGGGCTTGGTAATGAACACGGTAAAAATCATTGAAGATAAAGATGATTTACCTACAATGATTAAAGCGGTAGATAAAGCTATTAAGGGAATGAAACTTCAGGATAAATATACTGTAGTATTCATTGGTATTGTTGATACAGAAAAAATGACGATTCGCTATGTAAACGCTTCTATGTCGGATCCGCTGATTATTACACAGTCTCCTTCCGGATATAAAATCAAACCGCTTACATCGAATTGTTCTCTTGTTGGTATTATTGCTCTTGATGACATAACCGTAACAGAACAGACCCTTTTCAGAGGTGATGTTATTTTAATGGCTTCGGACGGTGTCAGTGAAGTAATGAATGATGAGGGCGTAGAACTTGGTACAACAAAACTTTATCAGGATACAATCAAGAAGAGTGCGGCTAAAGATCCTAAAGAATTTATTGATGATGTTGTAAATCTTGTTACTACATATAACGGCGGAAAAAAATTGCGTGACGACCTTACAATGATGGTTGCAAAAGTAGAGGGGTAAAAAATGGTATATTTAATTCTTAATTTGTGTTTGTTTGGTATATTTTTAAGCTACTCCTTTACACTCGGTAAAAAGATGAAAGGAAGAGAAAATGTTTCTACGCTTGAAAATTTATCTTTGTTTTTGTCTTTGATTTTTTTACTGATGGCTGCAATCCTTATTTTTATTAAAGTTGGATCTGCTAATTTTAATCTTATACTCTGTAAATCAGCATTCTTTTTATTCGGCTGTTTTTCTGTAAGCTGCTGTGTATACATGATTTCGTATACAGATAAAAGCAAAAAGAAAATTGTAAATGTAATGCAGTGGATTTTATACGGCGTTTCATTCTTTAATATGTTCTTATCAAAAGATCCTTTGTACGAAATTAGTGTAACTCAGAACAGTATAAAGCTTTTTTCTGCAGCCGCAATGAATGGCTTGTTCAAGAACTTCTTCTATGTTACCTGGATTGATTTCCATGTGTTTATCTTTGCCTTAATCGTTCCTGTGTTTACCTGTTTGATGGCTCAGGTTAAAGCAGAAAACTGCGGTAATAAACTTACAAAGCAGGCTATTGAATTAAATATCTGTGGTGTAATTCTTTCATGGATTTTCTATGCATTTATTATTTTCACCAGAAAGACACAGCCAATTATGATTATCATGCTGCCATTTATTTTTGTGCCTGAACTTTTATGTTTTATTTATGCCTGTAAAGAAGATGAATTGTGGGGCAAAAAAAGATTTTTATCTTCTGTCGTTAGAGTCTTTTTACATTACATAATTCCATCTGTACTTATAGGATTTATTTTTGTTTTAGTGCTTCCAAAGTTTAAGAGAAATTATTTTGAGGCTGTAGCAATTTATTCTGCTTCTGTTGTTGTTATTTCTGCAATTGTTCACATTGTTTCTTCGTTACTAAAAAAGACAAACTTCCTGCGCGATAACCGCTATGCAGACCGCTTTGAAAATGAATTATCAAACATAGACTTTATTGGTGAAGCAACAGACGTTACGAAAAAAGCTTTTGAAATCTTCAGCAACTATGTCGGTACCTCTTCAATGAAAATTTTAGTTGATGACGGAACCGGAACCTTGCCTTGCGTTTATTCATCAGAAGAAGCCGAAAAAGAAAACTATGTAAAGCCTGCTGCTGCCTTTGATGTTTTATTGAATATGAAGCAGCTGGTTGTAATGCGTGAAAATGTAATGCGAAACAGTTCTATGGTTCAGGTAAGAACACCAATCATAGAATTCATGAATGTTACAAACTCTGAAGCTTTTATCATCTTGAATGAAGGCCGTAACATTGTAGGTATTATCTGTTTAGGAAAAAAAGTTACCGGCAATACATATTCTGAATACGATTACAATACTTTCAAGAGAGTTTATTCACACCTGTTCGTACTTGCTTATTATGTAAAGAACATCATGAATGAATCTATTGTAGGTACTGTAAACCGAGAAATTAAAATGTCTGGTCAGATCATTACATCAATTCAGGAAAACATGGACCAGATAAAAAATCCAAAAGTTGATGCAGCTTATTCCATGATTCCTGCTCATAACATTGGTGGTGAGTTTGTCGACTTAATCCGTCTGTCAGATACAAGACATATTTTTGTAATCGGTGCGTTAAGCGGTAAGGGTATTGCGGCTTCCATGAACATGGTGATCTTGAAGTCTATTATCCGTACGTTCCTTGCTGAAACAAAAGACTTTAAACTGCTTGTTCAGAAGGTTAACCTCTTCATCCGCGAAAGCTTGCCTAAGGGAACTTATTTCTCAGGCGTATTTGGCTTGATTGATTTTAAGACAAACACTTTATACTACATCAACTGTGGAACTCCGGTTTTATTCTTGTATACAAGAGCTTATAATAACGTAATTGAGATTCAGGGTGAAGGAAGAGTTTTAGGCTTTGTCAGAGATTTAACTCCGCTTATAAAAGTTAAGAAAGTTACTTTAAGTGAAGGTGATATTGTCTTTGCCTGCACCGACGGTCTTATTGAAACCCGTTCTTTAAGAGGTGAAAAATTCGGTAAGTCACGAATTCAGTCTACAATAGTTGATAACCTTTTCTATCCTGCAAACAGAATGGCACGCTTTATGTATGAAGGACTTACAAAATTTGCTTCAAAGGTTATTGAAAACGATGTTACTTTGCTTTTGTTAAAATATAAGGCAGAAAATGCAGTTGTAGAGGGAGGTGAGTAATAATGGATCAGCTGACAGTTCAGGAAAAAATTGGTGCAAATTATATGCTTCTGGAACTTAGTGGAGCAATGGATTCTTTTACTATTACAGAATTACAGAATAAAGTTTATTCAAGCATTATAGATACAAATGTTGTGTTTGATTTAAGCCAGATTACTTCACTGGATTCTTCGGGAATTAGTGTAATTTTTGCAGCTCACAATGACGGCGAAAAATATAATACAAAGTTGTTCTTGATGAATCCTTCCGATGTTGCGCGTGAAGCATTAGACAGAACAGGCTTTATGGATACCTTTAATGTAATTCACTCAGTTACAGAGGTTTCCGATGCAATCTAATTCCACCAGGCTTTTTGTACTGGCATTTTGCGTCTTGTTTTTATTCGCCTGTACAAAAGCCAATGCGAAGGATGCTAAAAAAAATAAGACTGAAACCGAGAATTCAAATAAAATCGTTGCAGAAGAAGTTCCTGCTGACGTTCAGAAATTTTATTCTGTTTACGATTCAATGTCAGAGAGATTCAAAAATGATTTCGCACTTACAAAAGCTTCTAACATAAGTGAGATACAGAATTTCTTAGCTGACTTAAAAACTGTTTTAGACGAAGAAAAAAAATACACTCAAAACGATTTGTCTTTATATTACTTAATTGACAAAAAGCATAACGCAGGAAGTTCATACGCGCCAAAAGATTTGGTTGATTTGAAATCGAACAATTATTTTCTGGTAAATAAAAATGGAATGCAAATCAGGGCCGACGCTTACGACGCTTTAGTTACCTTAAGTCAGGCAGCTTTAAACGACGGCATTACACTTTTAGTAAGCTCAGCATACAGAAGCTATGCCTATCAGGAGCGGGTATTTAATTACTGGGTTTCTGTTGACGGCCTGGAAGAAGCAGAAAGAGAAAGTGCAAGACCCGGTACAAGCCAGCATCAGTTAGGCTGTGCCGTAGACTTTGGTTCTATAAGTGATGATTTTGCAGAAACAAAAATGGGACAGTGGGTTTATAAAAATGCTGCCAGTTACGGCTGGAGCTTAAGCTTTCCCAAGCAATACGAAGATGTTACTGGGTATCGCTGGGAATGCTGGCATTTCAGATATATTGGAAAACCTGCCTGCGAGTTCCAGAAAAAGTATTTTAATGACATCCAGCAGTTTATGCTTGAATTCATAGACAGCTGGAAGAAGAATTAAAACAAGCTCAAGATGACAAGGAATTCTGTCACCCTGAATACTTCGACAAGCTCAGTACATCGCTCGTTTCAGGGTCTGTATACATAGAGCTATTTAGAAAGAATTTCCTTAGAACGCTCCAAAGCCTTATCAATGTTTTCACAGATATTTTCACGCAAAAGCTTATCAGCAAGACCTGACTTTTCAAGAAGCATGTATGGCTGTGTATGAATTCCGCTTATAACAATTTGAATTCCTTTTCTGTCACAAGCATTCTTTGCCTGCTCTAAAGCCCTTAATCCGCCTGCATCCAGATAAATTGTGTTTCTCATTCTAAGAATAAGCACTTTATAATTTACATTTGCCTTTTCAATTGCAATTTCAAATTTCCTGACAGTACCAAAAAATAACGGGCCGTCAATTTCGTATACAACAACCCCTTCAGGAAGCTCAATTTTTTCTTCAGGGAAATCCTGTGTATTTTTTGTGTTAGAAATTCCACCAGTTAAAGTTTCTCTCTTCGACTGCACTTCACTAAGGTCAATCATCTTTTTAATAAAGAAGAAAGCCGAAAGTCCAAGACCTACACAAATTGCAACCGTTAAATCTACGAAGACAGTAATAATAAATGTAACAGCCAGAACACAGATATCAGATTTTTGTCCCTTGCACAAAGCTTTTATTGCACTGAAGCCTGCCATGTTCCATGAGATGTTTATTAAAATTGCAGCAAGAACAGCCATTGGAATGTAAAGAGCAAATTTACCGAGGAAGAGTAAAACCAGCAGAAGTGTAAGCGCATGAATAATACCAGCTACAGGAGTTTTTCCGCCGTTTTTAATGTTTGTAGCAGTGCGGGCAATTGCACCAGTTGCAGGGATACCGCCAAATAAAGGGGCTGCAATATTTGCAATTCCCTGTGCAATAAGCTCTGTATTTGAATCGTGTTTTTCACCGGTCATTGAATCTGCAACAACCGCACTTAAAAGCGATTCTACAGCCGCAAGAACAGCAATTGAAATTGAAGTAGGGAAAAGCGTTTTAATTGTAGAAAGCCTGAAGTCCGGAAGTTTAGGAAGCGGTAAACTTGAAGGAATAGAACCGTAGCGGGTTCCAATAGTGTCTGTTTTTAGTCCGCTGTATTTTTCAATTAAAGTGCTTGCAATCGTTGCCACAATAATCACTATGAGGGAAGCTGGAATTTTTTTGTTTATCTTTGGCCATACAAAAAGAAAGACTAAACTTACTGCAGCAAGTCCAAACGAGTACCAGTTCACGCTTGTAATGTTAAGTGCATAAGTTTTTATCTTGCCAAGGAAATCTCCAGGCATTTTTGTAAAGCCTTCAGGAAAGTGTGTAATTGATAAACCCAGAAAGTCACCAATCTGTCCCGCAAAAATAGTCAGGGCAATTCCTGCAGTAAAACCTGTAATAATTGTGTATGGAATGAATTTTACAAGGCCGCCCATTTTGAAAACGCCCAGTAGTATAAGGAGCACGCCAGCCATAATAGTTGCTGTTGCAAGTCCCGAAAGTCCGTACTGAGACACAATGCCGTAAACGATAACTGCAAACGCTCCGGTAGGGCCGCCAATCTGCACTGTTGAGCCGCCCAAAGCACTGATTAAAAAGCCTGCAACAATCGCTGTAAAAAGTCCGGCTTCAGGAGAAACGCCACTCGCTATAGCAAACGCAATTGCCATAGGAAGCGCAACAAGTCCTACAATAATTCCTGCTGTAAGATCAGAAAAGAATTTTTTTACAGAATATGATTTCAATGAATTTATAAGTTGTGGTTTAAACATAATGTCTTATACTAATCTTTTAAACAAAAATTTCAATTACTACTTAATCGGCAAAAATGTTTCCGCTCCCAGAAAAGACAGGCGCTTTCACACGGTTGAGCGGAATAGGTATCTGACTCACTCGCTATGCTCGTTCGCACCGCTCAAAGTGTTCAAGTGCCTTCTGCTTTTCTTCGCGCTACAACATTTTTGCGTTACTCGAGAAATCACAAGCGATGTGGTGGTTGAGTTCATCGGGGTAACACCCTCCACCACGTGTTTCACTATGATTATTTATACTGATACAGGGTAGTTACGGCCTTTAAATTTGTTAGACAACCGGTGCTGATTGTGTTATTTTAAACCTATGAACGAAAACATTCTCCGTGATTTACAAAGCATGCAGGACAAGAAGTACAAAACTTTTCACGCAAAATTAATTCCGAACCTTAAAGAAGAAGTTATTGGAGTGCGTCTTCCTTTAATCAGGGCGTATGCAAAAAAAATAAAGTCTACGGAAACTGCCGCAGCTTTTTTACATGATTTGCCGCACAAGTATCAGGAAGAAAATCTTTTACACGCATTTTTAATTGGTGAAGAAAAAGATTTCAGTAAAGCAATAACTCTTGCAGAAGCCTTTCTTCCTTATGTAAATAACTGGGCTGTCTGCGATTCATTTAAAGTGAAAGCGTTTAAAAAAGAAAAAGAACAGCTTTTACCTTACATAAAAAAATGGAGCAAAAGTCCGCATACTTATACGGTAAGATTTTCAATTCTTCAGTTAATGTCATATTTTTTAGACGAAGCTTTTAAAACAGAATATTTAGCTTTAGTCTCAAATATAAAATCAAATGAATACTATATACAGATGGCACAGGCCTGGTACTTTGCAACAGCCATAGCAAAACAGGAAAAGGAAGCTCTCAAATATATAGAAGAAAAAAAACTTGAAACTGTAGTGTTAAACAAAACCATACAGAAGGCAATAGAAAGTTTCAGGGTCTCTGACGAAACAAAGCAATACTTAAGGTCTTTGCGGATAAATTAAAAATCTTTATCAATTAATTAATTTGTATATAGACACATAACTTTATATTATGTATAATACATTTACTTTTATGGCGTCTTACCCAAGTGGTAAGGGACTGGTCTGCAAAACCACTATGCATCGGTTCGATTCCGATAGACGCCTTGCAAATAGTGCGGTTCTTAGTGAGCCGCATTTTTTTTGCCCAGCAGTCCTTTAGAAGCAAAGCTCGGGGACTGATTATTATATATGAGTACAGTTGAGTCTTTAGTATTTAACTGTACTCTTTTTTTTGCTATAATTCCGCTTATGTGTAAAAAGATTATTTCAATTTTCATTTCAATGTTTATTTCGGTTTCATTGTTTTCTTATTCTGGAGCAATGAAGGATTCAAAGAATTTAAAATCGCTTAAGACTAAATATTTTGAAATTATTTACGGCGAAGAGTGTAGGGAAGCTGCCATTGAGCTTTATGAAAATGCAGACGCAATTTGCGAAGACCTGTGTAAACAGTTTGGTTATGAACCTTATATGCATTTTCCAGTAACTCTAGTTTCATCAAGAGATTCCTTTAATGCTTACTATACAAACACTTCGTTCAACCATATCGTTTTATACTGTACTGCTCCTGATGAAGATTTAGTTGTATTTTCCGATAACCTGCTTTCAATTTTCAAACACGAACTGGGACATGCTATTTCCTTAAACATAAACTCAAACTTTGTTAAAGCAATGCAGAAAGTTTTTGGTCCTGCCTTTAACTGGGGCGATTATGTAGCAATGCCTCAAATGATGAAAGAAGGGGCTGCCGTTGCCATAGAGAGTGCAGATGGTGAAGGCCGTATAAATGACCCTTACTATTTACACATGGCACGCCAGGCAAGACTGTCCAGAACTTTCCCTGATTCAGAAGATGCTGCTGGAAGCCGCGATACATATCCAAGTGGTTCAGCTTCTTATGGATTCGGCGGTCTTTTTGCACAGTATTTAATTGATACTTACGGAATGGAAAGATATGCTCATCTCTGGTACAAGGCTGCAAATTTTGGTGGCTTAACCTGGAAGCTTGCTTTTAAAAAGGCATACGGAAGAGCACTTGATAAAGTTTGGAGCGAATTTGTATATAAATTTAAGGTGCCAAAAATTGACGCTAATCCGTTAAAAGTAAAGGGCGTTTACGATTTTTTTGATGTATCAAATCCCTTAAAATCCGGAGTCAGTTTGAAAGCTAATTCTTCAGCTAAAAAAACTACTCCTTCAGCTAAAAACTCAGAAGGACATTTATATTCTAATTTAACTTCCTGCGAGAAAGGTTTTGCTTGGTATGAAAACTATTCAAGAAATATTTATTTCAGTTCTGTTTCGATGAATCTTGATTCACAGAATGCTGATTCACAGAATACGGATGGAGGTTCAACGAAAGCTGCAAGAATTTCTATTCCTAAAAAACTGCTTCATGTAAAAAATGTCCGCAATTTAAGTTTTTCTCAGGACGGAAAATTTTTAGCGGTAACACATTATGCCTTAAATGATATAAATGTAAAAAGCTCTGTGTTTGTTTATGATACTGAAACAAATCAGCGATACGATTTTAAAATAAAGTCCGTTGCAGATGCTGCAGTTACATATAAAGACGGAAAATATTACTTAGTTACATATGAAACTTTTGCACAGAATTATAACCTTCGTGTTTATGAATTTAATTTTTCTAGTGAATTGACTCTTGTAAATGAAATTCATTTTAATTCTTCTGAAAATATTTTTTCTCTTTGCGGAGGAAAAAACGGAGAGCTTTCTTTAATTCATGTTGAAAAGTTAAAGTGGAGAATCTTTGAATATAATAATATTGTGTCTTCTGATTCTTATAATGAATATATTATTGGTGAAGGCAATGAAAGAATCCGCTATCTTTCTCCAGTATATTCTAACAATGGAAAAAAAGAATATTCCTTTACCTGGGCAACAAAAGAAACTTTCCCTCGTTATGGAAAAATAGAGATAAATGAAAATAAAGCTTCATGTTACTTTGATTCACAGGATTTAAGTGGTGGTGTTTATGAGCCTGTAACATTCGGAAATATAATTGCTTATGCCGGACACTTTTATGATCATGAAAAACTCTTTTTAAGAGATTCAAATTTTCCTTCTTTTAACACAGATGAAGTTTCGCAAAAAGTTACAGTTAGTTTTGTAAAAGGTAAAAATGATTTAATTGCTGAAAAAGAAAAGGGTGAAGATCAAAATCTTGTTTCAGTAGAAAATCCTCCGTTTGAAATTACTGAAGCTGCAAAGCAATATAACGAAACTGACTATAATTCTTTATTTGGACCAAGACCAGGCTTTATTCCTTTTTCTTCGGTTATAGATTTCTTAAATGATACACCAAGTCAGAATGCTGCTGCCGAACCTTATCAAAATCTATGGGCTGGTGGAACTTTGCTTTTTACTAATCCATGGGACAGCTTTGAACTTCTTATTTCTGCAGGAACAAATTATTTAGATTGTTTAATAACAGAAAATCTGGCTTCAGTATTAGAAGATACAGAAGTCCCGGATGTTCATACAGGTTTTGGTGTAGAAATTGCTTCAGGTTTAGCTGATACATCATTATTTGCATACGACATAAAAGCTAATGTTATTTTTAATGAAACTTTTTCTTTTAGCGAGTTTAATAATGTTGTTTCAGTTTCATCTGATATTCCGCTTAATGAATATTTCTATTTAGGTTTAATTGATACAAACATATTTATTTTTAATGATTTACAGAATGATTCATTGAATTATAACCTGCAGAATATTTTTGATGTTGAACTCCAGATGTTAACAAGAACTGGTTCAAGCGTTTATGAAAAAGCAGGCTTCGTTTTTGGTCTTGAATTTGTTGAAGCATTTAATTATTTAACTTCTGCTGCAGATCGTTCTGAATATGAATTTAATCTTTATCCATATATGGTTGTATATATTCCAAAGCTTTTACCGCTTCCAAATCAAATCGGTAAGGTTAAAGGCTTCCCTGCATATTTTACTTTTAATTTACAGCCAAATAAGCAGACTTTATATAATGGAAGTTTTAATATCCTCTGGTATGCAAATGAAATTCAAAATGGTGCACATTATATTCCTTTATATTTTAATAAGATTGAGTTTAGTTCATTTTTCGCTTTTGGAAGAGAATATTATTTAGAGAACACAAATACTTTAATCGAAACTTGTGATAACATCTTTAATCAAAGAAGTATTGGACCTACAACTTCTTATAAAGAAATAGCACTTGAGCTTTGTTTAAAATCTTCATACAACAGTGGTGCATTAGCAGGAAACAGTATGTTCGCATTAAAGTTTACTCTTGGACTTTTGTTTGATGAATTTACGGATCACGGGCAGCTGTTCTATACATTTGGATTTAATTCAGCTTTCTAGTATCTATATGAAGAAAAGAATTGTTTTTATATATTTTATTTTTTCATTTTTTACTTTTCTTTCCGGAGAAAATGCTGAGGGTGTTTTATCAAAAAAATCAAATGAAGAAATAAACTTTTGGAGTAATATTGAAAACACTTCTTTAAGTTCACTTCTTGTAAATAAAATGAGCGATGAAGAACTGCTTTCCCAGATTTTAATGTTTGGGTGGGCAGGGCAGGAGCCAAGCGATTTATTAAATTCCTGGGTTTTACAGAGAGGCTTGGGAAGCGTAAAAGTTTTTGGCTGGAACACTGATGATATAAAAAAAGTTGCGAAGTCCATAAAATTTTTACAGGAAGAAGCACAAACCCGTCCGTTAAAAATTCCTTTGTTCGTTGCAACAGACCAGGAAGGCGGCTGGATTCGTCATGTAAAGGGAACTACTTCTGAAACTCCGGGTAACATGGCAATCGGTGCTTCAGGTTATCCAATAGATGCTTATTATTCCGGCTATTACATCAATAAAGAAATAAAAGCTTTGGGAATAAACATGAACTTTGCTCCCACAGTTGATTTATTTACTAATTATGATTCAACAATAATCGGGACACGTTCCTTTGGTTATGATGCAAAAACCGCGGGAATCTTAGGAGAAGCTTTTGCTGCCGGTTCAATTGCTGCCGGAGTTATTCCTACTGCCAAGCATTATCCGGGGCATGGAGACACAAGCTTAGACAGCCACGGAAGATTGCCTTCTATTTCTATTTCTCGCTCAACCTTTGAAAACAGAGAGCTTGTGCCATTTAAGTATTTAATTAAAGCCGATATCCCTGCAATTATGAGCGGACACCTTTCGTTCCCGGAAATTGAAAAAGATGGAACTCCTGCAAGTCTTTCGCGCTATATGTTGATTGACATTTTAAGAAATAAGTTAGGTTTCAACGGTTTAATTATTACAGATGATATGATGATGAACGGAGCAATTTCTTTTGCAGGAAATTTTCATACGGCAATTTCAATGGCTATAGAAGCGGGCAATAATATTGTTATGTCTTCAACAACAGTAAATTTAAATGAAGCTGCCTGGAAATATAATCTTGATAAAATGAAAAAAGATTCTGCATTTAAGGCGATTGTAAAAGATTCAGCACAAAGGGTTCTTCTTGCAAAGTTAAATTATTTTAAAAGCGACAATGCAGCAACCCTGTACCCGGATGAAAACACCATCAGTAATTTTATTCCCGACAAAGAAGGTGAAAAGTTTTTCCAGGAGCAGGCATGCCGTTCAATTACCATGTATAAACAAGGGGAGGTGTTCCCGTATAAACCAAAGGATGAAGAAAAAGTTTTGCTGGTATCTCCTTTCATAAAGTTTTTTGAAGAAGGAAAATTGCGTTACTCAAAGGCAAAAAATTATTATTTCAGTTACGAATTGAAAAGTGATGAAAGTAATTTTGACGTCTGGAATGCATCTTCTTTAGTTTCAACTGCCTGGTCTTATGATACAATTATAATAACTGTGTGGGACAAACATTCTCTGCAGATTGCACGAAGACTAAGAAATATGGACAAGAAAGTTATAATCTTTTCATTGATGTCTCCGGTATTCGTTTTATCTGACTGCGATTTTGCTGATACAATTTTATGCGGCTACAGTTACTCTGATTATTCTTTTAAAGCATTGTTCGGTGCATTAAACGGAGAATTTGAAGTGCAGGGAAAATTACCTTTAGAGAGGGCTTATAATGAAAACTGATTTTTTTACTGATTTCGAAAATAAAATAAAGCGTTTTAATTCTGCTGAAAACAAACAGATTGTCCGTGAAAAAAATGAGTCGCAGCTTTTACAGGAAAAAATAAATTCGCATCAAAAAGCATTCGAAGATGAAGTTGTAAAAAAGTTTAACTTTTATAAAAATCCAGTTTCTAAAGAAATTGAAGAAGATGAAATTTCAATCGTAAAGGCATATAAGCTTTTTATTTCATTGAAAGAATTGAACACAAAATGCGGCGATGAAAAAAATTTTATCTCCTTCGATGGTTTTACAAGTCCTTTATTGACCCGTGAAATTTATATAAACGGCGATAATTTTATATACCTAAAGCTCTGGTTTATATATGTAAATGGTGCTAAAGATTTTGTGCCGGTTTTAGAAAAAGCAGATGACAAGGCTAAAATAAAATTTGTTCCGTTTGAAAGATACGAATTTAATTTTGATGAAAAAGAAGTTTTATCTGTAATTCAAAAATATAAGCTGATTTAATTTCGAGTCTGTAGTTTATGGAAAAAACTTGTGCAATCATTTCCGGCGGCCAGTATTCATCTCTTGAAAATATTGCTTCTGCTTCATTTATTATTGCCTGCGATAAAGGCCTGGAGTATGCCCTGAAAGAAAATGTTGTACCAGATTTATTCGTTGGCGACTGTGATTCTGTTTCCATACAAATTCCTTTTGCTGTAAATAAAATAATTCTTCCCCGTGAAAAAGACGAGACAGATACTTTGTATGCAATTAAATATGCGCTTAATGAAGGGTATAAAGATTTTGTTTTGTATTGTGCGCTTGGAAACAGACTGGACCACACGCTTTCAAATTTACAATGCTGTGCCTGTATTTTATCACAGGGCGGGAGTGTTAGAATTGTAAGTGAGTCTTGCGAAGTGTATTTTGTAGATTCATCAAAAGAAAAAATTATTGCACTGCCTGAAGAAAATGAAAATAAAAAATATGCACTTTCAGTTTTGTCTTACACAAATTGCTGTAAGGGGGTCAGCATTAAAGGCGCAAAATATGAATTAAATAAAGCCCTTCTTACAAACGATTTTCCTTTAGGAATCAGCAATGAGTTTAAAAATGAAGAAGTAATTATTTCGTGTGAAGAAGGAATTCTTTTAGTTTTAGTTTCAGCCATTTAGTTTTTTTGCAATCTTTAGTGCCTGGTTTTCACCGTCCATTGCAGAAGAAATAATCCCTCCGGCATAGCCGGCTCCTTCTCCTGCCGGGAACAAATTTTTTATTCCAGCACATTCACCGCTTTCCTTGTCGCGTAGAATTCTTACCGGTGTACTTGTTCTTGTTTCTATGGCAATTAAAGTAGCTTCATCTGTAATATAGCCTTTCATTAAAGTGTCAAAATATCTGTATGCGCTTTTTAGTCTCGTGCAGATTTGTTTCGGGAGCCATAAGTCTAATCTCGAAGAAACTAGTCCTGGTGCAAAGCTTGATTTTGGAAGTGATGCAGAATCTTTTGCGCTGAGAAAATCAGTTAATCTCTGGGCAGGAGCTTTTTGCTGTTCACCGTTCTGATATGCCAGATTTTCAAGATATGTTCTCCAGTATAAGCCCTTTAAACTTTCACAGTTATTCTCTTTTGCTTTTTCAACAAACTCCTGCGGAATGTCTTCGCTTCTGGTTTCTACAACAATTGCTGCATTGCTCCATAAGCTGTTTCTTTTTGCGCAGCTCATTCCGTTTACAACAATTTCTTCCGGTCCCGTTGAACTTGGAACCACAAAGCCTCCCGGGCACATACAGAAGCTGTAGACACCTCTTCCGTTCTGCTGACTTGTAAGCCTGTATTCTGCTGAGCCTAAATTTTCTTTTTGCCCGTGAAACTGAATCGAGTCAATTAATTCTCTTGGGTGTTCGGTTCTTACTCCAACGGCAAAAGTTTTTGCTTCAAGACTTTCAGGACTTTTTTTTGCAATCATTTCATAAATGTCTTTTGCAGAATGTCCTGTTGCAAGTAAAACTGCATCTGCCTTTATAATCTGCTTTTCATTTGTTTTTGTATTTGTTGCTTCTATTCCCTTCAGTTCTTTTTCAAAATAAAGATCCGTGCACTGTGTGTTGTATAAAATTTCTCCGCCCATAGAAACAATGAATTTTGTAATGTTATTGATTATCTGCGGAAGCTTATCGGTTCCAATGTGCGGATGTGAATCTGTAAGGATTTTAGAATCTGCTCCAAAGTAGTTCAGAATTTTCAGTGACATATTTATGTCTCCGCGTTTGTTGCTTCTGGTGTAAAGTTTTCCGTCGCTGAAAGTTCCTGCCCCGCCTTCACCAAAGCAGTAGTTTGAATTTTCGTTTACAGTCTGCTGTGTGCTTATTAGTGCAATGTCTTTTCTTCGTGTTGATGTATCACTTCCCCGTTCTATGATGACAGGTTTTATTCCGTATTCTAAAAGCTTTAGTGAAGCAAAAAGTCCTGCTGGTCCTGAACCAACTACAATGACACTTTTTTCTCCTGTTGTTTTTTTCCATTCAGGAAGCTTTGTTGTGTCTTCAATTTCTTCATCAATGTATACTCTGAGTTTTAGATTCAGTTTAATCTGTTTTCTTCTTGCGTCTATAGATTTTTTTTCAACAACATATTTTATGCTTTCTTTCGTGCAGTCTATTTTATTTTTCTTGAGTTCAATTAAAATTTTATCTGTAATCTTTCTAAGATTTTTTTCTTCTTCAGGAAGTACTTGAATTGAAATTATAGTCTTCATATTAACTTTAGTTTAGCAAATGATTCAAAAATTTGGTAGCGTACAGAATTTTGTTTTTTACTGACGAGAAAAATTATTTTCTGTAAGATTATGTTATGAGTCAGTTAGAGCGTATTTTTTATATTGATAAAAGAATTCAGGAAAATGAGCGTGGAGTTACAATTGCACAGATTGTAAAGAAATTTGAAATCAGCGAAAGACAGGTTAAGCGCGATATTGAATACATGAGGGACAGGCTTTCTGTACCGATTTCCTACAGCTATTCTACGAGGTCTTATGTTTATGATAAGGAGTACAAGGAACTTTCTTTTGCGAATCAGGAAGTAGTAATTTCTTACCTGGCACTAAAATCGATTTTGCAAAACAAACAGTATCTCCCGCTGTACAAAGAAAAATTTTTATCGAATATAGAAGAACAGATTCCCCGCGATTACAGAAAGCTTTCTGACAGAATCACATATCAGTTACCGCAGGCAGAAATTATTTCAAGTGAGTT
>JAEEGL014142177.1_pt1 | contig 17682 bp, 14 predicted proteins | sample 9134231 | NCBI WGS metagenome assembly JAEEGL01 (sample SAMN16246548, study PRJNA631951) | gut metagenome | biome: gut microbiome; feature: rumen; material: fiber-attached | host: Bos | place: Iran: Karaj | collected 2018-10 | reverse complement strand
GATACTGTGATACAACAGATAAAACAAATTCAAAAGTCAGCACGAGTTGATAATGAAACTAGAAGACCATTTTGGCCAATGATAATATTAAAAACACCTAAGGGATGGACAGGACCTAAAGAGTTTGATGGTAAAGTAGTTGAAGGTAGTTTTAGATCTCATCAAGTACCGATAACTATTGGTGATAACAAAGATAATATTAAATTATTAGAAAATTGGATGAAGAGTTATCATCCAGAAGAATTATTTGATGAGTTTGGTAAATTATTTGACTGGATAAAATCTTTTATACCAAGTGGAGATAAAAGAATGGGAGCTAATCCTAATGCAAACGGAGGTTTACTATTAAAAGAATTAATTACTCCTGATTTTAGAGATTATGCAGTTGATATATCTGGTAGAGGTAAGACACTCGCACAAGATATGATAGAGTTAGGTAAGTATATTAGGGATGTAATAAAACTAAATGAGAATAATAAAAATTTTAGAGTTTTTTCTCCAGATGAAGCATTATCTAATCGACTTAATTATATCTTTGATGAAACTAATCGACAGTTTGATGGTAAAATTATAGAAGGTGATGAGTACTTAAACAATTATGGTAGAGTAATTGATTCTATGCTTTCTGAAAATTTATGTGAGGGTTGGCTAGAAGGATATTTACTTACAGGACGTCATGGAGTATTTGCAAGTTATGAAGCTTTTGTTAGAATAGTTGATTCTATGGCTAGTCAACATGCTAAATGGTTAAAAGTTACATCAAAATTAAAATGGAGAAGAGATATTGCATCACTAAATTACATTTTAACGTCACATTGTTGGCAACAAGATCATAATGGTTTTACTCATCAAGATCCAGGGTTCTTAAATCACTTAGTTACTAAAAAAGCAGATATTGTAAGAATGTATTTACCTCCAGATGCAAACTGTTTACTATCTTGTTTTGACCATTGTATTAAAAGTAAAAACTATATTAATGTTATAGTTGCGAGTAAACATCCTCGTTGTCAATGGTTAACAATGGATGAGGCAATAACTCATTGTACTAAAGGTATTAGTAAATGGGAGTGGGCAAGTAATGATGATGGTAATCCAGATATAGTATTAGCCTCCGCCGGAGATGCACCAACTTTAGAAATACTTGCTGCAACAACTATTTTAAGAGATAATTTTAAAAACTTAAAAATTAGAGTTGTTAATGTTGTAGATTTAATGAGATTACAACCAAGTGATAGACATCCACATGGTTTAACAGATGATGAGTATGATGAAATTTTTACTAAAGATAAACCAATAATCTTTGCATTCCATGGTTATCCAAGTTTAATCCATCAATTAACTTATAAAAGAACAAATAGAAATATTCATGTTCATGGTTATATAGAAGAAGGTACAATAACTACACCATTTGATATGAAAGTACAGAATAAAATAGATAGATATCATTTAGTAATAGATGCATTAAAGTATTTAGATTTAGTTGAAGATAAAGAGACACTAGTTAAATGGTGTTTAGATAAATTGGAATATCATAATAAATATATAAGAGAATATGGAATAGATATGCCAGATGTTAAAAATTGGAAATGGAATAATTAAAAGAGTCGGCATTTAGTTGATTCTTTTTTCTGTGTTGTAAAAAGCATGAAAATATATTATAATTAAACACGTGATGTTTATGGGAAAAATTAAGTATGAATTATTGAAAAAAGATGAGAAAACTCAAGCAAGACTAGGCAAATTATATACTAATTATGGAGTGTGTGATACTCCGATGTTTATGCCAGTTGGAACCCAAGCTACAGTAAAAACATTATCTCCAGAAGAGATTAAAGATATGAAATGTGGTGTCGTGCTTGCTAATACTTATCATTTATGGCTAAGACCCGGAGAGGATATTGTAGAAAAAGCAGGAGGTCTTCATAAATTTATGAATTATGATGGGCCAATACTTACTGATAGTGGGGGATTTCAAGTATTCTCTCTAGCAAAAAACAAGAAGAAAGATATTATTGAAGAAGGAGTTAAATTTAAAAGTCATTTGGATGGAACTAATTTATTACTTACTCCAGAAAAATCTATTGAAATACAAAATAAACTTGATAGTGATATTGCGATGAGTTTTGATGAATGTATTCCATATCCTGCAACTTATGAATATACTAAACAGAGTACAGAACGTACTCTTCGTTGGGCAGCTCGTGGTAAGAAAGTACACTCTAATCCTAATCAATCATTATTTGGAATTGTTCAAGGTGGAGAATACGAAGATTTGAGAAAAATGAGTGCAGAAGAAACTGTGAAGATGGACTTTGATGGATACTCTATTGGAGGAACAAGTGTTGGTGAGTCTAAAGATACTATGTATAAAATGATTGAATACGCCATAAAATATTTACCAGAGGACAAACCTAGGTATTTAATGGGAGTAGGTGACCCCATCGATTTATTAGAGGGAGTAATTAGAGGAGTAGATATGTTTGATTGTGTTCTTCCAACAAGACTTGCACGTCATGGCAATGTATTTACGCGTCTAGGTAAAATTAATATTAGAAATGCTAAGTATAAGGAAGATTTCACACCAATAGAAGATTGTGATTGCTACTGTTGTAAGCATTATACAAAAGCATATATAAGACACTTGATAGTTGCAAATGAAACATTTGGGGCTAGATTGCTTTCTATTCATAATATAAGATTTTTAGTAAGATTAATGGAAGAGATTAGAGAGGCAATTAAAGATAATCGCTTATTAGAATATAAAGAGGAATTTATTAAAAAATATGAAAATAAATAAAGAGTATTATCGTATAGATAGTAAGTATAATAAAAGAATTATTCTTCTATCTGATATTCATTATTTTAGTAAAAAAATAATACCTGATTTATATAATATACTTGAATCTATTAAGAATTTAAAACCTGATTATATCTGTTTTTCAGGAGATATAGTAGATGATAAGAATATTAAAGATAAGGATTTATTAATTACGTGGTTTAAAGATTTATCAAAAATAGCAAGAGTAATTATTGGATTAGGCAATCATGAGTTTTATTTTAATCATGAAACAGAGAAAACATATGATAAAGAGTTATTTGATAAAATAGATAGAATTAAAAATGCCTATTTGCTTGATAATAAAGTACATAGTACAAATGGAATTAATTTTATTGGAGTAACTATTCCTAATGATTATTATGATAATGGTGAAGATAATACTGATTTAATATACTTTATGAATAAAAAGTATCCTTATTTATCAAAAGGATACAATATAATGCTTATCCATTCACCATATCAGGTAGCTAGGGCTAGTGTATTAGAGAAAATAAAATGTTATAAAGATATTGACTTAATATTATCAGGACATATGCATGGAGGTCTTACTTTTAATTTTTTAAAAAAGTGTTTAAAAGGTAGAGGTTTTGTTACTCCACAAAAAGGAATGTTTAAGAAATATTGTTATGGAAAATATAAGATTGATAATACTAATGTAATTATTTCATCTGGTGTAACTAAGTTATCCAAAAGTCACAAAATAGGTATATTTAGTTTTCTTTATAAAAGTGAAATTACAGTAATAGATATATAAAAATTTTCTAAGATTGATGCTAATTTATCCATTACATAACTAAATTATTTACATTATAAAAAAATAAAACATATAATTAAGTGGTGATTATATGTTTTTTCGTGATATCCATACTAGAATTAAAATTATATTAATTGCAATCATTTTCTTGTTTTTTCTTATAGTATTTAAAGAATTTTATATCCAAGTAATTAGTTATAATAAGTTAAATAGTAAAGCAAAAGGAGTATGGAGCCGTAATTTACCACTAGAGGCAAATAGGGGTAATATATATGATAGAGAAGGAGTACTTCTTGCAGGTAATGTTACTACAACATCGCTTGTATTAATTCCTAATCAAATTAAAGATAAGAAAGATACTGCTAGTAAACTTGCAAGCATCCTAAATGTTGGTGAAAAAGAAATGATGGCTCACGTATCTAAGAAAACATCTATTGAAAGAGTTCATCCTGAGGGAAGAAGATTATCTTATGAAATAGCAGATAAGATAAATGAACTAAAATTACCAGGTGTATATTTAGTAAAGGAAGCAAAAAGATATTATCCGTATGAGAACTGGTTGTCTCATACTCTTGGATATGTAGGAATAGATAATCAAGGGTTAGGTGGATTAGAACTTACTTATGACAAATATCTAACAGGAAGTAACGGGGCCATTAAGTATTTTTCAGATGCTAAAGGTAAAACATTATCTTTAGCGCAAACTTATGAAAAACCACAAGATGGTATGAATATGACACTTACTATAAATTATGAAATACAGGAAGCTTTAGAGAGAGAATTAGATAATGCAGTATCAATGTATTCACCAGATCATGCTATAGGAATAGTGATGAATCCAAATAATGGTGAGATACTAGCTTTATCATCAAGACCTAACTTTGATTCTAATAATTATACAAAGTATTCTATGGAAGAGATTAATAGAAACTTACCTGTATGGATGACATATGAACCAGGATCAACTTTCAAAATAATTACACTTGCTACCTCACTTGAAGAAAAAGTAGTAGATTTAGAAAAAGATCATTTTAATGATACAGGTTCTATTACTGTAGAAGGAGCACACTTACATTGTTGGCGTCATGGAGGCCATGGAGACCAAACATATTTAGAAGTAGTTGAGAATTCTTGTAACCCAGGTTTTGTAAATTTAGGATTAAAACTAGGTAAGGAAACACTTTTTACATATATAAAGAATTTTGGATTTGGTTCAAAGACTGGAGTAGATATAGTAGGGGAATCCAAAGGAATATTGTTTAATGTTGATAATATCGGTGATTTAGAACTTGCAACAACTGCTTTTGGACAGGGAGTATCAGTAACTCCTATACAACAAATAACTGCGGTATCCGCTGCGATTAATGGTGGTAAATTATATAAACCATATATAGTAAAAAGTATTAATGAACCTGAAACAAATAGTGTCATTGTTAAAAATGAGCCTAAAGTAGTTAGAAAAGTAATAAGTGAAGATACAAGTAAAAAAGTAAGATATGCACTAGAAAGTGTAGTTGCTCGTGGTACAGGACATAATGCTTATATAGCTGATTATCGTGTTGGTGGTAAAACTGGTACAGCCCAAAAAGTTGAAAATGGAATATACCTAAAAGGAAATTACATAACTTCATTTATTGGATTTTTACCAGCTAATAATCCGCAGGTAATAGTTTATATTGCCATAGATAATGCTAAAGGGATTACTCAGTATGGAGGAACAGTTGCAGCTCCTATTGCTAAATCAGTATTATCATCATCAATAGATGCCCTTAACATAGAAGCACAACCTAATGAAATAGAAAAGGAGTTTAACTATATAGATAAAGTATATGCTAAGGTACCAGATGTAGTTGGAATGTCTCGTGAAGAAGCTACCAATAATCTTAAAAGTTTTAAAGTCGAATATAGTGGACAAGGAGACAAAGTAGTATATCAAACACCTTCTAGTGGTACCCAAATATATGAAGGAGAAACTGTAAAACTAATGCTTAATGAGTAATATTATTCTATTATTTTATAAATTTTGATAAAGCATTGACAAATGCTTAAAATAGATATAAAATGAATAAGCGCGATAAAATAAAGGTAGTATGATGTATTTAATAAAGAATAGAGCTACTTTTAGTTCTATTTTTTAATTGCCGTAATAAAATTAATTGTGAAACAATTGTGAAATCGATTGACTTTATTTTTTCTTTATGATATCATTAAGTCATAATAAGAGAGAGTGTGGAGGTGAACATGAAGGACACGTATGTATTTGAGTATGTTAATGAAAATGAATTTAGAAAATTAGAACGTTCTATAAAGAAATATAACATGCTTGCTTATAAACAATTGTATTTTCAGTATTATCCTGAACTTAAGAATGGAAAGTTTTTGGGTGAGATAGTATCTGATGATGAGGATAATGGTACTACAACTTATGAATTAAAACTAACAACTGATGCGATGTTTTCTAAAGTTCACGGTGACATTAAATTGTATTATATAGTTTATCATAAGGAAAAAATTGTTATGCTTGATAAGTTTGAACCGCTTGAAATATTAAGTGAAGGTCATAATTCAGAACTTGTTACTTATAAAGGGGTAATGGTATCAAAACAACATGCAGATAAAGATATGTTTAAAATTAACTTATTAAATATGATTCAAAAATAAGATCACTAAGTGTGATTTTTTTTCTTTTTGGTAATTGATATTTGAAATAAAACATGTTATAATATTCACGAAAGGTAGGAGAAATATGAAATTTAAGAAGAAAAGAGGATTTACCTTAATTGAGGTAATTGCAGTATTAGTAATACTATCATTGATATTTTTAATAGTAACTCCACTAGTTATGAATATCATCAGAAAAGCAAAGGATAGTGCAGATAAGAGAAGTATTGATATTTATGGTAAAACTGTTGAGATTGCTGCTGTTGCTTATATGTTAGATGATACTGAATTTCCAACAAGCTTTGATGATTTAACTATTGAGTATACGGGTTCAAAAGTTGAGTGCGCGGTTAATATTGTTAACTATGATGGAAGCGTGTTCTTAGATAAGTGTGCAGTAAATGGAAGACTTATTAAAGATTCTAAATTTAGTAGTGGTTATTACCAATATGGAAGAGATACTGGAAACTACATGTTTACACTATATAAAGATATAAATGAAGTAGTTAATAATAGTAGTAATGGTAGTGGTTCTAGTAGTAGTGGAAGTACTAATTCTACATCATCAAGTACTACTCAAAATACTTTAGGTACAGTAACATATAATGGCGGTACATATTATAGACTTACTAATGTGAATGTTACTGCAGGTTATGTTGCACTTATACCAGAAAAACCATTATCATATGAAGATACACTTAAATATGCAGGAAATATTCCAGTTGTAAATATAAATGGATATGGTTATGTTTCATACTATACATCAGATACTTGTAATGCATCTAATAATACTGAGTGTAAAACTGATTATGCGTCATCTAATGTAAAAATTATTATTGATGCATGGGCAGCGGATAATTTAAAAGATGGATCAACAGCAAGTATTATGACAATAGAATATTTAACTAATCAAGGATATTCGTTAATTGGCAACAATACTTATCAAAAAACATCAAATACACCAACAAGTTTATTCTCTTTAGGCATTGATTATTGGGCAATTGATGATAATGGTAATGTATATAAAGGATCAAGTTTATTTAATGTAACATATCCTTATGATATCGCTGCAATTAGACCAATTATAATTGTTCCAAAAGATGATGTAAAAGTAAATAGATCATCTAATAATGTAACTAACAACGGTACAACTGATAATAGAGTAACTAATGATACTTCTAATCCTTATACAGTAGATAATATAATCATGTTTGTCGCAATTGCTGTTATAGTTATATGTGTAATTATCTATGTTGTTTATGTTATTAGTAAAAATAAGGATAAAGAAGATAAAAAGAAAGAGAATACTAATAAGTAATTCTCCTTTTTAATAAAGGAAGATTGTGAATAGAAATGAAAAAACATATTTTTAAAATTTCTACATTTTTAATTAGCATATTTTTATTTAATATAGTTGTTAATGCATATAGTTTAGGAGATATAGTTACATATAAGAATAATAAATATTATGTAATTAGTGATGAAAACAATGCTATTACTTTATTAAAAGCTAATCCTTTAACTGTTAATGAGGTTAATACTTATGGTGTTGGACATGTTAATGCTTATTCAAAAATACGATTAAATCCGGTAGATAGTTTTTATGAGAAAACAGCTGTTGATATTTATGGCTATGGAGGCCTTGCTTTTTATCAAAATGAAAATTGTAAGGTATATGACGAAAATTATGATGAAGGTTGCAGAAATTCATACAGTGATTCTGAAATTAAATATGTAGTAGATTCTTGGGCTGCTGATAATGTTGATTCAGAAGATTTAATGACTGATTCTACTGGATATTCTGTTAGATTGTTAACTGTTGACGATTTAATGAATCATTTTGGTTTTCAATATAGAAAGCAAACTGAATCATCTTCAACGTTGAATTATATTAAAACTGAAGATACACCATCATGGGTTTATAAGTTTGATTATTGCTGGTTGATGACTGCAGAGGATGATAGTAAAAAAGCATTTAGAATGCATATAGATGGTATTCTTTATTCCCAAACAACAAATGCCTTAGGAGTTATTAGACCTGTTATAACTATATCAAAAACAAATCTTGATTTGAAAAAAAACAAGAAAACATATATCATTAGTAATGAGATAAACGAAATAAAAGGAAAGCAAAAATATAGTGCAGGGGATACTGTTGTATATAATGGAATTAGTTTTACTATAATGAAGAATAGTAATGTTGCTGATGATTCTGTTTTTCTTATTAAAACTGAGCCATTAACAATAGATGAAGTATTAGAATATGGGACTGGATATATAAATAAAGGCTTAGACAATTCAGAGAATCCTAAAAATATTAGTGGCTATGGTATTTTGGCTTATTATTCTAGTAATACTTGTAATGCTAATGATAGTTCAGGATGTACTAATAAGTATGATGATTCTGATATAAAACATATAGTAGATGGATGGGCTAATGATTAATTAATTATTAATGGTATTGATTTTTCTAGTTTAAATGTCAGAATTATCAGCAAAAATGATTTGGAAAACTATTTTAAATACACAAAGAGTACAAAACAGTATCCGGGTGGTACTTCTGGGTATTATACATACCTTTATCCACCAGATTATTCTGATTTAGATTTATCATACTGTTGGACTGGATTTTCACTTAATGATGATAAAGATTCTATATTTGTTGGTGATGGTGAAAATGGTTTTATGCTTGAAAAAGTATATAATGACTCAGGAGCGATTTGTCCGATTATTACAATAAAGAAGGTTGATGTAAGCGATAATGATAATACTATAGTTAGCGTACCAGATACAAAAATATATAAAGGCATTTTAGTTGGAGTTTCTGGGTTTATAATAATTGTGTTATCTATAGTGCTTATATCTATTAGAAAAGGAAGATATGAAAATAATGAATAAAAGAATTATTATATTAATAATTGCTTTAATGTTTGTCGGGGTGAGTAATATTAAAGCATATAATACAGGAGATATGGTTACATATAAGGATAACAAATACTATGTTGTAAGTGCTGATAATGAAAAAGTTACCTTGTTGAAGTTTAAACCATTGAAAACAGAAGAAGTTAATCTATATGGTGAGGGGCATGTTAATGCTTATTCGAAAATTAATAGGGGAAGTGCAACTTCGGGTTTATATTATGAAAGAGAGGCTGTCGATTATGCTGGATACGGAAAAATAGCATTTTATCAAGATGATATGTGCAAAATATATGAGGAACAAGTTAGTGAATCTTGTAATAATGAGTATGCAAATTCTGATATTAAATATGTAATAGATGAATGGGCAAAAAACAATGTTGATTCAGAAGATTTAGTAACTGATTCTACTGGATATTCCGTTAGATTATTAACGGTAGATGAATTAGTTAATTCTTTTGGTTTTGAGTATAGAAATCTTAACGATTCAGCTTCGGTAATGACATATGTGAAAAGTTCAAACACTCCAATATGGTTGTATAGTATATCATATTGGTTAATGACAATGGCAGATAATAATACAGATATATATTGTATGACTTCTGATGGTGTTTTAGAAAAAACTATAAGTTATTTGCCTGAACTTGTTAGACCTGTGATTACTTTGTCTAAACAAAGCCTTGATTTAAAAAATACTAAAAAATCATTTATTCTTAATAATGATATAAATGAAATAAATTATGGAAAGAAATATGTTGAGGGAGATACTGTTATATATAATGGTATAAAATTTACTGTTATAAAAGATAGTGATGATGATAACGATTCAGTACTTCTTATTAAAAATGAACCATTGACTTTAGACGAGGTATTGCAAAATGGAGTAGGATATATAAATAAATCGTTAAGTAATGAAGGCAATCCAGATAATTTAAATGGTTATGGCTCTGTCGCTTACTATTCAAGTGATACTTGTAATGTTAGTGACAATTCGGGATGTACAAATAGTTATGAAGACTCTCACATAAAACATATTTTAGATGAATGGGTTTTAAATAATTTAAAAAATAATAATATAGATTTATCTAATATAAATGTAAGAATTATAAGTAAATCTGATTTAGAAGATATTTTTAGATACACTATTACAAGAACTGCTCCAGGAGGTACAACTGGATATGAAATATATTATCGACCACCTATTTTAGTTCAGTATGATTTATCTAATTGTTTGACTAGTTCTTCAATAAATGATGATAATGATTCGGTATGGCATGGTAATGGTAAAAATGCTTTTAAAGACAGATATGTTTATAATCCTGGAACAATATGTCCAATTATTTCTATAAAAAAACAACTTATAAAAAAAGATAGTAATGATTTAGTTAATGTTCCTGATACAAAATTATATAAAAAAATTATGTTTTTATTATCTGGAATAGTAATTATATTATTATCTATTGTACTTTTATTTATTAAAAAGAAGCTGGTGATTGTGAAAAATGAAAACGAATAAGTACTATATTATAATATTAATTTTATTTCTTACTATTTTTATCAAAAAGGTTGAGGCATATAGTTATGGTGAAGAGGTAACTTATAATAATATGAAGTTTAACGTGCTTAAAGATAATGGTGAAAGTGTAACAATTTTAAAACAAACACCGTTATTAGCAAACGATGTCGACTATTATGGTAGAGGTCATATTAACATGTATAATTTATATTATATAGGTTATCCTTCTACAAAATATACAAAAAAATCAGCAAATGATAAAGGATATGGCGCAATAGCTTTTTATAGTAGGAAGAAATGTTCTAATATTGATAAAAATTATTCGGGTTGTGTTAATGATTATAATAAATCTGATGTGAAATATGTAGTAGATGCTTGGGCAAATCAAGAATTTGGTTCTGAAAATTTGGTTAAAGATGAAACAGGATATTCTGCTCGATTAATGACTAAAGAAGAAATTGAAAAGTATTATGTATATGAATATCGTGAATCTTCTCCAACTAATCCTACTTTAGTGCGAGTTATTTCATCTGAAACTCCAAGCTGGTTATATCAGTCCGGAAATACTTCTTGGCTGATGACTCCTGTTGGTGATGGAAATAATGTTTATGATGATAAACTATATGAAATTTATGTATATGATTATAAGTATATTAGGCCAATTGTAACAATTAATAAAACAGAATTAGATAGGAATAATGGTGTATTTAAAGAATATATAATTGATGAAACAGGATTTGAAGATTTATCAAATAATAAATATAAAACTGGTGATGTTATAAATTATAAAGGAGTAAGGTTTTTCGTTGTAAATGATAATTCAGAAGATAATAGTGAGATATCTTTACTTAAGGCAACACCGCTTACTGTAAATGATGTTAATACATATGGTGTAGGATATATAAATAAGTATGGTGATAATAAAGATATAGTAATCGATAAAAATGGCTATGGTGCAGTTGCATATTTTAGAAGCGATACTTGCTTTAATGATAGTAATAAATCTGGATGTACTAATAAGTTTGATGAATCTGATGTTGGTCATATTGTTGATAATTGGTCTAGAAGTATATTTAATTCTCAACAACTTAATATTGCAGATTTGAATATGAAATTTAGAGTAATTAATCAATCAGATTTATATGCATTAGATTATACAGGTAATATTTCTGCTGCTAATACATCTGGCCCTCCTAGATATATTCGTTCAGGTATATATAATGATGATATAAATTTATCAAGTTGTTGGTCTTCTATACCTTATGGTGATGATAATTATCAAGTAGGCGCTGCTGATCATGAAAATAAATTTGGTGTACAAGTAGTTTATTCAAATGAACATATAATATGTCCTGTAGTAACAATTAAAAAAAATCCACTACCGGGTGTAGAACTTGATGAAGAACCTGATGAAGATGAAAATATTATAGTAAATGTTCCAGATACTAAATTATATAAAGGTATTATGATTGCTTTATCAGGATTTGTAATAACTGGTTTATCCATTACGTTAACGATGCTTAATAAAAGAGATAAAAAAGGTAATAGACAATAATACCTTTTTTTGTTATACTTTTAACTGTGGTGATTTTATGGATTATATTAAAGGTAGTTATAGAAGTAGTATTTATGAAAATGGGATGTTTGTAATAGGTTTATTTAAAGTTGAAGAAACTAACATTGAAGAAATGCGAATATATGTGAATAGAACTATTACTTTTAAAGGAAATTTTGAAACACTTAGTCGTGGACAGTTATATAATTTCTATGGAGTATGTGTCGAACATCCTAAATACGGATTTCAGTTTGATGTAGAAAGATATGAAATTATAAAACCAGTTGGTAAAGATGGAGTAATTGAGTATTTATCAAGTGGTATATTTAAAGGAATTGGTAAAAATATTGCTAGAAAAATAGTAAATGTACTAGGTGTTGATGCTCTAGATAAAATTGTCGAAGATAAAAATATTTTAGATCAAATCCCTAAATTAAATATGAAGAAAAAAGCCTTAATATATAATACTCTTAAAGATAATGAAGATAGTAGAAAATCCATAATTGAACTTACTAATAAAGGTTTCAGTATGAATGATGCATCAGAAATATATAAGATTTATAAAGAAAATACTTTAAAAGTACTAGAACATAATCCATATAATATGATAGATAATGTAAAAAATATTACATTTTCTAAGGTAGATGAAATAAGAAATAGCTTTGATATAGATATAAATGATTCTAGAAGAATTGAAGCATGTATTATATATTGTATGAAAGAACTTAGTTTTGAAACTGGAGATACATATTCTTATTATGATGAAATAGTGGATATTTTAAATAGATATAATCATACTAATATTGATTCTGAATTAATAGATGAATGCTTAGCAAATCTAGAATGCGATTTAAAAATCATTAAGGAAGAAGATAAATATTTTTTAGCTGATATATATAATGCAGAAGAATATATTGCTACTAGAATAATAGATTTATCTAGTAGAGAACCTAATAATTTTGTTAAAATTGATAAATTTATTACTGAGTTAGAAAAGAAAAACAATATCATTTATAATGATATACAGAAGGTTGCTATAAAAAAAGCAATTAATAATCATATAACTATAATTACTGGAGGGCCCGGAGTAGGTAAAACCACTATAATAAAAGCAATACTTGATGTATATAAAAAAATATATAAACTAGATTCAGATTCTTTATTAGAACGAGTTATGTTACTTGCTCCAACAGGAAGAGCAGCCAAAAGAATGATGGAATCAACAAATTTTAGAGCTAAAACAATCCATAGTTTTTTAAAATGGAATAAAGAAGATAATACATTTAGTGTGAATGAATATAATCCTGATTATCATAGATTTATTATTATTGATGAAACTAGTATGATAGATAATGATTTATTTTATAGTTTATTAAAAGGACTTAGAAGTAATATAAAGCTAGTACTAGTGGGAGATTTTAATCAATTACCTAGTGTTAGAGCGGGAAATGTATTAAGAGATTTAATTGATTCTAATATAGTAGATATAGTTCATTTAAATTATTTATATAGACAAAAGGATTCTAGTTATATACCAGTACTTGCAAGAGAAATTAAAGATAATAATCTATCTAACTTTTTAGAAAAGAAAGATGATTATGTATTTTTAAAATGTAGTATGGAAGGTATTATACCAACGATAATTGATGCATGTAATCTAGCTATTAAAAAAGGATATGATTATAAACGTATTCAAGTAATGGCTCCCATGTATGCCGGAATTAATGGGATAGATAATTTAAATAAGGTATTACAAAATGTATTTAATCCTAAAAGTGATAGTAAAAAAGAAATAAAATATGGAGATATTATATATAGAGAAGGAGATAAAGTACTACAACTTGTAAATATACCAGATTCTAATGTTTATAATGGAGATATTGGTGTTATTATAAAAATAAATGAAGCAAATGAGTCTGAAAGTGGTAAAAGAGAGGTTATAATAGACTTTGATGGTAGTATTGTTAACTATGATATACCATCACTGATTAATATTAAACATGGATTTATTATGAGTATTCATAAGTCTCAAGGTAGTGAATTTGAAGTAGTAATTATGACAATTTGTAAAAGTTATAAAAGGATGCTTTATCGTAAATTAATTTATACAGGAATAACTAGAGCAAAAAGAAAACTTATACTAATAGGTGATAGTGAAGCGTTTACATATAGTGTAGAAAATAGTCGGGAACATATAAGAAAAACAGATTTAGTAAATAAAATGCATAAAATTAAAAATAATAGACATAATATAGATGTATATAGTTAATATATACAAAATATTCTAGTCGAGGTGATTTTATGAAATGGACTAAAAGTGCGATGCTTATTGGATTAGGCGCAATAGGTGTATTAGCTTATCAAAGATATGGTGATACTATGAAAGAAAAAGCAACAGATATAGTAGATAATACTATGAATAAGATAGGCAAAAAAATGGATTAACTAGAATATAAAATAAAGAAAAATTAGTTTTAAACTAGTTTTTCTTTTAGTTTGTAATCTTTTTTTGAACTCCTATCATAGAACCAAAGATAGTGGATATGGCAATTATTAAATAATAGATTAGACTTTGTGGTTTAAAACTACTTAGAATGATACTTAGTAATAGAAAAATCATAATAATAATTAAACTAAGTCTAGCTCCTTCTACAATACCTTTTTTAGTAGCTCTAATTCCCATCATAATACCACCTATAAACACACTTATAATAGGAATAATAAATTTCATTATTTTAGTTAAGTTATCACTAAAAATATTAAAATAACTAAATATAGTAACTAACATAGTTAGTATTATAATTATTATACTTATATAACCTAGAACTCTTCCTAAATTTTTTAAATATCTCATTATATCACCTATAAAATATTATGTATTTGTATAAAAAATAATAACTATATTCATAATAAATTAGGTGATACTATGTATATATCAATAGTTCTTAGAACTCTTTTTATGTATTTTTTTATAATAGTTGTATATAGAATCATGGGAAAAAAAGAAGTAGGACAGTTAAGTATAATAGACTTAATCGTATCTATATTAATAGCAGAGTTAGTTGCCATTGCGATAGAAGCAGAAAAAAGTATATTCTTATCTATTATTCCAATTACAATACTTACAATTACACAAATAGGTATAAGTTTTATAACACTAAAGAATGAAAAAATAAGAGATTTAATAGATGGTAAACCAACAGTTATTATTAAAAATGGTAAACTTAATTTTAAAGAAATGTCACATTTAAGATATAGTCTAGATGATTTAGTAACACAACTAAGATTACAAGGAGTTAAAAGTATTGAGAAAGTTAAATATGCAATCTTAGAGAATAATGGTAGTCTTTCTGTATTTAGTGATGATGAAGACTATCCACTACCATTAATATTAGATGGAGTAATAGACTATAAAGTACTTAGTGATATCAATAAAGATTATCCTTGGCTTAAAAACATAATAAGTAAAAAACAAATAGAACTAGAAGAAATATTCTATGCCTTTTATACTCATAATAAACTATTTATCATAACGAAAGATGAGTTATTATGATTTGCACAAATCAAAATTATATGATATTATGTATATAGATGAGGAATACTCTATGGTAAAAACTCATATAATAAAAAAAGGATACGTTTGATTATCCGAATCAGACGCTTCCTCAGTTTTCTTTCGAAGGCATCTGAGACAACATAGTTGAATCAGATGCCTTTGCTTATCTTGTGATAAACACTATTAATAGTAAAATTTCTTTTACTATTAATAGAAATATTAAAGTAAACAGAATTTTTTCTCTGTTAATGTACTTCATATTGTACCTCCTATATATTAATTAAAAGACCAAAGTTCCCTGATAATAATAGGAGGAAGCATCTGAATTCAAACGTATCCGAGGACATTATAACACAAAATAGATGAGTGGTGCAATTGAACATAGGTAAGAAAATTGAAAGAAATTTAACAAATTTAGAAAAAAGGGTTGATATATATATATAGTATAATTTGCACATAAGGTAATATAAAAAAGATACCTTATTAGAAAGAGGAGGAGATTTTATATGACAAAGTTAAGAAAGAGAGGATTCACTTTAATCGAATTAATTGCAGTATTAGTAATTATGGCTATACTAGCACTTATTGTAACTCCATTAGTTATGAACATAATTAGAAAAGCAAAGCTAGCAGCAGACAAAAGAAGTATTGATGCATATGGAAGAAGTATTGAGTATGCAATTGCATCATACTTATTAGATAATGGAAAGTTTCCAACAAGTGTAGGAGAGTTATCTATTGAATATTCAGGAGACGAAGTAATATGTTCAACAACCCAATTAAATGATGATTCATCAGTATATTTAACAGGATGTACAGTAAAAGGAAAAACAGTGGATTATGCATATGGAAGTGATAAGACTCCACCTGCACCTACCTATACAGCATATAGCGTAGGAGATCTAGTAACATATAATAATGTAAACTACTATGTAATAGAGAATAGTGATACTACACAGTCTACAGTTACATTGTTAAAAGCAGAACCATTAAATGAACAAGAAATATCAGATTATAAGCCTGCTGAAGCGCGAACATATACCTCTTATGGTTATACGGGGATGGAATATCATTCAAGTAGTAATGCATATGAAGGGTCTTATGTAAAAACTACAGTAGATGCGTGGAAGACAGCAAAAGCTCCAGCGGCGTTCGAAGCAAGATTAATAACATTTGAAGAATTAACACAAAATTTAGGATTTGAATATAGAATAATAGGTACAGATGAAGGCTATTATAAAACAGATGATACCCCAACTTGGGTATATAATAGTAGTTATAGTTATTGGACAAGCAGTCCATATGCTGATTCGATGTTATATGTTTGGTTTATCTACGGCGAAGGTAGAAGTAATGGTAGACGCATTAATTATGACGCGGGTTATTACGGCAGCAGCGTTGTCAGGCCAGTTATAGTACTTCCTAAATCTGCATTATAATCTTAATCTAGTAGAAATACTAGATTTTACTTTTAGTTGACATGTAATATATCAAAAATTGGTAATTATGTTTCAAATATAGTAATTATCTGTTATAATTATCAATAGGTAACAACTAGATGTGAGGTGTGTATGAAAGATAATTATGATGAAGAATTAGAAAGAATAAGAAAGTATATAGAAGAAAGACGTGCTAATAATTATGGCATGAGTAGTAGTAATGGTAATAATCCTCTATATAACAAAGAAAATACAGAAGTATTATCTAGAATTAGTAGAAGAAATAGAAGCTCTAATGAAGATAATATTAATAACTTAGATAGTATATATAAGAAAAGAGCAGTAAATAATGATTATATTACTAATGACGATGAAGATAAAAAAGTTGATATAGAAGAACTATATGAAGAAGAAAAAAAGAGTAAGAAAGTAAGTAAAAGAAG
>JAEEGL012889139.1_pt1 | contig 17682 bp, 7 predicted proteins | sample 9134231 | NCBI WGS metagenome assembly JAEEGL01 (sample SAMN16246548, study PRJNA631951) | gut metagenome | biome: gut microbiome; feature: rumen; material: fiber-attached | host: Bos | place: Iran: Karaj | collected 2018-10 | reverse complement strand
TATGCCACGACCAGTTCCGAAGCTTGACCCCAAATTATTAGATGCAAAGCGTCCGCAGGGATATTTGCGTAGCGTAGATGTATTAAACAATTGCTTCGGCAATGAATATCTTGGGAAAACTTATGAGGGCTGGATGAGAGGAGCTATTGCTTTTCAATCTGGAGGCGAGGATTATTCGGTATGGTTTCCAAAGTTGGCTGTCAATGGAAAAGCGGCATCCAGCTCTGGATGGATTAATATTATAAGTTCTGGCGGCAGCCTTATTGAAGAGTTTGGCTCTGAAAATACGTTTATTCCGGATAATAATATTGTTTTTGTTTTTGCCAAACAAGGCTCTGAGCCTTATTATTTCAAAGGCGTGTTTAGAGCTGATTTTGATCGTTCTACTGAAGAGCATCATTATTATTTGAAGATTGCAGACATAGCGGACCTTAGGGGAGCTGTTCCGATTATCTATGATTATAAGGATGAAGAGCGTGTTGAAAATGATTTAATATCGGATTTAGGGAAAGAAGACACTTTTGTTCCAGCCGAAGGTTTTGATTATTACGGGAAACCAGAACCTGTTCCAGCGCCATTGGTGACGGGGGGTAGGATTGCTTATCCCAGAGATCGGAGACGGGCAATCAATGCACTTGCACATGCCGGCTATGTTTGTGAGATTGACGCGCAACACCCAACGTTTATCAGGAAAAAGTCTGGGAAGCAGTATACAGAGCCGCATCATTTGGTTCCGATGTCCCAACAGAGCAGGTTTTCTGTATCTTTGGATGTAGAAGAAAATATAGTTTCCTTGTGTAGCACGTGTCATAATCATATTCATTATGGAAAAGGGGCAGAAAAATTATTAAAGAAGCTATATGCTGAACGGAAAGAGGTGTTACGCTCAGCAGGTATCAGTATTACAGAAGAAGAACTTCTTTCGTTTTATGATTTATAAAGTGTTTTTCGGAAGCAAAGATTATTTGCTTAAGTAGGCCTGCCGATAATGGCAGGCCCTTTTATTTTGCTAATCCCTTTTTATTCAAATACATACTATATTTTATGAAGGAGGTGTTGTATTTGAGTACAGCAAAAATATTCGGTTATATCCGTGTCAGTTCCAAAGACCAGAACCTGGCCCGGCAGATTGACAGTCTGAAACAATATGTGCCGGATGATCGTGATATCTATTCCGATAAGCTTTCTGGCAAGGATTTCAACAGGCCGGCTTATCAAACGCTGAAATCCATGCTCCGCCCCGGCGATACGCTTTTTGTCCACGAAATGGAACGTCTGGGCAGGAACAAAAAAGAAGTTATGGACGAGCTGCGCTTTTTCAAAGAGCATGATGTGGTGATACGTATCCTGAACCTTCCCACTACCCTTTTGGATTTTAGCCAGTATGACAGCAAGCTGCAGAAGATGCTTATGGAAATGGTCAATAATATCCTGATCGAAGTTCTGGCGACCATGGCAGAAGCAGAGCGTGATAATATCCGCAAGCGCCAGAAAGAAGGCATTGAGGCAGCCCACAAGCGCAAAGTCAAGTTTGGCAGGCCCAAAAAGGAATTACCGGAATCATGGTCAGATGATTTGAAACTATGGCACGAAGGCAAAGTCACTGCTGTTTCCCTTATGAAAAAATACGCTATATCCAGCAGCACATTTTATGCGAAAGTCAAACAGAACCAATAAAAATGCCGCCCGGAATTTTTTCCGGGCGGCTAAAACCAGGTCTGCTATTTCATAAAACAATTGTGGGAGGCAATAAGCTCATGTACCTGCTGCGGGTTGCAGATTTTTGCATGCGCTATGGTATTCCGGCACTCGCGTAGGAAATGGATCCTGTCCTTCACTTCCTGTTCTGAAATATAAAGCATCTTGTATTCACTGTTTGGCGCATTGTTATGCATCATATAGACGAGTGTCCCCAGTTCAACATCTTCAGGGTAAACCAGCCTCTCGTTGTATTGTTCGATGTCAATAGATTGCAAAGCATATTCTATTGAGTCTTTATATTTTTTTATGATTGCATTCCGTTCCATCTCAATAATGGGGAACAGAATCTTAACCTGCGCTACCCAGATCCGGCGATAGATCTCATTCTCATCATTATTACGCACCAATGCCAATATATGACTGGAATGTTCATCGCCGCCTCTTCTCTGATACTCCGGCATCCCGGCAATCCGCTGCAGCCCGCACTCCGGCGGCTCAGACTTAAAGTTGTTGGTCCTTATCAGCAGCTCGGAAATCTCAGCATCCTGGTCGCACAGGCATGCCGATACCACAGCTATATAGTTGTTCCACAGTTCATCTGAGCCATGTTCTTCATTCAGAATAAATTCATTGAATACCTGGATATCATTGGCGCTTATGTTGCCCTCATAACTGATTGACCTCAAATTCGATGATTCCACAACCTTCCCGACATTATGAACCTCAAGGACAAACAAACCGGTATTAATGCCCTCAGAAGAATAGTTCTTGCAGAATTCCATCCAGTCTTTCGCCGCAGCTCCCGTCAATCCTTTGACCCAGATTATCCTGTTTCTTAAAACCTCATTTTTCTTCAGATAATCCTGAATGCTACTTTTGCCCCGGTCACGGAATCCGTTTTGAACGTCTGGGCTCTGGGCACATTTTTTTAGCAAAAAGATCCCGACTTTTTCATCCGCAGGATACTCGTCCTCCGCATCGATATAATCCACCAGCAACTCGTATGAACCGCTTCTTTCTTTAACCCGATCTTCCAGAATATGCCTCATTTCATAACGCCATGGCAGATCAGAAGGTACAATAAATACGACATTGACATTATTCAACAGGCATTCGGTTATACTCGTCAGGATATAGTTGGGACCGGTAATGTTTTCCCACCAGAATTCGCTCCAGTTCCAGTAACTCATTTTGCCATCCTCCGGTTCTCTGTATCGATTTCTTCGAACACAGCATCATAATTAGGTCCTATGATCTGTATGAAGGAACTTCTTCTCAGCCGATAGTGTTTGGGATCAGGACGGCTCAATATCCCCATATCCACCATTTCATCCAGCAAAAGAATATAGTCATCCTGGTCCTCGTTTTCCAGGCAATGGATATCGAATTCTTTTGCGGTTCTGATAATATCCCCAGCTTCATAGCCCATCCAGTTCAGTTTCCTTTCATCCTGCTCGTAATGCAATAAAGCAATGCAGCGGGCTATCATATAGTACCGGTCGTCCAATTTAAGGGAAAGACGGAATTTATCCGCAATGCTCTTGTTCAGGTCCTCAGAATTTATCAGCTCCCCAAGCAGATCATCCTGCAGGATAAACGGGGGATTTCCGTTTGCGGCCCTGTAATACTTACTGTAATTCACATTCATATTTTCGACAAGCTTGTATCCGAAGAACTGCAACATGCCGGGATAATAATTGGTCTGTGTAAGTATTGTCTCCAAGTGAGGATACCTAGCGATTTTGAACCCTAAATATCTCAGCGGCCTGGAAAGCAGCTGCAGCGCATCAGTCGGGGACAGAGGCTTGATGCACAAAGGCTCGCCAAGCTGGCCGAACACGCCGTTGTTTCTTGTGGCGTTCTTTGCCCTGCATACATTGTGAACACCTGCCAAAACAAATTTGAAACTGTTCTTTGTTACGCGTTTCAGGTCAATCAGTGGCTGTAATGCAACATAATTATCGTCAGCAATGGCTTCAAGGAAATCATCCACCTCATCAATCAATAAATGCATCGAGACGATTTTATTGCTGTTAAAAAGGCTCAGAATATCGTTACAAAAGGCTTGCAAACTATCAGTCTTCAATTTCGGCAGATTGGTATTGGCATCAATATCAGCGCTTAGTTTTTTCACCAGTTCCTTCTCAGACTTGCAATAATTGATGTTGCTGTATACTGCATAAGCCTTATTCTGAGGCTTGGAACACCTGCTTGCAGTCCTTTCCAGCAAAGCGGTTTTGCCTAACTGCCTTCCCCCGTAAACAACACAGGCACCGTTCGGATTTATCAGTGATGCAAGCTCGACAGTCCGCCCGAAGAACATTTCGTCCGCAGTCGATCCTCCTCCGCTGACAAACGGCTGGTACGTTGTGAACGGCAAAGCGCATTTCAGCAATACGGGCAGGCGCTCGCTATCCTGATGCAATGCCAAAAAGATAGCCAACACCCAGTCTATGAAAATAAATGAATTCTGCCTTGAGGTTCCGTGGAATTCCTCAGCGATTTGCCTCCTTTTCCCCAAATCAATACATCCGTTAATTAGAACGACAGCGAGTTCTCCCAGGTTCAGCCTAGTCATTGTATCCGTCAATTGTTTAACGTCTACGCCTTCACGGAAAACAACTACGTTAATCGGCGAGTTGTTCTGCGTTCCAAATCTGGCAATCGGATGAGGATAATCAGGCAAACTTTTGTCGGCAGGAGTTGTTGTGAGCTCAAAAACCTCTTCATGGTATTTTTTGTTTTGTGCTATTGATTTTACCGTAAACCCCAAAGCCATGAAAACATTTGCAACCTGAATCTCTATTTTATCTGCCTTTTTATCTTTATTTACCTTTTTAGGCCAGTTGTTAATCAATTTGTTGCAGCTTGTTTTGTATTGGGCAGGCCATCCTTCAGGATAGTTTTTTTCGCAATATTTTATTGCAAATGTAGCTAGAGCGGTTTCTTTCTTGTTCTTTAGGCATTCTGAATAAATAGATTTAAAAGCCCTGTCATCAATGAATTCAGCAAATGAATCAGGATCATACAAAGAAGCTTCCAGGGCTTCTGTCGTCGCTTCAACATTCCCGCTGTCAAACTGGTTGATATACTCTTCGGTCACCGCAAAATTGCTCTCTTCATCCAAAAGCCGTCTGGCGGCTGTTAGAATTGCGGGAGGTTCTTTATCATACGAATCCTCATTATTTGCTATCCTATCAAATCTGGCCTGCAGCTGGTTCCGCAGTTCTGCTTTCCTGAATTCGGAAGCTTCATTGATTCGTTTATGTAATACATCCAGAAACTGTCCCCAAATCCCAAAATCCAAATTCCTGTAGAAATCAGGCTTGAACTGATTTGCGCTTCCCAGTATAGTTTCTTTTTCGTCTTCGCTGATGCGCCCGTAGGTGAAGGATAATTCCAGGGTGTTGCTGAATTTCTTCAGCCTGCCGTCTGCAGATCTTCTTGCGGCATTAATATTGTTCTCATTTGACGCATATATTACATCTTCCTCATTTCCGGTATACCTGCCAATCATTTTGAGCTGCTGGAGATTATCATACATCGGGGATGAGTTCTCAAAGATATTGTTTTTGACTTTTTCAAGAGTCCTGTTTTCTTCATTTTTCAAAGAAATTATATGACGGAGGACAAGTCTCCAGGGCTCATAATATCTGACCTGATGCCAGTTGTCATCAATAACAGGAATCCCGTTATCATCTAACGATATTATGCCTGTGTGAAGCAATTCCGCAAATGTTCTGATGTCCTTTTCTTTGCCTTTATTGAAGAACTTCAGCAGGCTGTTGGCAACCCATGCCAGCAGATTCTTTTCAGCATCACCTGACCCTGTCAATGAATTCTTTGCATCAGTGGCGGCTTTTACGATCTTGCTGCGCATTTTTCTGACCTTATCGATATCCAGCCCCTCGCCGGAAACACTGTCAGCATATTCCGCCCAGTCCTTCATCAGCTGTATCCGTTCCTTGAAACGGTTGTCTGCCCGTGAACGGGCCCTGAAGTCGAGAGTATAGTAATCTTTCCCAGTAACTATTGACCAGAATTCATCAATCTTTGCGTCAACCATATCCTGGTTGATGCTGAATGTACCCTTGTTTTCTTCACAATAATCTTTAAGGCACGCCTTTACTATATCCAGGTCTTCAATCTGATTTTCGGCTACAGTTGCCAGAGCCTGGTAGATATCGGAATTGTTTCCCATTGAAAGCTCATAGAATTTGGACAGCAGACGGATGCCTGACTTGCCCTGCGGGGTCTGCAAAAAGTCCGTTGCGGATTTCTGAAGGTTTTCAACATATTTGCCCTTTGACGCTGCATCCCCCAGATGGACGAGTACAGAATCAGAAAAGCCGGCCGGAAGAGTTTTTCTAATTAAAGTCAGTTCGCTGAATAACTGTTTCAGTTCCGGGAAAGAAGAGAATTCTTTGTCAAAATTTTGCAGAATGTTGTTGCATTTTGATGTCAAACCGAAGTCGTAGGCTCGGTCCGACCGTACCAATGCATGGATATACGAAGCTAATCTGGCAGATTTTAGAATTACGTTTTCATCGGAATAAACGTCTTCCAGCCGTTCCGATGTATAGTGAAGATTGTCCAAGGGCAGCCTCGTCGCCAATAGCAGTTGTTCATATAACCGCTTGCTTTTAATATTCTTGCCGTTTCCTGCCGCAGCTCTCGCCATTAATAAAGCCTGGACCACACAAGAATCGTCTGACAATACAGTGGCGTTTTGGCCGCTCAATAAAGAAAGAATGATCTGACAGAAATCCTTGTCCGACGGAGTTTCGTTTCCGTTCAACAGCTTTTCAAAACTATATATGTCCATATGCTCTTTTTCTTGCAGTTCTGGTATCGCCCCGGTATTTGTTGTATCTGTTGCCATGGAAACTGGTTCTTTTCCAACCGGCGCAATCGTTTCCGGTTTTGACGGCTCAGGTTCAACCGGATTTGGAACTGCAGGCATTGGTTCGGTCTTTTCAGGTTTCTTTTTTACAGGCGCGGGAGTCTTCTGTGTGACTGATCTTGCCCCGCTTTGTTCCTTATCACCCTGTTCCAGATTCAGTATGTTTGAAGCCGGATTATTTTCTACCGCCGGCACATCCAAACTTCCCTGTTTCGTCGCAGCAGTTTTAGATTTTGATGTTTTGTCCGGCTTGTCAGCCTTCTGCTTCTTTACGGACCCTTTAGTTTTCTCAGCATCAAGCTCATCCAGGTAATAAACTTTGGTCCCTAACGGAGAAGAATCATACTTCCTGTCAATAACCAGAACATTCAATGGCTTTGCATCCGACAAGGTGCCATTATCTATAATACACTTGATCTCCTTGCCATTTACATAGGTTTTTACCTCATCAAAAATATTACGTATGTTATGACCCGCGTATTCCCCAGGAACTGCATCCCCTCTAATAAAATGTCGGTTGAAACCATTATAAGGGTTACAATCGTTATTCTTACAAAAATGCGAATAGCGAGCAAACAGCCTATTGTTTAACAGACATTTATTGATTACTTCCACAGAAATTTTATCTGTCCCTACGAGCTCCAACTCTATTGGATTTTTATAATCCCATACAATCTCCCGTGCAGTATTTTTCTTTAAACAGGCTTCCGTTAATGGCGAAAGACAGTATACCGAACCCCCTTTGGGAGGCAACTCATATTCGGTGATATAGCCGCTTTTCAGTAACTCGCCCAGGGCAAGTGATATATCCTGGGTTGCCTTTATGTTTGCCTCACCGTTTTGATCTGATGACATAATCATCTGATAAATCCAGTCGGAAGTAAACGCACCAAAAAAGATCCCATACAGAATTATATGTCGTTTAAGCTGTGCAGCATCGCCTGAGTATAAGTCCATTGCATTTTTACGCGTTAACTCTTTCACGAATTGCGTGGCATCAGCCTTCCCCTTTTTCAGCTTGCTTTTTGCGCATATGAACTCTGGCAATTCTTGAACAGGTGCATTTGAATCCGTGTCAGCAAGAACTGCCTTATCTATCGCTTCCGTTTGCGGTGTTGGCTGCTGTTTTGCTTTTGCTTGTGGTTCGGGCTGTGATTTTCGCTGTGCTTTGGGTTCAACTTTTGGCAGCTTTTTTTGTTCGCCTTTGGGTTGTTTATTGGGTTCTGCTTTTGGTTGTGCTTTAGACTGCGGTTTTGGTTGCAGTTTGGGTTCATCTATATCATTTGACTTGATATTCAAATCTTTCAGAAAATATCTTCCTAGATGAAGCCCCCTCTCTATTTTTGCCGAGTAATGCTCACCGAGAATATCATATAAAGTATCCTCATCGCTGTCGTCAAACTTTTCTTCCAGAATCTGTAAAAAGACTTTTTCACTCTGAATCTTATTGTCTATTTCGTCATTAACTTTTTTAGCGATTATGTCATCCAGCAACTGCTGTGCATTGTTCTGGTATGGTTTCAAAGCTTCTAAATAGGAGTCAACTGATGATGTAACCCGCAGGAATTTTTCAATGACAGCTTTCGCTTTTTCCACTTCTTCCCGGATCCTCAGTTCCTCGCTGCGCTTAAACGTTTCAGCGAATAAACCAACACCAGCCTTGCTGTCCGGGCACTCAACGTTCGTCGCATACTTCTGCAGCTCGGCATATATGTTGCCATACTTGTTTTGTAAATCTCCTAACGATTCATCGATCCTCTGTCTTAATTCGTCAGAAGGTACCTTGCCTTCTGACAACATGTCAATCACATTGGTCAGATCGCTTTTAGTCGTATCGGCCATGCTTTTAAAATCTGAGATCAGCGAATCAAACGCCTTGATATCCATGATTCCCCCTATAAAAACCTAAAATGCAACTACTATCCATATAATATGCATCCAATTATAGTATACAACGAAATACCCTGTTTTTCTACAGGTTTATTTCTAGGATATTATGATGCAAAGCAGGATACTCAATATGTATATTATTGATGATCACATCATCATTGCCAATGGGATGTATTGCAAGCTTGAAGGAATATAGCCTTGTGCGAATATAGCAAAAGCTCAGTCATTGAATGACTGAGCCCTATTAATAAGCTAAACAAAAAATTATCTTATTTTGTTGAATAGCGTATGCCGTTTTCCACAATAAATTTATACTGCTTACTCTTTCGAAAAAAAACAACTTTCTTTATTGGCGTGCTTTTCGGGAAATGCTTGAAAACGGATAGCAAGAGGATAAATACCTGCCGGCAACGTTTTAATCAGGCTGTCTCAATTTTATGCTTTAGTATGCTCAAACTGCTATCTATTTTATCCACATCGACAAAAAACACTTTAACGCTGGTCCCGTCCCCAGAATCAAAATAAATATTGTCATGTCCTCTCATTTCATCATTGACTGGATATAATAGCCATATCTCAGGAGTTTTATATTTTTTGGAATATGCGTACATTTGGTACATATCCGCTTGGGAAATACCATAGTTTTTGCGTTTATTATCAATTAATTTTTTCCACTTCGTATCTAAGATTACAACCCTCTGCTCTTTCCTTAATACAATATCCGGCTTGAGCTTGAACTGTGCCCTAGGCTCGACAAACAAATAATATCCTTTATCCTGGCAAGTTACCTTCCATCCATCCGGAGACATCAGTTTCTTTATTTGCTGCGCAACAAAGCTTTCGTACACGCTTTCCATCGGGAACAGCAGCGCTCTTGAGCATTGATTGCCAGAAAACGTTGTGAAGCTTTTATTAAGCAAAAACACCTTGGACCACTGCATTAGGCTTTCATATTCCCTGGTATTGCGGGAAATGACAACTGAGGAAAAATCTTTCTGGTAATTAGTCGAGGATTCCACCAAGTCGAAAGATAGCAAAAGCCTCCTTATTTCCCGTGCATTCTCGGCGCTGGCTGTGAGTTTAATAAGCTTTTCCAATGTTGCCTTGACAATCCTGTTCTCCGGTCGGTTGGCATGGAACTCGTCAAACGAGACGCAGAACCTTTCCTTGTGGGCGCAGTTTTCCCTTATTTGCCTGCCAACTTGAAGTTTCCCTTTATATAAGCGAAGGTTATCCTCTGCCCTCACATATGAAGACTTTATCCCATGCTTAACAAGCTGACGGGCTTCGCTGATGTACATGTTGATAAAAACCTCATAAAGGTTCATTTTATCAACCTTTAAATTTGCGTCATTAAACACTTTGCTCGGAAAATCCCTCATGCTCCTGAGCATCCGAAGAAATGTCCGTTTTGTTTTTATGTTTCCCTCATCGGACCCTTCCTCGCCAAAGCAAATTTTTGGGAGCACTTCTATCTGGTATCCATGGCGCATCTGGATCAGCCCGACATAGTTTTTTAGCGTTACCGTTTCACCCACATTCCGTTTATAGCCTATTCGTATAAACTCAAGGATATCGGCATTATCCTTGTCCGCCTCATACTCATGGATAAACGCAATAAAATCTTGAAAAACATTTTCCGGCAGGCATATGTAGCTAGGATTATTTTCATAATCGCTATTGCCAATGATGGTATCAAATTCCTTAACTTCCTTTAGCTTCTTGCCCATAACCACACCGCCATTCCTGTCAGTTGGATCTTGCTAATTATGCAGCGCCATTACCCACGGTATTTGCTTTGGGTTGCATATTATCTGAATCCTGCGTAGGAATCACTTTCCCTGTCCTAACTAAATGATCTCTTTATAGCTTTCAATGTTTTTAAGCGCATCTTTGTTAATCTCGTATTTCATTGGGGCAATATCAACCACGTCATCCACGTTGCCCTTGAACAGTTTCTTTTCATCAACCGGGCACTCCTGAATAAACTTAAGGGCATCATCTTTTTTGCCGTTGTCTCCCAGCACAAGCTGGATCTTCTGATAGTCCTCGTAGAAATACTCCTGAAGAAGAGGAATGATAGAGTCAGAAAAGATGCGTGCCAAGTTTTCAACCGTAGGATCTTTCGCGAGTCCTAGGAAGAATGAATGCCCGATCGTATGCTCACGGTCGTATAGGTAGGTGATGCGATCGTTAATTTTCTCAAGCATCGCAGTTACATCCAATCCTTCAACTTTATCTGCCTTCAGTTTACGCAGGACTTTTACGTCTGGCATCATCTCCTTAAACCGAAACCGGCGCCTTAGTGCAGTATCCATGAGTGCCAAGGACCTGTCCGCTGTGTTCATGGTGCCAAGTATGTAAACGTTATCCGGAATACTGAACAACGAGCCAGAATAAGGCAGGTAGGCAGAGGCAGCCTCAAGCATGCCTTCCCGTTTCGTGTCCTCTATCAACGTAATAAGCTCACCAAAAATTTTGGAAATATTGCCTCTGTTTATCTCGTCAATCACAAACACGCATGGGCGCCTGCTCTGTGTGGTCGCAACTTTATTATTCGAATCCACTAAAGCAATAATGCTCCCAGGAGAGATTCGATATAACAAATATACCGGTTTACGGTCTAATTTTATGCCACCGTTAAGGTCGGTAATGTCAATTTCTTGCCCTGTCATAAGCCATTTGACTGAGCGCTTTCTGGGCCAAGGGTGATTGTCTTCATACTCATAATCACCAGTAATAACACCGATGCCGTCTATTGTCTTATTGCTTCTTTCAGCCACGACAATATCGCCTATTGACATAGCTTCTTGGAAATTAAGCAGAACTCGCTTTGCTTTATCAGTTAAGTTCTGAGTATCATTGGTAATGGTTTTGGGGAACCCGTCCCAGCCAATCCGTATCGTCCCTTCACTAAAGCACTGTTTTTTAAGATCTGATTCACCAGTTCCGTCTAACAAAACGAGCCATACGCGAGCATTGCTCACATCAGGCACCTCATTCGTTGCTATGTTCTTTACTCTCACATTATCACAGAAACGTTTAAATACCCCAGGCTCAATGGTATAAGACAATTCCGCTTCATTTTCGTCGAGTTTGGGCTTAATGCCCTCAATAAAATCTTCGTACCCGTAGGACTGATGAAATGTTGTAAATATAATCCGTCCTTCTTTTTTTAGCTCGTTATATCTCTTTATAACATCCGTGAATTCTTCAGCTTCTACTTCCTCAATTGACTTGTCATCACAGATAGCAACGGCATAAATAGCCGTATGGTATGTTTTCCCAGTCCCTGGGGGTCCGTAAAGGATCATGTTCTTATCAAATTTCGAATCTCTTGAGGCAGCCTCACTGCCTTCCAAAAGTTTTTTCCACATTTCACTCAATTTTAACGCCCCCGTTTTAATGCTTATGCCGGAGCTCTGAGGGCTCCATTCTTGGTCCCCTATCTGCTTCTTTAACTCATCCTGCAAAAGTATTTTTTCATTTTCATAATCTTGAATCCAGTCAAACTCTACGTCGACATGATTCGCAGTTTTCCCTTCAGCAGCTTTAGCAGGATCATAATGGGGCGCTTCGTAGGATTCCCTCGATATAATCCCGTGTGCAATAATGCCCCGCGGCTGTTTCCCGATTTTCATTAAATAAACTTCTTCTCCAACAACCGGTTCCTTGCTTAAACAGGTCCAGCTAATAACAGCATGCTTGCCTTGTTTTGTAGATACACACAGCTCTTTATAGTTATCCCATTGCCAGTTTTCTGGATTCCAGGTAAGAAGCCATACTTTTCTATTATCATAACTGCGTTTCCCAATTACATGCTCATAAAATGGCATCAGCTTTCCTATCGCTGCCATGATTTCCCTGTCATACTCCTCGTTTGTTTTGTTAGCTGCGTTCCCAATCAAAACACAAGGTTGTACTTTTTTTATCTCGTGGCTTTTGACTTGCTCTTCAACCTCTTCCTGCGAAACAGTAAGCGTTTGTAAGTAGTTCCATTCATGGCTCCCAGAAACATACGACATGCCTGCCGCTAGAGGAATTTCCAAGTGGGAATGATACTGCTCCATAACTTGTTTGTTTGAATTATCATTTTTAACTTCCAAGCTGATACGATATTGTGCATTTCCACTGTTCATTTCAACAAACAAAGATATGCTGAAAGGAATATCTGAATATTCATGCAATTTCAACTGTAACCATAAATAATCCCTTACCTTTACATTAGACGCATCAAGATACTTAACTGGCTGAGAATATTCTAGGTTAAATTTTTCCTTGCACTTTTCCCCGATCTTCTTCATTTCCAAAACAGCATTATGACCCCGTTCCTTTATTATTAAATATTCTTGTTTCTTGCTCTCCTCAATTCCCGGCTTATAAGGATTTGAATAATGCGCTCTATGATAGTTTTTTAAAAAATCAAGCACTCTTTTGTAATCTATGCCTTGTTCAAAATCATTTACACCCAATTTGAACACCTCCCGGTTAAATACGCCAAGCCATAAGCTGCACCTTATAAATATTACAAATCATCACTTGTTTTCCTTATACAGCATTAAGTTTTTTATGGGGGCAATCATCATATTTTGTATTATATTTTGCTCAATCTTTTCGCGGGACCACTAGCTTAACAGTAGGGTCATTCCCTGTCCAATTTGCTAACAGTTTTTCTGTAAATGTCAACAGGCTTCCCCCGTTATTTTTCCAATATGCCCAGCCATTAACTGCCTGATTCATAACTATTACGCCGGCAAATGATGGGGAACATTCTCCAAGCTCAACGTCTTCTAGCAACTTACCATTGCTGTCTAACGGCAATGTTGCACGAACAAGTTTTGCTTTTTGACCAACACCGGCATTTTCGACAATGCCAAGGATACTATCTTTCAATAACGTCCAGTTCCCGTTATCAATAATAACAGATGCTTTTACAACCTTGTTCTCGGATTGCTTTTCTCTTTCAAAATAATATGTGCCATTGGGAATCAGTTTGCTCTTGCTGGCGTCAGCAGCTTCATTAAAAATTTCTTCTTTGGTTTCCGTTTTTGGAAAAATTCTGTTCCCGTCAAATGAGGACAAAAGCTGTACAGCATCATTCACATCAATCGCGAACAATTCTGTATCGGATACACGGCTTTTTTCAAAAATCTTATGAAGCAAAGCTTCCTTATCATCATAATTCTCAACCTCAATAGCAAACCTTCGCTTTAACCCGGTAACATTTCTGTAACCATCATGTTCCAGATTATACATACGCTGCTCAAAATTAGATGATGCGGTTTTTCCAATCTTGATCAACCCAGGAACAACTGAGGTCATAATGTAGATTATGCCTTTTGCCATTTCCTATCCTCCCTAATTACCCATCCTGTTTAGCTTATATATACAGCAACTTTCCATTCAGCTATTCCACACCCAGCGCCTTAACAACAGCGTCTTCTGGGCTGCTGTAAAAAGAAATCTGGAATTTAGCAAAAAGCTCTGTCGGGACTGTCGGAATATCCGCAGCACTACTCATAGGTATCAGAATTCTCTTTGCTCCTGCATCAAACGCAACCTGAAGAGTAGAGGCTAGTTCCTCTACCCTATTTACAGTCCCTCCTATGCTCATGGAGCCAAGAATACACAGTTGTGGGAGGACGGGTTTATTCAGCGCAACGCTGCAATATGCCACCATTACCGGCAACGAGATATTGCTGCCTAGCCCAACGCCCTGGCAATCCTGAATATGCATTAAGTAATCCCTGCTGTCCGTAGAAATTGATGCGCTGATTTGCTTGGCATTTGCCCTAAAGTAGTTCTGGGCTGTCTTTACAGACTCTTTTGTTTCTTTCGCGCTCTGCATGCCGGTAACATCAAACCTGCCGCTGCCATTAGTTATGGTGCTTTCAAGCTTGAAGAGCCCCATCATTCCATTCGTCCCATTAGCCACCGTATATACATGGCCCGGCTTGCCAGTTCCCTCAGGTATAAGTTTGCCCCCACCTTGCTCCAGAACGGGCACGGATATTTCTTCCATGTTTGAATTGCGAATAAAGCTGAACTGAACATCATAGAACTCCATGCCGCCGATTTTCTTCAACTGCTCCTTTACCCTGCGGCGTCCCTCAATCGCATATTTCAGGATTTCTTCCATCTCCCCTTCCGAATACTTCTCATCAGGATAGATTAGCTTTGTAAGACCTGAAACCATCTTTCTGACGGCAATCGTATCTCTCTGGTTAAGGCATCTGCCAAGCTTAAAGAACTTATCAAAAGCATCTGTTTCAGGAACTTTGCGCATTTCCCTCATGAATTCTGCAATGTAATCTGAAATGAAGCCATAGTTATCTGTAAAGAATTCCGGGCGCATCTTGGGAATCTCCCACCCAGGAATATAACAATGCATTCTGTCGAAGAATGCGCTATCAATCATCGCATCAGGGAACGGCTCAAACAGATGGGAAGTCTTAAGCAAATAGTCTACGCTCTGGTTAATGTTTCCCACAAATACCATGGATGCGTTCGCTTGAATTGCGTCTTTTCCCCTGGCAAAGGACCCGGAAGCCATATAGTCTTTCATAATCTGGATCCCGTCCTTGTCCTTGAAGTTGATGCCGGCGACCTCATCAAAAGCCACGCAATCCCAAAGCCCAACCAATCCAACCTGCCGCCTACCCATATTATAGAAAAGGTTGGCAACCGTTGTTTGCCCGCCGGAGATAAGAATCGAATTGGGCGACAATTCCTTATAGATGTGGGATTTGCCAGTCCCTCTCGGTCCCAGTTCACAGATATTGACATTATTCTCGACCAGGGGTACCAACCTGGCAAGAAGGTGCCATTTTACGCGGTATTCAAACTGTGTCGGTTCCATGCCGCAAGAACGAAGGAGCAAGTCAATCCATTCATTTTTAGTAAACCGGCTTCGTGCTTCTATGATTTCGTTCTTATCCAGGTTGGGCATCTGTATCGGCGTAATCTCATTGATAATAAATGGGCTGTTTTTCTTTTCGTCTTCACTATAAAAATACGAGAGATCGACTATGCACCAAATTCCCCCAGCAAGAAGCTTCTCATAAGAGCGGACATACCGAGGGTGGACATTGATACCCTTAATCCCAAGGAAAAGGAAATCTGCTTCATACTGGTCAGATCGTTCGTTCAGCTTGACACTGATCTTGTCGATTACCGTATGATTTCCATCTTCCTTAATTTTGGCTTTAATCTGCTCTGCCTCGTCAGGGCGAACATAGTTGTCGGCAAGGATCCTTTTTACCTGCTCAATGCCTGCCTCAACCTCGGCATCGTCGTCTGACGTGCAGTAATTCCCAAGCAGGTATTCCAATACATAGGTCGGGACATTTGCACTGTCTTTAATCTTTTTTGTTGCGCCCTTAGGAACGACTCTCCCAGAAAAGACGTCAAACACTTTTTTATCTAGCTGATCCATAACTAACCCCCCTTTAGAACATCTTGAACTGAAGGATATCTATGGTGAACTGTTCGCGTTCCATATACTCATCTGGCTTTGCATCATTCTTTAAAACCAGGTAGTACCGTTTGCCCCTGTCAAACTCAATATTCATGAGGTTGAAGCGTATCCTCGTGCTTCTCGATTCTATATCATCGCTTTCTGAGGCAGCAACAAAGCGGTAATCCCCAGAAACCTTGTTCCCATCCTCGTCCACAAGGTAAGTTATGCAGGTGATGCCTTGCTTTCGCTCTTCTACTTTTTCATACTGCTCGAATTCCAGCGTAAAGCTTCTGTTTGTAATCTTTCTTGTGATACTCTTTAGGCGTACGCCGACCGGAGATGCTACCGCCGCCTTATTGCTTGCTGTTCTTAGTTCCCCAAGATGTATAATTGGAATAATAATTTCCTGCAATGATGCTCCGCCGTGTACATACTGAAGCCCGCTTCCCTGGGTCTTAAACAGGTCATACCCAAACGGGATTATAACCTTGTATGACCCGTTGGAAATATTATCCAGTGCAAACTCCAATGTGTAAGGAACTTGGAGGGATTTATCATCTGTCAGCACATACCGTTTTGAAACCTCTGTCGGGCAGAGCGACACAATGTTGCTGTATTTTTGGGACTCTTCGATTTCATTCCTTCTATAAAGAAATCCATGGTCAGCAGTAACATAGAAGTTTGAAATCAGAAGGTTATTGTACAATTTTCTGATAAGCGCCAGTATCTCGTCTACCGCCGCCGGCGCTACATCAAGCACTTTGCTTTCGTTATGTTCCCCGGCATTGTCTATCACGTTATGGTAGACATAGACTAATGACTTGTCAGCCATGTAAGCCCGAATTTCACTTCGGGTCATCCTATTGATATCCTTGTACTGGATTGCAGCATAAGATGGCTTTTTGTTTTTAAGTACTGTATCCCTGGCATCTGTATCAACCGTTGATTGCCCGTCTACAGTTACCTGCTTATCGGCATACTCCATATTGCGATGCGGCAACAGTGATGCCATGCCAAATCTTGTGACAGATGGAAGCGGAGAAATAGCAAACTTTATTTCCTCGTTTCCTTTAAGCACGGTATCTGTTTTCAGCTTTTCATACAGTTCCCTGCCCAACTCATAACGGAAAGCATCCGAAATAATGACAATGCATTTTTTATAATTATTTTTTTGGACCTCTTGATAAAAATCGCTGGACATTTTAAATCCCGGAAAATCCCATGTTTCCTGTTCTTTCAATGCATCGCTGAATGCTTTGCCTAAGGGATCAAGGTATTTGCTTTGATAGGATTTCTCAACCATCCGAACCAAATCCTCAAGCTCTGGCGAGGGGTTTTCCAGCTTATTATAATTTGTGTATGTCCTGCGGTAATAGGTATCAAGCAAATAATATGAGTCTGTATAATTTTGCACGTATTCTGTTGCCAAAAGCCCTGTCGGAATGGGAGTTTCCAGTTTCTTAAAGAAAGCCATAACAGAACCGAGCATTGAATACTCAGCCTGATGCTTCTCGTACCATATTGAATTCTGTCGGTCCGAGATAACTCTTTCAAATGTAGCGTAATCAAGGCTCCCATTTACAAGGCTGACAGAAATCTTCTTGATAATATCATTGTCAATGCATTCAAAAATATCAGCGGACTGAACACAGGTAATGTCCCGTGAAGCCAGCAGTCCTTCTATTTTTAGGTCTGTCGCAATATCCGTCTGCAGCGCCTCATACCTTTT
>JAEEGL011380529.1_pt1 | contig 17682 bp, 14 predicted proteins | sample 9134231 | NCBI WGS metagenome assembly JAEEGL01 (sample SAMN16246548, study PRJNA631951) | gut metagenome | biome: gut microbiome; feature: rumen; material: fiber-attached | host: Bos | place: Iran: Karaj | collected 2018-10 | reverse complement strand
CTCTCGTCCACCGTGACAGCGGGTGCTGCGGCGGGTGTCTCCACGCTCTTCAGCTCCTGAACGGGGGGGGCGGGCTGGGGCTTCTTCTCCGGGCGCGGAGCGGGTTTGCTCTCGTTCTTGACGGGTTTCTTCTCCGGACGTGCTTCGACGGGCTTCTGAACGGCTTCGGGTTTGGCTGCAGGCTTTTGGGGTTCAGGCGTCTCTTCCTTCACCTCATAGCTGACACGGACAATCGCAGGCACGGCACCGATGCCGAGGAAGCCGGATTTCGGAAGCTGCACAACCTCATGGGTATAGGTGACATCGTCCACATCGAGGCCCAGCTCCGCCAATGCGGCGCGCAGCGCCTCATCAACGGTCCGGCCGGTTTTTTCCAAGGTTTTTGTCATGTTGTGATTACTCCTCATTCACGACAGCGGTTTCTTCCCCGCCGTCGGCTTGGGTTTCAAGGGTCTCAACGACGTCCAGCACATCGTCCGCCACGCTCTCGTCAATGGCGGCAGCACCTTCGGATTCCCGCGCGGCGGCCTCGGTGGCCTCGGCGGCGGTCTCCGGATTGGTGAAGCGATCGGGCACATAGGCGCGGCCGCGGGCATAGCGGCGGTTTCCGACCTGCGAGGCCGGTTTCTCCGCCTCCTGGATGCCCAGACGCTCCCGGCGTGCGGCGCGGTCAGCCCGCTCCAGCGCGGCCTTGCGCTCCTCCAGCTTCTGTTTCTCGTTGGCCTGGATTTTCTTTTTGCTGGTGTTGGTGTTTTTCTCGGTTTTCCCCTCGGCTTTGAGGCGCTCGGTCTCGAGGCGCTTGGCCTCCAGCTCCTTCTCCCGCGCGCTGCGGCGCGCCTCACGCTCGGCGTCCTCGACAGCGAGCTGCTTGTTGAAGCTCTTGGTCAGGATATAGTCGCGCACCATGCCGAAGACGGAGTTGGCAATCCAGTAAATACCCATGGCGGCCGGCATGACGAAGCAGATCCAGATGGACATGAGCGGCATGATCATGTTCATGGTCTTCATGGATGCCTGCGCCTGCGCCTGGGAGGCGTCGGTTCCGGCGGGGGTGGGGTTGAGCGCGGTGCTCAGCTTCATCGAAGCCCAGGACAGCGCAGCGGAGACGAAGGGGATCAGGAACAGGCCGATCGCGGCCCAGGTCCACTTGCCCTGGAGGAAGAAGTTCCACTCCGGCTGATCGCCGAGGTTCAGGCCGATGAAGGAAAAGTCCACATTCAGCAGCCGGGGGTCAAGCTTGTCGGCGAGACCGTTCTGAACCAGATCCCAGTTTTCATGGACGATCTTGGTCAGCTCAATCTCGGCATAGGCGCCGGCACGGCCGGTGGGCATTGCGTACAGGCCCTGCTCCACCAGGAACTCCTGCAGCGTCGTCACAAAGTCCTTCGCGACAAACATCATGCGCGTCAGCGGCTGACGGATAACGCTGTACAGAGCGATCAGGATCGGGAAAGGAATGAGGGACCAGAGGCAGCCGGACATCGGGTTGACTTTCTCCTCCCGGTAGAGCTTCTGCATCTCCTCGTTGAGTTTTTGGGGATTGCCCTCGTGGCGGCGCTGCAGCTCAGTGATCTGCGGCTGCAGGCGGCTCTGCCGCATCATGCTCTTTTTGCTCTTGGCCATGAAGGGGGCCAAAATCACGTTTACAACGAGAGCAAACAGGATCACGGCCCAGCCGTAACTGCCGGTCAGGTTATAGAGCCAGACCATCAGCTTGGCAAAGGGCCAGGTTATAATTTCCCCGAATGACATAGCATACTCCTTCTTAGGTAGGATAGGGGGTGTGCCCGTTCAGGGCACGGGGTCATAGACGCCGCGTTTCCCGTGGTAAAAGGGATGGCAGCAGCAGACGCGGCGCAGGGCCAGCCAGCCGCCCTTGAGGGCGCCGTACTTTTCAATGGCCTGCAGCGCGTACTGCGAGCAGGTGGGCCGAAAACGGCAGCAGGGAGCGCGGTGCGGGGAAATGGCCCGCTGGTAAAAGCGTATGAGCGCCAGGAGAACCTGTTTCATAGCATCAGCCCCAGACTTTCACAGGCGCGGAGGAACGCCGCGTCCAGCTTCTGATACCGGCAGCCGACCGCGCGCGAGCGCGCGACGACAACCAGATCGTAGCCCTGCCTGAGCTGCGGGGCGTTGAGCCGGTAGATCTCACGCAGGCGGCGGCGCACCCGGTTGCGGACCACGGCGTGCCCGAGCTTGGTGGACACGGTATAGCCCAGACGGTTCTCCCCCAGCCTGTTCGGCCGGGCGTAGAGGACCAGATAGGGGGTAACGGCGCTTTTTCCCTTCGCATATAACCGCCGAAAGTCGCTGTTCTTTTTTAAAGTCCCACGCACTTTCATGCGGTTTTTTGCTCCATACACCGAAAGGGCGGATCGCTCCGCCCTGTTCTTATCTCGTTTTCAACCTGCTCACGGAGGAGAATCAGTAGCTGAGCTTGGCTCTGCCCTTCGCTCTGCGGCGGGAGAGGACCTTGCGGCCGTTCGCGGTAGCCATTCTCTTGCGGAAGCCGTGCTCTTTCTTGCGCTGGCGCTTCTTCGGCTGGTAGGTACGAAGCATTTCGTTGCACTCCTTTCTTCAGGTGAAAATACTCAACATTGCCGATCGGGACCGGCAAAGTAGTTGACAGGGAAACCACTCGGCAACAGGCGCTGCCGAGTGGTCATTATACCGTATGATCTGCGGTTCTGTCAATCTTTTTTTACTTTTTGCGAAAGACGAACAATTTGCTGATCAGGTAGTTCCCGACGATGACAAAGACGGCGACGACAATCGTCGAGATGCGGTAGTCGATGTGCAGGACATTGACGAAGAGCAGATTCAGCAGCAGGCTCAGGCCCCAGGTGCCGAGACGCGAGGTGACAAAGCCCAGAAACTCGGGCAGGATTTTCTTCTCCCTGCTCTGAAAGACCCACTTGCGGTTCGGGAGATAGGCGAACAGGATGCCCGACACATTCTCCACGATATTCAGCACCGTGTTCTGTCCCACGCTCGGGAGCGTGACGCCGGGATAGAAGACCGCGCCCCAGAGGAACTTGCAGCCCCAGGACACCACCGTGGTCAGTCCGCCCACAAGCACATAGACAATGATCTCGCGGTATTTGACAAAGAGGGCCTTGATTTTTTCGATCATTTTTTCTCCTCCCTCCCGCAGACTGCGGAGACAATATAGCGCGGGCGGCCCTTGATCTCCTCATAGATGCGCGCGATGTAATAGCCGATCACGCCGAGGGAGATCATGATGACGCTGCTGGAGAAGAGCAGCAGCAGAATCACGGTCGTAAAGCCGCCGAGGGCGGCTCCCGTGAGCTTCTGCACAAGAGAGATCACACCGAAAACCAGCGCAATCGCCAGCATCACAAGGCCAAGCCCTGTCACGATGTGCAGCGGAGCCGAGGAGAACGAGCCGATGTTGTTGATGGCGTAGCGGACCAGCGCTCTGGTGCTCCACTTGCTCTCCCCCGCCGTGCGCTCACGCACGTCGTAGCTGACCTCGGCCTTTTTGAAGCCGACCCAGAAGCTCAGCGCGCGAAAGAAGACGTTGCGCTCCGGCATGCGGTTGAGCGTGTCCACCACCTTGCGGTCAAGGAGCTTGAAGTCCGAAGAGGAGGCCATGTCCAGCCCCGTGAGGCGGCTGATGATGGAGTAGAAGCTGTTGGCCGCGAACTTGTGCAGGCCCGTCTCCTCGCCGCGGCTGGACTTGATGCCCTCGACCACCTCGTAGCCCTGCTCCCAGAGGCGATACATCTCGATGATTTTCTCGGGCGGGTGCTGCAGATCGCAGTCGAGCACCACGCAGCAGTCGCCCCGCGCGGCCTCGAGCCCTGCAAACATCGCCGCCTCCTTGCCGAAGTTGCGGGAGAAATGCACCCCGACGACATGACGGTTCAGCCCGGAAGCGCGTTCAATCTCCGCCCAGGTCCGATCACGCGAGCCGTCGTCGATAAACAGCAGCTCGTGTTCGATCCCTGCCCCGTCGAGCAGACCGGTGATCGTCTCTGCCGCAACGGCGATCATTTTTTCCTCGTTGTATGAGGGGAGGATGACAGAAAGCATTGGGATGAATCTCCTTATCTCTTCAGCAGGTAAGTCTGGGACAGGCCCGTGGTGTACAGGTGCTCATATCCGGTAAACGCGGTGCTCTCCAGCATCCGCGCAAGCATCTCCTCCGCGTCAAAGCCGCTCGACCAGTAACCGCTGACATCGATATAGACGACGGCCTCCTCCGCTTCCGGGAACGCCGCAAGGTACTCCCTCAGCGCGTCCGACTCCGGCTCGGCCGTCACAAATACCTCGTCAAAGATCCTCAGCTGCTGGATATCCTCGGTCAGCGGCGAAAAATAGTTGTCGTCCAGATAGATGCACGGGGCGTCCGCGTGCTCCATCGCCGCGGCGTCAAGCTCGCGATAGGGGATGTACAGATAGTCCGGGGTGACGGCCCGCCCCTGCCAGAGGGCCAGGACCAGCACGACACCCGCCGCCGCCGCGCGCAGAATACGGCTTTTCTCCCCCGCCTCAGGCAGACCGAGCGCGAACAGCAGCGCGACCCAGCCGGCGAGGAGCGGCACGATGTTATAGACATAGCGCACCTCCACCACCGGGGAGATGATCGCCACGAGCAGCAGCGTCGGAACCGCCGGGATCAGCACGACCAGCGATTCCTTCGGAAACCGCCGGCCTTCCCGCCGGAGCGCCGGGATGCGCAGCAGCAGCACGGCAAACAGCCCCGCTCCCGCGAGGATGGCCGCATGCATGCCGTGGATCAGCGTATGGATGAAGAGGGAGAGACGGGGCCTATACTGGCTGGTATCCAGCAGGTTTTCCATGGCGTTGCCGCCCGAGACCAGCTTTTCGGCGAACAGGTGGTCCAGGCAGGCCGGGAAGGCCAGGACCAGCAGCCCCACGCCCGCGAAGGCCCAGAGCGCAAAGATCAGCGCCTGTTTCCACTCCTTCCGCCCAAGCCGCCAGATCACATAGCCCGCGCAGAGGAAGAAAGCATAGAAAACAAAATAATACTGGGTCATGAGCCCGAGAAACAGCGTCAGGCAAAAGAGCGGATAGTATCGCTTCTTCTCTCCCCGGATGAGCTTTGCCGCGAGCAGCGCAAGCTGCACCGTCAACGCCGTCATCAGCACATACATGCGGATCATCAGCATCGTGGAGAAGCCCGCCGCGCTCAGCGTGTAGACCAGCGCCCCCGCGGCCGCGGCAAGCCTGTCTTCAAACAGCGTGAGCAAGAGCGCGTACAGCATGGCCGCCGCCCAGAGGTAGATCGCAAGATCCAGCAGCAGGCCGGACCAGAAGCTGAACACATTCGGCGTCAGCGAGCATACGGCGTTCAGCAGCCAGTAATAAAGAGGCGGGTGCACATCGTTGACCTGGTTGTAATAGACCGAGCCGAAATCGAAGCGCTCCCCGTCGTTGACAACGAGGTAATCCGTCAACTGCTGCCTTGTCACGACACCGTCGCGCAGATCCCCGCCGACCGCGTCGGTCAGAAAGGGCGCGTAATGGCTGTTGGACAGGCCGTAGGAATATACCTCGTCAATGAACAGGCCGGATTTCATCCGCGCGAAAAACAGGCAGCCGACCAGCGTCAGGCACAGCAGCAGCACCGGCAGCGCGTATTTTTGGATGGTTTTTTTCATGCCGCCCTCCGCATGCTCATAAAATAACAAATCGTAGTATACCCCAATTCCCCATCTTTCGCAACAGCTTTCCGGGGCTTTGTTCAACGAAAAACCTCGGTCCCTTCCGGTCCTTGATTCCCCGGTCTCTCCCGAAAACCTGCATGCGCAGGCTCGCCGCGGTCACGGACTTTCGATCCGCCGCTTTGCCCGCGCAATCATGTCCGCCCTGCTGTAGTAGGGGCAAAAATACACACCGTCCATCGGCCGGCAGCTCAGAACGCCGTCGTACGCGGGCAGATACGCGCCGAGGTTTTCATAGTCCCCGACGCAGGCCCAGCAGTCCCGGTCAAGCACAAGGCAGAATGTCTGATCGTCCGCCGGGGCGTCATAGAACAGAAGCAGGCGGTTTTCTCCGACAGCCGGAGTCACCGTACAGCGCGCGCCGCTGCCGCGAAAATGCAGCCCCAGCGCACCGTGCTGCGCGCTGTAGAGCGTCTCTCCGTCGGCGACGTTCAGGACGCGGAGCTCCCCGCTCTCGGCAAAGGCAAACAGCAGTTCATCCCCGCAGGCGAACAGCAGCTTGCAGCATGTGGCCGGCAGCGTCCCGGCATCCCGTTCGCTTCCGCTTTCCCTGTCCCGGATTCTCAGGCGTTCCCTGTCCCACACGGCGAGCGTACGGCCATTCTCCGAGAGCGCGCAGACCGCGCCTTCCGCGTTTTCCTGCGCCTGCGCCGCACGGCTCTCGTCCGGCAGCGGCATCGCTTCCTGCGAACGAAGGTCCAGCGCGCAGACCGGGGAGAGCAGCAATCCCTCCTCGCTCAGCGTCAGCAGTCCCGGATCTTCCCAGCCGTCGCCGGGAAGCGCAAAGCTCTTCCCGACCGTCCCCGCGTTCATGTCGACCAGCAGCGCTTCCGCCGCCTGTCCGGTGGGACTATAGCCGAGCGCGCAGACAAGCTCTCCCTCCGGCGAAGCGATCAGGCTCACATGGTTGACCGCCGGAGAAAACACGCCGACCGGACGCATTTCCGGATTCTCCGAAAAGCGCACCAGCGCCGTGCGGTCGGGATAGTCCGCAGGCACGAGAATCACGCGGCACTCCGGGTAGCTCGCGCCGGTGATTGCGGCCCGGGTGAGCGTATACCCGCTCTGGTAGCTGTAGAAGCCCATCGTATAGCTCAGGAAGCCCACGTCGGAGCAGAAGGTGGTCGTTCCGTTGTCGAGGACAAGGCCCATACAGGCATTGTCGTATATCCGCCCCGCAAGCAGGAAGGCCGGCAGCGTCCGATGCCACAGGATCTCCCCGTCGTCGAGGCGGAGCAGATACAGCTCATGCTTGCTGCCAAAAACCACGCGTCCGTCCGCGCAGCCGAAGAGATCGATTCTGGCGAAAGGGCTCGCGCCGCCGCCCGTCTCGAGCGTGATTTTTTCCGTTTCAAGCGTCGTTTCATAGCGCGGTGTCCAGCCGTCCGCGGCTGCATATCGGCGGAGGAAGGACTGTCCGCTATGATTGTCACAGGCCAGCAGCAGATCCCCGTCCGCCGTAAAGAGCAGGCGGCAGGCCACGGCCCCCAGCGCGCAGGGGATTCCGCCGCCGAGCTCCCGCAGCTCTCCCGTGTCCGCCTGCCAGAGGTACAGATCGGCTTGAACGGCGTCGGGCCGCTGCAGCAGCAGCGCAGCCAGCGAGGCGTCCTCCGAGAGCGCGGCGGCGGCGCAGAAGCGGGCCGGCCCGTCCGAGAGGCGGATTTCCCTCCGCGTCCGGCCGTCTGCCAGGTCCAGAAGCGAAGCATATTCCGCCGCCTGCATGCTGCCGGTAAAAAAGTGAGTCGCGAGTCCTGTCTTCCCGTCGGAGGACAAGGCCGCGAAATCCAGCGGGCCGATATCCTCCCGCTGCCACAGGAGTTCCCCCGAGGCGGTGTCATACAGCGCGACTCCCTCGGTGCCAAGGCCAAACACGGAAGCCGCGTCCTCGAGGCCGGAAAAGAAAAGCACACCCGTATCGTTCCACTGCCGGATCAGCGCGCCGCTGTCCGTGTCCCAAAAGCGGAGCGTCCCGTCGCTGTCGGTCGTGACCAGGCGCGTCCCATCCCCGGGCAGCGCCAGAGCGGAGATGATCGTCTCCTGCTGCATGGAGCGGGAATAGCCAAGTTCACCCTTTCCGTAGAGGTTCAGTTCCCGGGACAGCGCGTATTCCGCCTCCGGCACATAGGGGCGCTCGTTCCCATCCCCGGGCAGCGCCTGCAGCGCATAGCGCAGCGCTCCGGTGTAATCCCCCTCACGATACGCCTGGGCGGAGAGTGCGGCGAGGGTTTTGGATTCGCTGATAAGCGTGCGTGTCAACTGCGCCTGGATCTGCGCATTCCGATTCAGGAGCATGCCGATAAAAGCTGCCGCCACCACGGCGAACAGCGCAGTGACCGCCGCAGCCCGCCGGGTGCGGTAACGCAGCTCACGCCGATAGAGCGCGTCAAACGGGCACCCGATCAGCGTCGCGAGAATGCGCAGGCTTTCCACGCGGAAAAGCCGCCGGCGTTTCAACGCGCTGTCGGCCACGAGGTTGGCAGCCAGGGGCTCGACCCGTTCCGCGAGCTCGCCCTCTGCGGAGAGCTTCTCCGTCAGGAGGTCCGGAAACGCAGTCTCCGGGGTCCCGTCCGCCAGCACGGCAAGAACGTGCTCCCGGTCGTGGTGCTCCAGAAAATAGCGGATCTCCCGCTGTACCCAGGGGGATTTCGCACTCTCCGGCGTGCAGATCACAATCAGAAACTCGGAGTGATCCAGCGCTTCCCGGATGTTCTCGCTCAGGTTGCTGGATATTGTCAGTTCATCCTGATCCCGAAAGACCAGGCCGAGCTTTTCCCGGCCCTGCCGCCGCAGCTCTTTCGGAATGGTATAGCGTTCGATCCGCCGGTGCAGCTTCTTTGCCGTTGCGAGCTCCAGCGGGAGATGGCGATAGCTGATAAAGGCGATGTAGTCTCTATCCATCTCTCTCCCCCTTCGCAGCGATCCTGCCCAGCAGCCGCCAGGCGTCGTCATCCTTGCAGCGCTCCTCCCCACTCAGCTGTTCATAGGGGAGCAGGCTCGGATGGAGGCGTTCACGGTCGTCCCGCCGGGGGGCATAGCGCCAGTTGTAAAAGCGATAGAAGCGCAGCCAGCGGCGGTGTTCCGTCTCGCGCAGGCGCTCCCGCTCTTCCCCCTGTGTTTTTTCAAAACGCTCACAGGCAAGGCGGAACCGATCCTCCGCCTCTGCCGCTCCCTCCCCCAGGAGGATGCGCAGCTTGGTATCGATGTGGTCCGCCGCCGCGATGTTGGACGCGCGCAGAAAGGGGCTGAGCTCACGCCAGGCGCGTTTGTCGGCGCTGCCCTCGGAATAGATCGCATGGAGCAGCATGGCCCTTCTGTCCAGTTCATCCCGCATAACCATCTCGGGACGAAGCGTCTCCTCCAGGCTGCCAAAGGAGCACAGGCCCTCCTGCGGCCTGCGCAGCCGCAGATGCAGAGCCCCGGAGAGGACGTAATAGCTGCGCAGCGCCTCGTAAACCCGCAGGTTTTCATCGTCCCGCTCATCGCACAGGATCACCCTGTCGGCCCGGGACAGCAGTTCACGCTCCGCGGCAAAGCTGCCGCTGTAAAACCTCAGGCGGTCGCCCTGTTGTTCCGCGGCCAGCGCGGCCACCAATTCGCTGTGAAACAGCGCGAAATCCTCGCCCAGTGCAAAACAATGGTAGCGGATACTCCGCCCTGCGGGATAGACGTTGATCAAAAGAGCCCGTTCCAGGAGCGCTTCCGCCGTTTTTCCGCCGCCGATAAAGACAATGTTCTCCTCTTCTTCCCCCAGGGGCCAATCCTGCCAATACCGGCGCGCAACCGCCTCCGGGAGGCTGAAGGTGTGGAGCTTCTCCGGAATGTCCTCTGCCGCAGGTTCCGCCATGCAATAGGCCGGATACCCTTCCCGGGCGATCGCCGCGGCGCGGCTGCGGTTGAGCCAGGCGTTTCCGTCCAGGCAGAAGAACGCCATGCCGTCCTGCCCGGCATGCAGCTTCCGCAGCCGTTCCCGCTCCACGGTCAGGCAGACGGCGCCGGCGGGCGCCTCCTCCGCCGTCCCGGCGGGAAAGATCACCAGCGCGTCCTGTTCCCCCAGCAAGGCCTTTGCCAGTGTGACAGCCTCCTCGTTTGCCTCCGAAAAAACATACCAGGGCTTTCCCCTGCCGCAGCGCAGGCGCAGCAGCGGGAACAACTCCCCTCGGATCAGACGCAGAAGCAGCGCGATCAGCCCAGCCAGAATGCCGACGCTGCACAGCGCGAACAGGAGGCCGAGAACGCGGCCGGTCGGTGTGACCGGGGTCAGGTCGCCATAGCCCACCGTGGTCATGGTTACGACCGAGTACCACAGCGCGTCGCCGAGACTCCGGATCGTGGCATTCGGGTTTCCCCTCTCGGCTGCCAACAGCAGCAGAACAAGAAGCGCATAGGCAAAGAGAGCGGCCAGCAGCGCTTTTACAGCTTTTCTCACCGCGCACCTCCGCTCTCCTCCTCCGCAGCCAGAAGCCGCGGCAGGGCAAGTACATTGTTGATATCGGCCTGTTTGTAGTCCTTCCCGCTTCCGGTCAGACGCCGCTCGCAGGCCGAAAGCTCGTCCAGCTCCTCCCAGGAGACCAGGCAGGCGTGCAGCCGTTTCTGCGTGTCCCTGCCGGCGTGAAGTTCACAGCTCTCGCCGCGCTCGCGCGCCTGCCGGATTGTCGTGAGCCTCGCCTCAAACATCTCCCGCGGCATCGGCGCATAGCCCATGGCAAAGTGAAACGCGTTCCAGCGCAGGTGCTCCGTCTCTCCCAGACTCCGCAGCAGCTCTTCCCCCGGCCTCCACGTTCCGGCAAGCAGCTCCTCCCGGCAGCTGTGCGACAGGCGGAGAAAGGCCGGCGCAAACTCCGCCGAGGCGCGGGAGGACATTTTGGAGAAGCTGTCACAGGCGACCCATTTCTCCCAGTCGCTGCGATCGCTCTCATCGTAGACGGCATTGAGCAGAATCGCGCGGCGATCGGCCTGCTCGGCGGAGAGACAGGCGCGGGAATAGATATTCTGTACCCGGATGGGACTTCCAATCTGCTGCTGATAGCGAGCGCCGTTCTTTCCGCACTGGATCACACAGATGTGTTCCGTGCCGCGGCGCTGGAGATAGAGCATCAGATCATCGGAAATCTCGCGGTCGCGCGCCTCCACGCCCGTACAGACGGCGATGATTTTGAGCTTGGAAAGATGGGTCTCCAGATAGTCGTAAAACAGTCGGCTGCGGCCATCCGCGGCAAAATGTTCGATCTCATAGCGCCGGAAAAGCTCCGGGCTTCCGGCCCGCATGGCCCCGCTCTCGTTCTCAAACGCCGGGGAGAATACCGCCGCGTGAAAACGGCTTCCGGCGTACTGCCCGTTCACCGCAAGCTCACGCAGCGCGGCCTGTCCGTGCCGGCCGAAGCCGATGACCGCGCAGAAAAGATCCTCCTGCGCGCGCCCGTCCGCTCCGAAGCGCAGCTGCTCCCAGGGCGGGCAGAGGCGGATCATGGCGCGGGCTGCGAGTTCGGCGGGATCAAAGACATTGACATAGCCGAAACCGTAGGCCGTCCGGGAAACCTGGAGCATGGGCGTCAGAATATCCTCTGCGCCGGGAAGCGTCAGCCGGGTTTTCTCTGCCGGGACCCCCATCTCTTTCAGCGTGTCGCGCAGACGAAGCGCATAAAAGAGATCCCGGTCGGCGTCCTCGTCCAGCGCATAGACCGAGACCTTCCGCCCGGCGGGCCGCAGGCGGCGCAGAACGGAGGCGCTCGACTCCTCCGCGGCGCTGCCGCTCAACACCGACATGCCCATGTTGTTCAGGTCGCTCACCGCGGCGCTGTCCGCGCTTTCCGCGACAAAGACGACCGTCTCCCCGGCCTCACAGCACTCCTTTCCCAGAGCAATGCTGTTTTCGTTGATTCCGAAAATCAGGGTCAGATCGCCTTGGAAGGAGAGCAAAAGCCGCAGCTGTCGCAGCGCCTCTGCGCCGAGGGTGAGCATGGCGGCACTCGCGATGGAGTAGAAGGCCATCAGGTGGAGCAGCCAGAACAGGGCCAGCCCGAAGCGGGTCCCGATAAGACGGGAGCCGGCAATGGATGAGAGTTCGTTGACCCCGACGAACATACGGATCACCGCCATCGGGGTGCGGATCACGCTGATGATCAGATCGCCCGTCGTCTCGGCGAAGCCGAGGCCGTAGTACAGCAGGCCGCCCACAACGGCCGAAAGCATGCAAAACGTCGTCAGCCGGGCCGACCAGGCCGGCTTGAGCGCCAGATTGAGTATCATCGCGAGCAGCAGCGCCGCGGATAAAACCAGTATGGAGATACTCAGCATGATAAACCCCCTCCAGGCTGTTCCGACGCGTCAGCGCGCCGTCTTCCTCCTCACGCCACCGGATTCGGCCGTCTCTCTTTATTGCATATAATCCAGCCAGTCCGGGTCCCAGTCCGTCAAAACGGCGAGAACAAGCAGACGGTTGTTCGGCATGCCGCCGATGCAGGTGCTCAGGGTGATGATGCGCGACTGCGGGGTGATGTCCAGATCCTCCGTGAGGAACAGCCCCTCGTGGGAAAAGATGGAATTGAGATAGTCCTGACGGTTTGAGACAAAGTCGTCGTTATAATGGTCGGTGATCAGCCGGTCGTCGTAGGTCAGAGCGGCGAAGACCGTATAGGTCAGCGTGGCCTCCGGCGTATAGATTTTCAGCAGGCGATGGTCGCGCATGTATGACTCGCTGCGGAAGTTCTTGAGGTTTCCGAACATGGAGCCGTCCATCATGTTGTGCCCGTAAATGACCGTGTTGAACTGATCAAAACGCTTCCCCTCAAGCGGGAAGGTAAAGATTGAACCGGGGTAGCCCTCGTAACCGTCCACGGTGCGGTTGAGATAATAGGTATCGATGCTCGCATGCTGCAGAATCGGATAGGCCAGCCAGGTGTCGGGCAGTTCGATCCAGGCATAGATATCCGGGTTCTGCCGATGCAGCGCGTCGAAATCCACCGGACTGACATAAGGGGTAGGGGTCGGCGTCGGTACAGGCGTGGGCACAGGTGTCGGGACCGGCGTCGGAACGGGCGTGGGCGCCGGCGTCGGCGCCGGTGTCGGGCTCGGTTCAGCCGTCACAGCGGCCGCCGGGGCTCCGCCCGCTCGCAGCATCGCACCCGATACGCGGTAGACCGCGAAGCCGAAGGCCCCGGATATCACTGCCAGCAGGCAGAGGAAAAGGATTCTCGTTCTGGTTTTCATGGCGGCCCTCCCGGGCAAATGATAGTTATCGTCATTATATCAAAAGAAACAAAAAATGACAAGATGTTTCAACCCATGCTGTGTGCGGCCCGGTATGAACCGTGTGAGGCGTCGCTTCGGCCAAGCGCGGCGGCTCCTGCGAGCCTGGTGCGCGAACCGTCCGCTGCGGTACAGGTTTCGCAACAACAAAGAGCCGTACACCGAGGTGTACGGCCCTTCGTTTGGGAGAAAAGAGAGGATGATAGGAGTCGAAAAGTATAGCGAGGTTTTACAGGACAGGGTCTTCTGCAAAACAGGGCTGTCAGTTTTGCTCACTGGCCCCGGGGTCGAGGACCGTGTTGCCGTTGTTCGTCATGGAGGCGGGCACAGCCTCGTCGAAGGTGATGGACAGCGTAAGCGACTCACCGGCGCGGAAGAGCGTGATCTCCGCCGTATCTCCGGCCGAGTAGCCGCGCACCGCGGCTTTGAGATCGGTGTAGCTGTTGATCTCATTCTCGCCGAGCCTTGTGATGATATCGCCGGCCTGCAGCCCCGCCTTTTCCGCGGCACTGCCGCTGTCGACCGAGTATACATAGGCGCCGAGCGGCATGTTGTAGTACTGCGCATACACGGAGTTGTAGCGCTCATCGAGCCGGACGCCCATATAGGCCTTTCCGGTCACATAGCCCTTTGTCATCAGATCATCGGCAATCGAAGCCGCGTCGTTGACAGGGATCGCAAAGCCCAGGCCCTCGGAGTTCATCGCGCCGGATTTGGCCGTCACAATGCCGATCACTTCGCCGCGGGCGTTATACACCGGTCCGCCGGAGTTGCCGGGACTCACCGCCGCGTCGATCTGGAACATATTGATGCCCTGAACGGCGTCCTCGGTGACGATCAGGCGGTCCAGGCCGCTGACCGTACCGGTCGACATGGAGTAAGCCAGCTCACCGAGGGGGTTGCCCACAGCGTAGACTGTCTCGCCCATAAGGATCGTATCGCTGTTGCCGAGCGTCACGGGCATCAGCCCGGTCGCCTCAATCTTCAGCAGCGCCACATCGTTGTCCGGCTCAAAGCCGACGATGGCGGCCGTGTACTGCGTACCGTCGTTGAGCATAACCGTCACATCCAGATTGTTGGCGTAGGCTGTCTCAATGACATGGTAGTTGGTGAGGATATAGCCGTCCTCGGTAAGGATGAAGCCCGAGCCGCTCACGGCGGAGGAGCTCGTCATTCCGAAAAAGTTCTGATAGGTAACCTCGGTCGTAACGCCGACGACCTGATGCTTGGCCCGCTCAAAGATCAGCGAAGGACTCAATCCGCCCTCCGCGGCGCTGGGAGCGGCCGCAAGGCTGATCGTTCGGATCTCCTCCGAAACCGTTTCATACCGCGTATCCATCGCGCGGTTCATATCCGCCTGCAGCTGTGCGAGCTTGCGATCCGTCTGGCGGTTGGCAAGGGCCATGCCGCCCAGGCCGCCCAACAGGGCTGCAACAAGGCACAGGGCGATCACCGCAGGCCAGATGCTTTTCTTCTTTGCGCGCGGTTCCTTCACCGGGCGCTTGGGCGGGTCATAATAACGGGGCGGCTCCGTCGAGGCCCCGGCGGGCTCATAGTGCGCGTCGGAATAGATGTGTTCCCCGGTGAAATGGTATTCCCCGTCTACCGGTTCGTGCTTGCCGCTGGTGTAGCTCTCGTCCGTCTCAGGTTCCACTTTGTATTCTTCCGGTTCGGACATGTTGTAAGACCTTCTTTTGTGAGTTTCCCTCTTGGGATGCTTGTACTATAGCCTGAAAATATGACCTCGTTATGAACAAACTCAAAAGGTTTTTTAAACACGGCGAAAGAGTATGTAAACACGAATTTCCCTCCGCCGGGGGCGGAGGGAATCGTTTTTGAACTGTTACCCGATCAGGATCACGTCCAGCTCGACCGGGTTGTGATCGGAGTTTTCAAAGCCGAGGTCGAGAGTCTTTACGCTCTGCATCTCCACGTTCGGGGAAATGATGAACCCGTCGATCACATAATACTGGGTGTTGAGCGCATCGCTCGGGTCATAGGGCTGGTTCAGCAGGCGGCAGGTCGGCGTGGCCGTATCGTAGGCGAAGTGCCAGCCGGGAGGCAGAAGGCTGTCCTCCAGCACGCCGGGCGTCCAGAACTCGAAGTTGAGGATGGGATACATCGTCAGGCTGCCGGGGAAGGTCTGGTTGAAGTCGCCGCCGGCAATCACATAGTTGCCCTTCTCGTACTCGGACTGGATGAACTCGCGCAGCTGGTTGGTCTGGGCAATTTTCCCCTCCCCGGAGTCGTAAGCCTCCAGGTGGAGGTTGATGAGCACCAGCTGCTTGTCCGTGCCCTCAATGGGCAGATAGTTCACCAGCAGGCAGCGCTTGAGGTTGGCGGTGCTCAGAGGCCAGCTGAAGGGGCAGGGCAGCGCAATGCGCTCGGCACGGTCGACGGCATAGTCCGTCATCGTGAGCAGGCCGCTGTTCACCTTGCCCATCGGAGGCCAGGGGATGGGCACGAAGGGACAGGAATAGTTCAGCGCATAGGACGTCTGGCCAGAGCGCAGCGCCGCTGTCTCGTCGATGCCATAGCTGCGGTCGGAGTCGGAATCGACCTCCTGCAGCATCACAAGCTGCGCCCCCTCGGCGCGGATGCTGTCGGCAATGCCGCCCAGATAGCGGTTCACGGTCGCGTTGTCGGCTGAGCGGGCGTTTTTCCCGCCGTCCATGAAGAAATCCGATTCGGCGCCGAGCCCGGCATAGCCGATGTTCCAGGAGAGGACGCGCAGTTCACCCGTCGCGGGGACAGGCTGCGCGGCGCTGTCACCCACGGAGACGGAAACCGTCTCCACCGGGGCGGGCTTGAACTCCGTTGCTGTCAAAAAGCCGACCAGACCGCCCACCGCGACCAGGACGATCAGCACCAGAACAAGCAGAAATCGCAGAAGCTTTTTCATAAGATTTGTCCTCCATAAAAAGGATGCCTGTATTGTAGCATTTTAAAGGAAAAGCTGCAAGCCGAAACGGGAAACTTCGTGCAGTCTGAGAGCTTGTCAGGAGGGCGGAACTTGAAGTATAATGGCGATACTTGTGAAAAGGGAGGAAACACCCATGAGCTACGAGAGAATCAGGAAACAGGACCCGCAGGTCTACGAGAGCATGCTGCGCGAACTGCAGCGCCAGCGCGATCACATTGAGCTGATCGCCTCGGAGAACTTTGTCAGCGAAGCGGTGCTCGAGGCTATGGGAAGCCACCTCACCAACAAGTATGCCGAGGGATATCCCGGCGCGCGCTATTACGGCGGCTGCCAGTATGTCGATGAGATTGAAACGCTCGCCATTGAGCGGGCCAAGAAGCTCTTCGGCGCCGAGCATGCCAATGTTCAGCCGCACTCCGGTTCCCAGGCGAACATCGCCGTCTATCTCGCCCTGCTCCAGCCGGGCGATACCATTCTCGGCATGGACCTCAGCCATGGCGGCCATCTGACGCACGGCTCCCGCGCGTCCATCTCCGGCAAGTATTTCCACGCCGAATTCTACGGCGTGGACCGGGAGACCGAGACCATTGACTACGAAGCGCTGCTGCGGAAAGCCGAGGAGGTCAGGCCCAGGCTCATCATCGCCGGGGCGAGCGCCTATCCCCGCTTTATCGATTTTGCAAAGATGCGTGAGATCGCCGATCAGGTCGGCGCGTATCTGATGGTGGACATGGCCCATGTCGCGGGGCTTGTCGCCGCGGGCGTGCATCCGAGTCCCGTGCCCTTTGCGGATGTCGTCACCACCACGACGCACAAGACGCTGCGCGGCCCGCGCGGCGCGCTGATCCTCTGCAAGGAGGAACTGCGCAAGAAAATCAACAGCGCTGTCTTCCCCGGCAGCCAGGGTGGCCCGCTGATGCACATCATTGCGGGCAAGGCCGTCTGCTTCGGCGAGGCGCTGCAGCCGGAGTTCAGGGCCTATCAGAGCCAGGTCGTGAAAAACGCGGCCGCGCTGGCGAACACACTGCAGGCAAACGGCGTGCGTCTGGTCTCGGGCGGGACGGACAACCACCTGATGCTCGCCGACGTGATGAGCCGCGGTAAGACCGGCAACGAGGTGCAGGAGCTGCTCGACGCCGCCAACATCACCGCCAACAAGAACGCCATTCCCTTCGATACGCAGCCTGTCAAGCTCACCAGCGGCATGCGCTTCGGCTCCCCCGCCGTGACGACCCGCGGCATGAAGGAGGCGGAGATGGTGGAGATCGGAACGATGATCGCCCGTCTGATGGACGGGGGCGAGAGCGCTGTCCCCGAGGTAAAAGAACAGGTCATCGCCCTGTGCAACCGTTTCCCGCTCTACCCGGAGCTGTAACAAGATAATTGTATTTCGCTTTTTCGGCACTCCCCGGCAGTTTCCTGCCGGGGAGTGTTCAGATTCCGGACAAACTCAGATCAGGAAAAACTCTCTGCATACAAAGATGGGATTTCCTCTTAACAAGCGCGGATTTCTATGGTATTCTCATCTTGCGGGAACTTCCGCAAGCTGTTGAAGGAGGTATTCGCCATGAAAAAGACTGTTTTCGCTTCCCGGCGTTCGCGTCTCGGCGCGCGCATCGCCTCGCTGACGCTCGTATGGGTGCTTGTCTGCCTCTGCCTCGCGCCGGGCGCCTGTGCCGCGGCGCCTTCCCGCGCCGACCTGGTCCGTTTTCTTCCCACGACCATCGACGTCTCCGCTTCCTGCATCACTCTCGAGGGATACTTTGTGAACCTCAATCCCGATTGTAAAGTCTCGAATTTCCG
>JAEEGL016661963.1_pt1 | contig 17683 bp, 18 predicted proteins | sample 9134231 | NCBI WGS metagenome assembly JAEEGL01 (sample SAMN16246548, study PRJNA631951) | gut metagenome | biome: gut microbiome; feature: rumen; material: fiber-attached | host: Bos | place: Iran: Karaj | collected 2018-10 | reverse complement strand
GTTGGTGTGTTGGTAGCAGTTGGTTCCGGAGTGACAGTAGGAATCGGGGTAGATGTAGCCGTAGGCTCAGGTGTGCTTGTCGCTTCCACCGCTGCCGTAACTCCGTTACTTACCGGTATGACCGTAACGCTTGCCTTTGCTTCCGGCGTTACCGCCGTGATCGCTGTGATGGCTTCAAAGTCGCAAGCCTGAAAAAGACCTGCAGACAGCAAAATAAAAGCCGCAAAATATGCCGACTTTACGAATCTTTTCAATTTCTCACCAATGTTCACTTTTTATAAACTCCAATGAATCAGCTTTCCGATCTTTATTCTGTCGGCATTTCGACAGCCTTTCCCGTATCGGCATTTTACCGCAGGTCAGCAATAAAAGCAAGTCCAATTTCGTCTTCGTCTTGATTTTATTCACTAACTGGCGTATAATCTCATAGTCGTTCAAAGACACACATAATTAAAGTATAGAAGGGCTTTATCATGAGAGACAAGATCCTCGAAATTTTACAGGACATAAATCCCGATGTGGATTACGAAACGGAAGAGGCGCTCGTTGACGACGGGATCCTCGATTCCTTTGACATAGTGACACTTGTAGGAGAGCTTTCCTCCGAATTTGACGTTAAGATCACTGTTTTACACCTTATTCCCGAAAACTTTAACAGCCTTGACCGTATAACAAGCCTTATCGAAAAGCTTAAAGAGGCTTGATAGGATTTTTATGAGTTACATTTTGCTTAGCTTTGCGGCATTTTTTGCAATACTCATACTCTTTTACTATATACTTCCAAAGAGATTCCAGTGGGGAGTCCTTCTGTTTGGAAGTATAGCTTTTTATTTTTTTTCGGGACCGAAATATTTTCTGTATGTTCTTGCAACAGCAGTCATTACATACGCTTTTGCCCGCCTTTCCGAAAAGTTTAAGGGGCGCAAAGCATCCTCTTTATGCATAACCGCGGCCGTTCTGCTTGACCTCGGTGTTTTTCTTGTTCTTAAATACGCGGACTTCGTCATCGAGAATATAAACGTATTTTTGCCCAAAGGGAGCGAACTTAAGCTGTTTTCCTTCATCCTCCCTCTCGGTCTTTCTTTTTATACATTCTCCGCAGTGGGCTATATCGTGGACATCTCCAGAGGAAAATATGCGGCGGAAAAGAATTTCTTCAAGTTCCTTCTGTATCTAATCTATTTCCCGCAGATAACGGAAGGTCCCATCCCCCGCTTCGATACCCTTTCCGCAAGGCTTTTTAAAGAACATCCCCTTTCCTTCTCAAACATCAAAAACGGATATCTCCTTGTACTCTGGGGTCTTTTCAAAAAGCTTGTGGTGGCTGACGGAATTGCATTTGTCGTAAGTCTGACGATAAAGAACGCCACAAACCTCTCCGGCGTTGAATTATGGCTCGGTATGTTCGCATGGGGCATTGAGCTTTACGGCGATTTCTCCGGCGGCATCGATGTTTCGCGCGGTGTTTCGAAGATGCTGGACATCGATCTGGACATAAACTTCAAGCGTCCGTATTTTGCCATCAACCTCACCGATTACTGGAACAGATGGCACATCACCCTGGGAAACTGGGTAAAGGATTATTTCTTCTATCCCATCGCCCTCTCTCCCCGCTTTGCTAAGATCACAAAATTCACGCGAAAGAAATTCGGCAAGTTCGTGGCAAAGACAGTGCCCGTGGGCATTTTGTCACTCCTGCTCTTTACCATAATCGGTATATGGCACGGCGCCAACTGGGGAGAAGTCCTCTTCGGTGTGTTTAACGGCGTTGTGATCCTCATATCCACAATACTTGAGCCCGTTTACGTTAAGATCCGTAAAAAGCTCGGTATGGATGAAAAGGTGGGATTCAGGATATTCAGGGTTATCCGCACATTCCTTGTCATAACCATAGCCCGTGTCATCTCGCTTCCTCATAACATCCCGGTTTCCGGAAAGATGCTGCTTTCAATGTTTGGCTTAAGACGTGTTACAAGCTCGTTCTTCACCCTCTCCGGAACCCTTATGGGCGGAAAGAGCCTCATTGTGCTCTTTCCCGTTATCGCTGGCTGCATAGTCATGTTCATCGTTTCCTTCATCGAAGAAAAAGGAAACGAGATCCCGGCTTTACTTTCCGCAAAGCCTGTTATCTTAAATGTTTTGATATTCTCGCTCCTTACGGTTGCCATAGTGGTGTTCGGCTCATACGGCATCGGCTATGAAGCGGCGGGCTTCATTTACAGCGCATATTAGGTGATGTGACCCATGAACGAAAAAGATTTTATCAAGTTAATAGGTGACCGTTTCCTCTCTACTCCGAATAAACCTGCGTTTATAGAGGGTGACAGGTCCATCACATACAAACAGCTTTTTTTCAGCATTCTTGTGAACGCCGAAAAGCTCTGTAAAAACACCCTTCCTTTCGATGAAAGACCGGTGCTCATCCTTGCGGAAAGGAACATCAACACGGTCATCGCCATATTTTCCGCCATTGCCGCGGGAAAATGGTATGTTCCCATGGATGCGGGGGTTCCCAAAGAACGTGCCGACGCGCTCTATTCCATATGCGATCCTTCCGCAGTGATGGTGACTTCCGAAAAGAACATATTCTCCGATAAAGAAGTCTATACACTTGAGATCACGGAGGCCGCAGGCAAATATTCCGGGTTCACACCCGTACAAAGAGATGCGGCTCTTCCCATGTTCGGCATATTCACATCCGGCTCCACCGGCGTTCCGAAGCTTGTTGTAAAGGACAGAGGCGGCATATTCGACTTTATCGGGGATTACTGCAAAACCTTCGGATTTACAGACAAAGAGGTATTCGGAGGACAGATCCCTTTTTACTTTGACGCATCCACGAAAGACCTGTTTTCCACCGTATATCTGGGCGCAACCCTTGTGATATACAGTCAGCAGACTTTCTCATTCCCCCTTAAGACAATAGAGGCTTTGAACAAGGACAAGATCACCGCGATGGTCTGCGTTCCTTCAATACTCTCCCTTGCCGCAAAGTTTGAAGCCTTTTCGGAAGTTAAGCCCGAAACGCTAAAGACCGTTCTGTTCGTCGGTGAGAGAATGCCCGTACCCCACTTAAATTACTGGACGGACAACCTTAAAGACGTAAAGTTCATAAATCTCTACGGCCAGACAGAAAGTGCCGGAAACTCATGTTACTACGTGGTTCCGGGACACCTTGACGAAACAAAGGTTTTACCCATAGGAAAAGAATTCAGGAATTCCAAAGTATTTCTGCTGGATGAAGGAAAGCTTTCCGACGAGGGTGAGATCTGCGTTTCCGGAACAGGGCTTGCCATATGCTATTACAAAGACGGCGAAAAGACCGCTGCCGCATTTGAAGACATAACGATCCCGGAAGCAAACTTCTCCGGAAGGATATACCACAGCGGAGATTTCGGAAGGAAAGATGATGAAGGAAATTTCATCTGCGTATCCCGCAAGGATGCCCAGATAAAACATATGGGACACCGTATAGAACTTGGTGACATCGAAGCCTGCGCTCTGGCCTTAAGCTATATCTCCGACTGCTGCTGCCTCTATGACAGAGAAGCCGAAAAGATAGCGCTGTTCCTCGTGTGCCCCGAAGACTTCCGCAAACAAGTCAGAAAAGGCCTTTCCGAAAGGCTTCCCAAATACATGATACCCCACGAGTTCATCTTCATGGATGAACTTCCGCACAACAGAAACGGAAAGATCGACAGGGTGCAGCTCTTAAACTCATACCGCGGAGAGAACAACAAGTGACGGATGATCGTTTTCAGCTTATAAAAAAGCCTTCCGAGCTCATACAGTTAAAGGAAAAGGTAAACGGGCACAGGGTGTTCCTGTACCGGGACGATCCCACGGATTTTGCCTTCGGGGGAAATAAGGTCCGCTTTTTCGAATACCTGATCCCGGAGATACTTAAAGAAAAGCCGGATATACTGCTCACCACAGGTTCTCCCTATTCAAACCATGTGCGCGTTACCGCGGAAGTGGCAAGACTGCTGGGACTCTCCTGTGAGATACTGTTAACGGAGGACAGTGTCCCGGAAAACCTCACCGGAAACCTGAAGCTTTCCGAAGAAGCGGGGGCGGTGATAAATCCCGTCGGAACCTTTGCTGTCCTCATAAAAGCAGCCGAACGGAAAGAAGAGCTTGAAAAAACAGGTAAGAAAGTATTCCTCGTTCCAAACGGCGGGCATACTCCCGGGGCTCTGAGGGCCTACGCTAATGTTTCCTCTTCACTTCTTGAAGCGCTTGAAAAAGCAAAGGTAAAGCCAAAATACATTTTTCTTCCCTGCGCCAGCGGAACGACTCAGGCGGGACTTCTCTGCGGAGCCGCTAAACACAAGCTCCCGGAAGTCATATCCTTCACCGTCGCAAATACCGCAAAAAGAGCCGAAAAGGAAATGACACGGTTCATAAAATCGGGAAACGCTTATTTCCCGGGCTTTGAGTTTAGTGAAACCATCAACATCCGTGATATCGATAAAAACGATTACGGATGCCCCGATGAAGAGCTCCTCGCATTAAGACGGAAGATATACCGGGAAGATAATGTTCTTCTCGATCCCACATACAACATCAATGCTTTTTACGGCATGACTGAATTTTTGAATAACGACGATTCTCCGGAAGACGTGGTTTACCTCAACACCGGAGGATACTTGGGTGACGAGCCCCTTTGATAAATCCGGAAAGGAGACGCAAGGTGTCTCAACAGAAATACAAAAGAAACATCGCAGAAGTAACAGGATACATACTTCTCACCATCATACTGTGTTTTTTGCTCCAAAAGCTCTTTGTGCCGAAATTCATGTCACATCCTTACGAGGGCTCATTCATCGCAGAATACTACACTTACGAGCCGGATCATGAAGTCATATTCTTAGGGGACTGTGAGTTTTACGAATCCATCTCACCCGTAAGGCTTTTTGAAGAATACGGCATATCCTCATATGTCAGGGGTTCGGCGCAGCAGCTCATCTGGCAGTCCTATTATGTACTGCTTGACACGCTTAAACACGAAAAGCCGAAGGTAGTTGTCTTAAACGCCTGCGAAATGAAGATCGGAGACGTGCAGAACGAAGCATACACGAGAATGACGCTGGACGGACTTAAGGACATTAACTACAGGCTTAAGGCTGCAAATATACTTAAAAAGTCCGATGAAACACTGATAAGCTATGTATTCCCGCTCCTCCGCTATCACAGCAGGTGGTCGGATCTCACGGGAGATGACTTTAAGTATTACATCACAAGAGACAAGATAACCTATGCGGGCTATCACATGCAGACCGACATCCGTCCGAAGACACGTGAAGATGCCCCATGGCCGCCCCTCTTTGATTATTCATTCCCGGAGATCTGCTACGAATATCTTGATAAGATAACGGCGCTCTGCAAGGAAAACGACATAAAGCTCATACTTTTCAAATCTCCCACCGCAAGCTGGCAGTACCCCTGGTACGAAGAATGGAACGATGCCCTTTACGCTTACGCCGAGAAGAATGATATATTATACTTAAACGGTCTTGAGCATACAGCAGAGATGAATCTCGATATGACCTGCGACTCTTACGACGAAGGCGTGCACCTTAACGTTTACGGCGCCGAAAAGTGCTCTGACTACTTGGGTTCTGTGCTTTCCGACGGCTACTCTCTCTCCGATCTAAGAAATGACAATAACGCCTCTTCCGCTTGGAAAGAAGTGTGCGAGAGATATCACACCGCAAAAGGCGACAAATAAAACGATACAAAAGGATTTAAACGAAATGAAAAAGATATTCAAGAAACTGTTCCTTATCCCTCTTACACTGATGACGGTGCTTGCTCTCACCGCCTGCGGAGAAGAAGCTCCCGAAGAAAACAACAATGTGGCGACCGATACGACTGAGTCCTTTTCCTTCACATACAACAACACAAAGCTTGTTCCCGGAGAAGAAGCCCAGGCTGCGATAAAGGCCATCGGCGAGACTTACGAGTATTTTGAAAGTCCCAGCTGTGCTTATGTAGGAATGGACAGATGCTACACTTTCCCGGATTTCACCGTATATACCTATGAAGATGCCGAGGGCGTGGAACATATACTTAAGATCGTGCTCACAACAGACATCGTAAGCACCGAAGAAGGGATATCCATCGGTGATCCGACAGATGAAGTTCTCTCGGTATACGGCACGGACTATCCCAACAATAACGGAGCCTATATTTTTACCAAAGGAAGCACCAACCTCTGCTTAATCACAAAAGGCACCGAAGTCACATCGATCCAGTACATCTCAAAAGATAATTAGAATAAAAAAGCTCGCGAATACGCTTCGCGAGCCTTTTTTATTCTGCCGTAGTATGTTCAAGCATATCGTTTCCCGTATCCAACCCTACCGTCGTTCTGTAAAGTCCGAATTTTGAAACGCTGTATTTGTAATCGGGATGATCGCCGAGTCCGTCTGAAACGTAGAACCAGCACCACTGCTGGGATTCGTGCTTACGATAAGCATCCGCCAGTATATCAAGACCGATGCGGCCGCCCATGTTTTCAAGCGGCTCCCGGACGCTTATAAATATCTCGTTCTCGGGATACAGATGAAAATAGGTCTTTGGAACATCCCAAACGCCGTATTTACCGAAAGATTCGGGATCGTAATCCGCGTTCATGGAGTTTTCCACCGCGCGTTTTACGCCTTCCGCAAGTACTATATGACCGCCGTGTCCGTATTCACCCTTGAAGTCCTGGGTCACCACAACCTGTGGCTTAAAACGCCTTATGTTCTCCGTTGCAAATGCCGCCACGTTATCGTATCCGTACTTCTTTTCGGCTTCGGAAAGCGTTGTTCCGTTGGTATCGGAAAAGGGTCCGTTCACGGGATAATTCCTGATGCCTGCGGTCCACAGTCCGTCAAGCTTCTCATGCTCTCTCTCGGATGCGGTGGAAAAGAACTCGCACATATATACCACCTGGACCTTCTTCTTAAGCTCACCGCCGTAGGTCACAAGGACACTTCCGAGGAAAAGTATCTCATCATCGGCATGTGTTGAAAAAACAAGGATATCAGGGTCTTCAAGGGCGGGTTCCCAGACCTGAATGTCGCCCGGGAGAAGTCCTGCCGTAAAACCCGTGATATCCGATATCTTTACATCTCCGGAAAAGCGCATAACACAACTTTCCGCTCCTCCGGGGATCTCAACGAATTCATGAAGGAACCCGTTCTTTCCGCATTCTATGCTCTTTCCGTCATATTCAAGAGTCCATTCGGACGGAAAGGCATTCCATTCAACGTAAAGCCCGTAGAGAGGAAGCTCTGCGCTCACTTCAAGGGATACCGAGCTGTCTGCGGTGACCACCGACTTATATGAATCGTCTTTAAGCTTACTTGTGGAACGTCCGTCGGATGCGGTTATGGATATATCCTGTTTGATGGCGCTTGCGGAGCTTAGATCGGGGGTCCCGTATTTCTTCCAGAGATCACCAAGGATCTTATTGCAAACGCTGTCAAGGTACTGGATGGTATATGTGCTGTCCTGGGCTCTCATTTCGCTCTTTAAAGCCATTTCACCCGTGTATTCGTAAAGAGGGATCACGGTAACGCCGTTCTTTTCGGAAGTCACGTGGGAAACGACGGGGATCGCGCCGAAATCCGCAACATAGAACTTTCCGTCATCGTTCTTACGAATGGTAACGTCAGCGATCATGCCCAGGAAGCGGTTTGCGACGCCCTTTCCTATCTCATTGGACCAGCTGACGAAATTGCCCAGGGAATAGAAGCAGAGCATCTCTCCGGGCTTAAGCCCGGTGCCTTCCGAAGTCCACTGTTTTTCACCTTCTTCCGTAAATACGCTGACGGGCTGTAAAACATGTGAATGGGTGCCGAGTACAAGGTCTGCGCCGTGTTCGTAGAAAAGCTTGGCGTAGTTCTTCTGCTGGGAAGTGAGATCGAAGGTGTATTCCGTTCCCCAGTGAGGGCATACTATAGTGATGTCTGCGATCATCTCAGCCTTGTCAAGCTGCTCGATGACTGCGCTCTCGTTGAGCATGCTCACGGCCCAGGGCATCCCTTCCGGTGTCTTTACACCGTTTGTGCCGTAGGTGAAGTTTAATATGGCGATCTTTACGCCGTTTCTTTCAACGATGAGTATCTTTTCGGAATCCTCTTTATTGTCATAGATACCGGTAACGCCGATATTCTCGTGCTTTCTCCAGTTTGTGAGGCAGTTCACTATGCCCTTCTTGCCTTTATCGAGGGCATGGTTCGTGGCATGGCATACCACGTCAAAGCCTGCGTTTTCAAGAGCATCCGCCAGAGTATAATCACAGTTGAAGGAAGGATAGCCGCTGATGCCCAGCTCCTTTCCGCCGATGATGATCTCCTGGTTTGCGATGGCTAGATCCGCTGCCGAGATTATATCCCTTGTGTGATCGAAGATGGCATTGTAGTCATATGAACCATCGTCAGTCTTGCAAACAGCTTCGATGGAGTCGTGGATAAGCATGTCGCCCGCCATCACGATCCTGACCTCGGTGATCTGAGTGGGGGTCGGAGTAGGCGTATCTGTCGGTGTAGGGTTTGTCGATGACTGCTCTGGATTGTGTCCACCTTCTTCGGAGGTGGACGGAGGATTCAGCTCGGCAGAGCCCGGATCCAAGTCTTCGACCGTCGGTGTAGGTGTCGATGACTGTTTACCGGCATCAGCCGTCTGTGTAGCCTTCGCTCCTTCCGTGCCATTATCCACCGGTACCTTTGTAACTGCGGTCACGCTGCCGTTGTCCAAAGGATCCACAAAAAAGTTTTCCCCGTCACAGCCTGCGAGTCCGCAAAATGAAAGTGCCAGAACGGAAACAAGAACCGTTCTGACAGCATTTTTCTTTAATCTGTTGAATAAATCGAAAAGCATCATTCTGTCCCTTTATCTTTGCCTTTTCCTGCAGTGTAATCGATCTTTACGAGAGTGAGTCCCAAAGCGGGAGCAGTGGGCCCTGCCTGGTTCCTGTCAAGCGCGTTTAAAGCGTTCTCCACATCTTCTTTGGTCTTCACGCCTTCTCCCACCTGTATGAGTGTCCCGGCGATGATCCTCACCATATTGTATAAAAAGCCGTTTCCGGTAACGCGTATCGTTATGAGATTGCCGTCTCTTATGACATCAACGGAATATATGGTCCTAACATGATCCGGTACCGTTGCGTGTATCGAGCAGAAGGATGTGAAATCGTGGGTGCCTACGAGTACCTGTGCCGCATCGTGCATTTTATCCGTATCGAGATGATGATGAATGAAATGGGTATATCTACTGTTGAAAGGCTTTATAAAGTCCGCATTCCAGATCTTGTACTCATAAGTCTTTACGCAGTCTGTCTTCCTGGGGTGGAAGGCCAAAGGCACTTCATAGGAATCCTGTATCACAATGTCTTCCGGAAGCCTCATGTTAAGCGCATAACACATCTTTTCGGCAGGTATCTTCGTTTCCGTATCAAACACGCAGACGTTTCCTTCCGCGTGGACGCCGGAATCCGTGCGGCTTGCGCCGATAACATGTATGTCCTCTCCGGTAAGAGCGCATATTGCTTTGTCAAGTTCTCCTTCAACGGTGGTGAGACCGGGCTGGGACTGCCATCCCGCGTATCTCGTGCCGTCATAGGAAACAACGAGCAGTATCCTTTTCACTGAAAAAACCTCACAGGAAACTAAAGTTTATGAGGGGGGCAACAAATCTGTCAACAAGGATCAGCACTGCAAGGTATGCGAACTGGATGAGATATGCCACATAGTCTGCAGCCTTATATTTCAAGGGTTTCATTCTTGTCCTGTTCACGTCTCCGCGGTAGCATCTTGCTTCCATTGCCATCGCAAGATCGTTGGCACGCCTGAAAGCTGATATGAAAAGCGGAACGAATATGGGGATCAGCGCTTTTACCCTGTCTTTAAGCTTTCCTTCGTCAAAATCCGCTCCTCTTGCGGACTGGGCCTTCATGATCTTATCGGTCTCCTCGAGAAGGATGGGGATAAAGCGGAGTGCTATGGACATCATCATTGCAAGTTCATGCACCGGGACCTTTATCTTTTTGAGACCCCTCAGTCCCACTTCAAGACCGTCTGTAAGCTGGTTCGGCGTTGTGGTGAGGGTCATTAAGGATGAGCCCACAACAAGGAAAAACAGGCGGAACGCCATAAACAGCGCGGTCCTTATGCCTTCCTTCGTGAGCTGCAGGAACTTCCATTCCCAAATGACTTCACCGCTGGTGAGAAAGAGGTTGAAGACGAGAGTAAAAGCCATTAGCATCCATACAGCCTTAAGGCCTCTCACCATAAAGGAGAAGGGGACCTTTGAGATCTTGACGAGCACTGCAAGCATGAGCCCCGCTATAATGTATCCGAGGAACGAATTGAACACGAACATGGATACGATATAGAGAAGAGTCCAAAAGAGCTTTACTCTCGGGTCCAGCCTGTGCAAGACGGATCCCGAAGGATAATATTGTCCTATGGTTATATCTCTGAGCATTAGTGTTTATAGTACCTTTCGATCATATCGGCAGCTTCTTCCACAGTAGTCGCGATATCCGGAAGCGGAACACCGCGGCTCATAAGCTCTGCCGTTATATATGTGACTTCGGGAGCGGCAAGACCGATCTCTTCAAGCTCCCTGTAATTTCTGAATACTGTTTTAGGTTCTCCGTCATATCTCACGGAACCCCTGTCCATAACTATTATCCTGTCTACCAAGCGCGCCACATCCTCCATGGAATGGGACACAAGGATGACTGTTATGTTTCTTTCATTTTTGATGCGCATTATGGCATCAAGTATCTCGTCGCGGCCTCTGGGGTCAAGTCCCGCAGTGGGTTCGTCCAGGACCAGCACCTCGGGCTTCATGGCAAGTACACCTGCAATGGCAACACGACGCTTCTGTCCGCCGGAAAGATCAAAGGGAGATGCGTCATAAAGATCTTCTCCGATGCCCACGGTCTTAAGAGCATCAAAAGTACGGAGCTGGATCTCAAGCCGGGGAAGCTTCATATTTCGCGGCCCGAACTCCACATCCTTAACGACAGTGGTTTCAAAAAGCTGGTGCTCGGGATACTGGAACACAAGGCCCACCTTGGTTCTGAGCTCCTTCCTGGAAAAGTCCTCGTCCCAAATATCGCGGCCGTTATAATAGATTATGCCGCTTGTAGGACGCACCAGACCGTTAAGATGCTGGATGAGCGTGGATTTTCCGGAGCCCGTGTGTCCGATGATACCGATGAACTGGCCGTCGGGTATCTCAAGGGATACATCGTGGAGCGCCGACATTTCCATGGCCGTGCCTTTTGAATATGTATAATTTACCTTATCCAAGTAAAGCATTAACAAATTCCTCTTTAGTGAGTATGCCGGAAGGGAGGTTGAATCCCCGTTTGTTTAACTCATAGGCAAGTTCCGTTGCCTGAGGCACATCAAGGTGATGGGATTTCACTTCTTCAACACGGGAAAAGATCTCACGGGGCGTGCCGTTCATAACGATCTTTCCGTCATCCATGACAATGACCTTGTCCGCAAATGTGACTTCGTCCATATAATGAGTTATGAGAAGTATGGTGATGCCCTGGTTTTTGTTGAGATCCGAAAGGGTCTTTATGACTTCCTTGCGGCCTCTCGGGTCCAGCATGGCAGTAGGCTCATCAAGCACGATGCACTCCGGCTTCATGGCGAGTATGCCCGCTATGGCAACACGCTGCTTCTGACCGCCGGAAAGGGCGTTGGGAGATGATTTTCTGAAAGCGCTCATCTCAACCTTTTCAAGGGATTCGTCAACTCTCCTTTTGATCTCTTCCGTGGGAACGCCGAGATTTTCGGGCCCGAAAGCCACATCCTCTTCAACTATAGATGCGACGATCTGATTGTCCGGGTTCTGGAACACCATTCCCGCTGACTGTCTCACTTCCCACACAAGGGAATCGTCGGATACATCGATATTGTTTACGTAGAGCGTGCCCTCGGTAGGCTTAAGGATGGCATTGATCTCCTTTGCCACCGTGGATTTCCCGGAGCCGTTATGCCCGAGTATTGCAACAAAATCGCCCTTTTTCACATCAAGGTCGATCCCGTCCAGGGCGCGGATGATGCCTTCCACGTTTCCGTCCTCATCCCGCCTAATATATTCGTATGCAAGTTTGCGTGCTTTTATCATTTTCCGTACCTTGTTCTGCCGTTCTTTTTGACCTGTAGGCATACTTCAAGACATAATTTCCAAATTAACCCAAACTATACCATAAAAGCAATATAAAAACAAGAGCGGGAGCCCCGCTCTTGCTGTTATTCTTTATCAGTTCAAGAAGATTTTTTGTCACAAATGTCTACCCTCGAGATTCTGGCAATGCCAAACCCACCGGTGATGGTATCGAGATCTTCGTCATCAAGGGGGAAGTCTTCAACACTTGCCAGCGTGCTTTCGATATCATCGTCAGAAACGCCGTTCTCTTTAAGCGCTTTTACAAGACTTTCCTTTGAGGAGAAAGCCTCTATGTCGTCTTTTTCCAAGAGTTTCTTTAAAATCTCCTGTCCTTTGCTCATAAACAACCTCCGAAATATAAGCAATCATCGATTTTGTAAACTGTTATTCTTCTTCGCGGGAGAAAGAGGTACCGCTTTTGCTTGTCGTGATATCAAATCTGATGTGCGTGCTTGAAGAAAGCCCGCCGGTGATCGTATCAAGATCATCGTCGTCAAGCGGGAAGTCTTTTATCCCCGCGAGGGTACTTTCGATCTCTTCTTCAGTAAGTCCGTTCTCTTTAAGCACGTTCTTCAGATTCTCCTTTGAGGAAAATGCTTCGATGTTGTCATCTTCAAGCAGTTTCTTCAGTATTTCCTGTCCTTTGCTCATATATGCCTCCAAATTATTCCCAATAATAAACTTCTGCAACTGTTCCCCGTACGTCTTCGGTCTTCACCTTGTGATATCCTGGGTCTGCCATGGTTTAAACATACCGCGGCCGCCTGCGATCACATCAAGATCGTCGTCATCCAGCGGGAATTCCGATATCCCGGCCAGTGTGCTTTCCGCCTCTTCATCGGAAAGCCCGTTCTCTTTAAGCGCGTTCTTTAAGCTCTCCTTTGAGGAGAATGCCTCGATGTTGTCATCTTCCAACAGTTTCTTAAGTATTTCCTGTCCTTTGCTCATATATTCCTCCTAAGTATGTGTGATAATGAACCAACAACCCCCGTCTAATGACGCGTTCTGCCATAAACCGCGCGTTCTATAAAGCGGTTCAAGAGTATGTCCCCGGGGTCATTCCTATCTAAGCGATCCAACGTCCGCGACTCTTCTATAAGAAGGGACTCCAACACCAAGCCCTCCCGTGATCAGATCAAGATCATCGTCATCCAGCGGGAAATCATCGATACCGGCAAGAGTGCTTTCCGCCTCATCGTCGGTAAGACCATTCTCTTTAAGCGCATTCTTTAAGCTCTCCTTTGAGGAAAATGCCTCGATATTGTCGTCTTCCAGCAGTTTCTTAACTATTTCCTGTCCTTTGCTCATATGTGCCTCCTTTGTATAAAATGCATCAAGGTTTAAGTATCACGGAAATTGTATGATCGTTGTCTGTCCTTCTTTGACCGTAAAATGAAGGCTTTTAAGCGTTCCCGCTTTCTCCTCATAAAAATCCTGGATCAGAAGTATATAGTTTCCCGCAGGGTAATCAAATGTCACGTCGCTGTCGCCCTCGTCAAGCCATAAGTTCATTTGATCAAAGCCTGAACCGCTCATTTCAAGTATCGCAAAGATCTTTCCGACGTACTCTTCCACATTTGGCGCGATGATCCGTATCGATCCCGCGGCACTGTCATAAGCCCCGCCTCGTCCGGTCCACTTGCTCACATCTTCCGGTCCGTCAGGGCCGATACTGTACCAGCAGCCATACTCATCCTCAAATACCGGTATACCCACTGCCCTTGCGGTTTCCATAAGCAGTGCATCACGGTACCTGTCCGGACAGTATCCGCTCTTTAGAGCGTCATATAGTTCAGGAACACCGCCTTTGAGATCCCTTACGCATTCATCCTTGACATTTGCATCAAACCACTTTGCGAGTTCCGCTGGATCGTTCCTGAATGCTGCCATCTGGTCTTTGGTAAAAAGTTCCTGAACCTTGAGCCGCTGAGGTGTAAAATAGCTCCATTCTGTCACCGGAAGCAGTATCCCGTAAATGAACTCTTCATCGCTTTGATCCCCTCTCACCGCTTCGGCGCCTTTAAGCATATCCTCAAGCGTCTTGGCATCAACTTCGCGGCAATACTTGAAAGGAAGATTTGAAATGAGCGCACGCCTCATCGGATCATCATCTGTCCCAAGGAATTCAACGAGCTCCTTTGCGTTCCTTCCGGAAAGCTTTAAGTTCTCCACGCATTCGGGATACATCGACGTCCACGCTTCATCAAAATCATTCGCGTGATTGCTCTTTCTTACATCGTTAAAATCATCGTATCCGAAAAGCGCGTGTTTCTGATCATCGTCATAAGTATTTACGCGCTTTGCATCGGTGTCGTTATACTTGATGGCGTACTCGTTCCAGACGTTCTGTTCCCGGGTCTTTTCAAAGGAGATCGTGAGTTCTGTCCGGTCAGCCTCCGCCCACGCGGATCTCCACTCGCCGTCAAGATACGCCACGACTCCGACACTTCCCATTCCAAGCGTATATGCGGCTTTCCCATTGTCATCCGTGGAAAGCGCATCTACGGTGACGATACTGAGTTCCGGCTGCATGAGTACGATCTCGGTCCTTGCGCCTGCTGCGGGTTTTCCGTTCCTGTCAAGCACGGATACGGTAAGCTTCTTTGTTTCAGCATAGTTTCCGACGTCGTTCACATAATAGATGCCGTTAAGGTATTTCCCTTCCTGTCCGACTCCCAGGTCAGTGTAGAACAGATGTTCCGTCTTTATAAGGCTCCCGAGGCGGCCTGTGAACCATCCGCTGTCTACCACAGGATCCGGCTCGCAGCTTCCCATATAATGCCACTCTCCGTCAATAAGCACCTGGGTCACGGCATGTCCCCCGGGAACTATCGACCAGAACATAGGGCATACTCTTGCGGGGATCCCCACGCTCCTCATTGCATTTACAACAAAGACCGATTCCTCCTCGCATCTTCCGGAGCCACCGTTATACATTCCAAGAGGCGAGCTTTCGGTAGCCGCATCCGTATCTCCGTAGGTTGCCTGTTCTCCGCACCAGAAGTTCACAAGGCAGGCTGCTTCGGTAAGAGTCTTTCCTTTTACGATGTCTTTAAGTTCATCGTAAAAGAACTCTCTCGTATCCGTGATCCGCTCCAGATGCGCCCTGTCTCCCGCAACGTAACAGAGGAACGTATCAAGCGGCAGCTCTTTTGTCCAGGGCATTGACTCCTTTAGCATAGCAGCATGGCTCGCATATTTATGGAGCAGCGAAAAATCTATGCTGAGAAGCTCACTCATGGGAGTGGTGATGAAGTAATACTCCATGATCCTTTTCTCTTCTTTGGAGCAGGCTTTCATCTCTTTTTCCCATTCGTCCGTTCTGTCACCGAGATCGGAATAGACCGCTTCATATCGGGCTTTAAGCTCCGTATCAAGCGCCTTTTCCGAAGGGTCTTTTCCGCACCCTGTGAGCACCGGCAGCGCAAGAACAAGGACAAGAAGCGCAAGAAGCAGTTTTTTTGCTGTCTTAGGGCTCTTCAGCGTCATTACGGTTCTTCTCCCTTCAGTTTCTTTTCAAGAAAGATCCTGTTTATCCTTGCGGCACGGTTCTTAGGATCGACGGCGAGCGCCTTTTCGTTATACTCCACTGCTTCCTCTACTCTGTTAAGCCCCACCAGCGCTTTAACGGCCTGATGGTAGAGTATCGGTATGAGCTCCTTTTCTTTGATGCCTTTTTGTTCAGCCAGCTCCACCCATTTAAGTGAAAGCTCCCACTGCTTATAATGATTCAACGTCGAGGAAATCTGCAGGCACGTCCCTTCGCTTTCGTGATATGCGCCTTCGCACATATCAAAGTATTCTTCCGATTCCTCTATGTGTCCCGCAAGGACCATATCAAGATAGCACTGCGCGGAAAGCCAGAAATTGGTCTTAAGCTTCTCTCTCGGGATCTTCCGGATTATCTTACAGTTCCTGTCATTTGTGGGCTCTACGACCTTTCTGTGAAGGAACATGATGTCTGTCTTTAAAGTCGGTCCGTCGCAAAAAAGACATTCGTGAATCTCACCTTCCCAGTATTTCCCATCGTGCCGTGCGATCATCCTTGTCCTGTAGGAAACGCCTCCCGCTTCAGGCACGTCAAAGGGCATTTCGATGGACTTTGGCCTTGTGTCTTCAGGCATCGCAGCAAGATCCGATTTCAGCTTTATAAGTTTTTCCCTCTCCTCGGGAGGAAGGAGATCGTCTGCGTCAACGTACATAAGATAGTCGCATGTTCCACGAAGGAAGGCGCTGTTCCTTGCCTTCCCGAAATTATCCTCCCAGGGCTCCTCGTAAACTTCATCCGTGAACTTCCTTGCGATCGGGATCGTATTATCGGTGGAACCGGTATCAAGGATAACGAGCTGGTCCCACGTTCCCGAAAGAGCAGAAAGACATCTTTCAAGTACCGCTTCTTCGTTTTTCACTATCATGCATATACTTAAAGTCACACTGTTCTTGTTCACTGTCTCTTTCTCCCCTCGAACGGATCATCTTTCAGGCCTGTAGTAGGATTGCATTTTTTGCCTTTCCTCTTCTTCTCTCTGTTTTGCTTCTTGTTGTCTTTTCATTATTTCTGCTCCGCCGTAATCATAACCCTTCGGATTCGGCGACATCTGTCCGCCCGTAACATTTTCAAGTTCCTGATTCGTAATGTTTGATCCGTTTTTCTTATCAGCCATGATATACTCCTTTGTTTTATTTAATGTCTTTAATAACAGTCGTTTTTCCTTCTTCCACCCTGAAACGGTACGAATATACGGTTTCTGCTCCCTCTTCCCGGTCATTATAGATCAAAACAGCATACTCGCCGACCGGAATTTCAATCTCCGGATCTTCATCTTCCATGTCCTCTTCACCGTTATAATACATATAAAAGTAATAATTATAGCCCAGCTCTTCATAACTGCCTTCCCCATATTTATAGGGGCTTACGCACATCCACTGAATGAACTTGAACTCGTCCTTACAGGTCGATGAAAACCGTACTGTGCCGTACTTTATGTCTTCACCTTCGGGATCACTGATAAAATCCGCTGTCGTCCATCCTTCCGAAGAAAGATAATTCCATTCTTCCTCTTCATCCTTTGCGACCGGTATCCCGACCGCCCTTGCAAGCTCCATGAAAACCTGAGTCCGTTTATCATCGGGGCAGTACCCCATTTTAAGTGCCGGATAAAGAGACGGCGAGGACATCACGCCTATCTCTCTTATAGCCCTGACGCGGTCGGAGCTGACTTTTTCGGAGAACCATTTATAAAGTGATGCAGGATCCTTCCTAAATGCCGAAAGCTCGTCTTCGGTGAACAATTCAAGTACCGCAGCTCTCTGCGGAGAAAAATAACTAAAGTCCCATACGGGATAAAGAAGCCCTTCGATAAAATCGTCGTCGCTTAAAGAGCCCCTTACCGCCTCAGCGCCTTTTAATATATCCTCTAATGTTTCGGAGTCCACTTCACGGCTGTATTTATCGTATAACCCTGAAACAAGGACACTGCGCATCGGGTCAGAG
>JAEEGL016565972.1_pt1 | contig 17684 bp, 12 predicted proteins | sample 9134231 | NCBI WGS metagenome assembly JAEEGL01 (sample SAMN16246548, study PRJNA631951) | gut metagenome | biome: gut microbiome; feature: rumen; material: fiber-attached | host: Bos | place: Iran: Karaj | collected 2018-10 | reverse complement strand
TTGAAATAATCGTGAATGTCGATTTTCAAAACGTATTTTTTGTCGTTGTTTTTTATTTTTACGATGTCTTTTATCGCCGACTGAGCACAGAGTCCGCGTCTGAAAGAATAACAGTTAGGGCTGAGTTCCCGGTCATACTTGTAAAGCAGAAACGTCAGAAGTTTTAAGATGAAACTTTCTTTTTTTTGAAAACGGTAGATGACACGCTTTTTGTTTGTGCCTTTTTTGTTGACGGTGGTTTTCAGCGGATAACTGAAACGGTATTCGCCGTCAATTATTTTTTTTGCAATGTTGTGATATTCTTTTTTGTCGATAAAGGCTTTTAGGCTTTTCAACTTGCCTTTGCCCGGCGCGGCGGTCTCAGACTTGAACTTATAAAAAGCGTCCCAGTTTTTTTTGCTGTCGAGTTTTTCAAGCAGGCTCATTTTCGTTTTCCGTTTTTTTTAAAAAAAAGAAAAAAACAAAGAGAAAATTGCTTTGAAAGAAGCAATGCTTCTGATAAACGACTGAACGCGAAAAGGCTGCCTGCAAAGCCTTGTGCTATGGAGAAATTTTTTCCGCGCTTTGTCCGCCGCAGGCGCAACATTTATTTCAGGAATAAATCCGCTTTTCTCTTTGTTTTTAATAAGTTTTACAAGTATTGTGAAAGTCTTTCCCTTATGTACGGCACTTCGTTAGGGAAATGTTCGAGAAAGTTGATAAGCGGTATTGAATTTTTTTCTGCAACCTCTTTCGACCAGCGGTACGTCCTGTAACGGCACGTGTTGCGGCCTACTATCATTATCAAAAGTTTCGGTTTCCCGTCGGAATATATGCCGAAAGTATAGTTTAAGAATTTTCCGCTGCCGCCGAGCGTTACAGGCGAAACGTTTTCTATAACGTCGTACTGCGGAAAATTCTCTCTCAAAACCTCTTTCAACTTTTCGCCGACGTATCTTGTGTCCGAAAAGTCAAAAGTTCTCGGCTCGTAAGTGTATCTTTGCGGTTGTGGTTTGCGCGAAGTTTTCATCGGAACTTCGTCGTCCAAACCGCCGAAAAATCTTGCCAAGCCGTTGAAAACCGTGTCAAGTGTACTGATTAAGCCCATAATTTTTATCTTTTTTTTGAAAGTTAGCAATTTTAAAATTCTGTGTATTCGTCGTCGAGTCTTATGTCCGAGCCGCCGGACCTCAACTGAGAGAAATACTGCATGTCTTTATCTGCGGGTTTTTCAGGTTCTTTTTCCTTTTCTTTGGGTTTTTCTACCGTTTTTGTCTTTTCTTCTTTTTGATTTTCTTCGTCTGAGTCCTCTTTTTTCAAGTTGTCGGGATACGAGGACGACAAAAGCGAAAGATTTTCTTTGTAGTTAGAGCCGCCGAGTTCAAGGATTTGGGTTTTGAGCCTTAAAATCTCCGTCGTGTGATGGCTTATCTCTTCGATAAGTTTTTGCGTGGGACCGTCGTCCGTGATTTGGGTTTTGAAAAAGTCCGTAACTTTGTTCAAATCCGTTATGTTTTTTGACAGACTGTCCGAATAGTTGGAAATCTGCGCCGCAAAGTCCGAATTGTTGGCGGCTATGCTGACAAGTTGCATAACTGACATACTTATTGAATATGTCATATTAAGTTGCTCTTTGCATATATCGGAAATTTGAGTAACCTTTTCAGCAATTTTGGTAATGTTAGGCAACATTTGTTGAATGAGTTCTGCCGCTTGATTTGTAGTTTTAAGACTCCACTTTGAGGATTCATTAATTTCGGTTGAGGCTTCAAGACAGTGTTCGGCGAGTTTGCGGATTTCGGCGGCAACTACGCCGAATCCTTTGCCGTTTTCACCGGCACGCGCCGCCTCGACAGCCGCGTTGATTGCCAAAAGGTCGGTTCTTTCGCTGATTTCATCAATGACTTTTATTTTGTCTATGACGATTTGAATGCTGTCCAAAGTGTTTTCTGAGGCTAAGGTTATGTTGTCCATATCGCTTGCAAACTTGTCGGTAAAGTCTTTGGTGTGAAGCGCGTTTTGTGTGTTCTGTTGAATGGAAACCGTCATTTTGTCAATCAGGTCGTGAATCTGGTTGCCAAACGAAACCTGCGATTTTGCCTCTTCCGCAACATTTTTGACCGAGTTTTTTAAAGCGGAGTTGCCGTTTGAAATAGATTTTGAAATCGTGCGGATTTTCTTTACCGTTTCCGAAACCTTTGCCTGCATTTTTTCTGCTGACTTTTTCAAATCCCCGAACTCGTCATTAGTTGTAATAGATGAGGCGGCGTTTAGATACATTCTGCCTTCCGCAAAATCGTTGTTGAACTCCTTCATTTTGTTCAGCGGTTTTACCACAAAAGTATTTGTAATATTCTTGATTACGAAATACAAAAGAATTGTCGTCAATATTGTGATTACAATCATCACTACAAGAAGAATGTTCGGCAAAAGGTCGAGCAGAATTTTCGGCGTGTTGAGGCTCATGCCTATGTCAGTGCCGGGCAAAACGTAAATCATGCCTATCATTTCGTGCCCGTTGGACTCGTATGTGCCTATGTAACATTCGGGAGCCGCCTCTTCTCTGCCTTTGTCAAGAAAAGAGGCAACGTTTTTTGCTCCGGCTTTTTCCATGTCTTCCGCCGTTATGTTTTGAATCTTGTCGTTATAATATACGCGGAAATTGTAGTCGTAGTTGCCCAAAACTGCATAGCCGTAGCCGTTTGCTTTGGTTTTTAGAAGCATGCTGTCGATTGTCGCCGACGAAAATCCTACCGATAAAACTGCCGCTATAGAATCCTTCTGACGATATATCGGAAGTGAAACTTCAAAAGCATCAGTGCCTAAATCCTGAGGCAAAGTAACATACCAATCGTATTTTTCGTAAATGATTTTATGAAACGCCTTGGTGTCCTTAAAGTTTCTCAAAATATCGTCTTCGTTGCTTTTGTATGTTATGCCGTCAACGGGGGTTGAAAGCGAAATATACGTGTAGGGCAGGGGAGTGCCTTCAAGCAGTTTTTCGCAGTCAGCCAAAAAATCTTTCTTGTCGGCGGTCTCGGAATATCCGTGCTGCAACATATTCAATTCTGCTTTGTAACCCAAAAACGTATTTCTTAACGACTGTCCTTGTATTACGACAGTCTGTTCGTACATCAGTTTGGTGTTGTGGGTGTGCAGTTTTGAAACTGTTATTGTTTCTACAATGTTTATGGCAATCATTGTCAGTAATGAAAATGGTAGCAAAATAAGCATATATTTTTTCAAAACTGTTTTGCTGCTTTTTTCCAAACATTTTTTTATGTATTCCGCGATATTCATAACGATGTAGTTTTTAGTTCTTTTTGTTTTCTCTTTTTTCAATCAGGCGGTTTTTGAGTTTTGTAATTTCGCCGGAGTGCATTTCTATAAGATCAATGATTTCTCTGTCTTCTTCGCTCGTGAGATTGCTTTTGAGACGGAAAAATCCTACGGACTTATTCAAGTCTTCGAGTTTTCCACTGATTTTGTCAGCAAAATGCGACAAGTCTTCCGCCGATTCGCTGTTGTTTTGCGTAATCGTTACAAGATGGTTTATGGCGTTTCTTATGACGATTGTCTTTGACATCTGGTCGGTGCAGGTGTCTGAGATTTCTGAAATCTTTTCGGCAGCCTCCTGTATTTTCGGCGAAATTTTGTCGATGAGTTCCACGGCGTGATTTGTGATTTGAAGGCTTTGTGCCGAAGATACGTTGATTTCGGTTGAAGCCTGCTGGCAACTTTCGGCGAGTTTGCGGATTTCGGTTGCAACCACCGAAAAGCCTTTGCCGTGTTCGCCTGCACGTGCTGCTTCAACAGCCGCGTTGATTGCCAAAAGGTCTGTCCTTGAAGTGATTTCGTCAATGATTTTTATTTTTTCGATAACGTTTTTTATGCAAATCAGGGTGTTTTCCGACGCCTCGGTAACGTTTCTGATGTCAGAGGCTATGCCCTGGGAGTTTACGTGCGTGTTAACGGCTTTTTCAGTATTTTCTCTAATGGAGTCGGCTATTGTTTCTACGGCGGCGGATATTTCTTGTACCGTTGCTGATTGAGAGCGGGCATCGTCAGCAATGGCATTGATGGAGGTTTTCATCACATCGCTGTTTTTGTAGATTTCGCCCGAATATTCCCTTATCACTTTTACTGCGTCATGAACCTGTTTTTGCATTTGTTGAAGGTTGTTTTTGAGGTCCATGATTTCGTCCTGAGAATTTATGTCGTTGATAGCCGTGGAATACAGCCTTCCGTAAGTAAAGTCTTTGGTAAACTTGTTGATTTTTGCAAGCGGACGTATGATTCTCTTTCTGGTGATTATGTACAGGATAAACAGCAAAAAGGAAACCAAAACCACTGTTATTATTATGATGATGTATATCGTGGCGTACATGTTTTTCTCGATGTCGCTTTTGGCGATGTTGAGCGTAAGAGCCCAGTTGATGCCTGCCACCATGGAGTAGAAAATCAGTATTTCTTCTTTTTGCGGGTTGTAATAGTGGTTTGCGCTTGTCATGCGTTTTACCTCGCCCGGTTTTGCGCAGTGCAGACCGTCTACTTTAAAGCCTTGGTGCATGGCTTCCTCGACTCCCGTAAAACCCTGAGAGACAAGATATTTTGTAGGTACGGTTACAATTTTGTTGGGGTAATACATTCTCAAATTGTATTCAGTGTCTACAAAACAGCAAAAACCTTTTCCGTTGATTCTCAGGTCTTTTAACTCGTCGTCAATAACTGAGGCGGGAAAATTTGCGGTGAGTATTGCGCAGACCGTATCCGTTCCCTGTGTTTTTACGGGAATGGAAATTGCAAAAACTTCGCCCCCTGTAACCTCAGACTTGTGAGCCATCATAAAGGAGATGTTTTTGCTCTCCGTGATGATTTCCTTAAAGTATTTTTTTTCTGCTGCACTTTCCTTGTCTTTGCCGCCTAAATCCGTGTAAGAAACCCCTGTCGGCATAGTTATCCTTAGATATGCCCACTTGTTGTAATGCGTGGAAATCATATTGCGGTATGTCCCGAAGATTTTTACCGGATTTTTAATGTCGAAATTTTGCGCCAAAAAGTTCAAGTCGTCGGCATACCGGTAAAAAATATTACTGATATTGTCGGCTTGTATGTTGATTGTCTGGTGTATGGACGCACTTGTATTTTTTTTCGCTGCACTGATGACACTGAGAAACATCATGGCGAACATTATTAAGACGATAATTATTACTAATGGAATAAGCCCTTTTAAGTAATAAGTCCATATCGTTTTTTTATTTCTGTTATTTTTTGTCTTTTCCATACGCGTTAATCTTTATTTGCAATGAGTTGTGTTCTTAACCGTATAATCTCCTGAGTGTGCTGTTCTATTTGAGAGACGATTTCGAGTTCGTCTTCCGCATCCGGGCGGAGTTTAAAAAAGTCCAAACACTGGTTTAGTTCGTTGAGTTTTTTGTTGAGTTCTTTTGCGAAACTTTCCATGTCGTCCGCCGAAACGGAGTTGGTTTCCGTAATGTTCATAAGTTGGTGCATTGAGTTTGAAATTACGGAAATCTGCTGTCTCAAAGTGTTGCATGCCTCGGAAATTTCGTCCACTTTTTTTTCGTTTGAAATGATTTCGGGGGCGATTTTTCCAATTAAGGAGGCTGACTGTTCGGTGATTTTGAGGGTTTGCGCCGAGGAAACGTCAATTTCCTGCGAGGCTTTTTTGCATTGCTCTGAGAGTTTGCGGATTTCGGCGGCAACCACGGCAAAACCTTTACCGTTTTCGCCGGCTCTTGAAGCCTCAACAGCCGCGTTGATGGCAAGTAAATCCGTACGGTTGGTGATTTCGTTGATAATCAGCGATTTTGAAATAACGTTTTGGATACATTCCAAAGCACTTGTTGATGTTCCGGTGATGACCGAAATGTCAGAGGAAATCCGTTTTGAGATTACGGAGGTGTCGGTTGCCGTTTTGGCGTTGTCGTTTATGATGTCTTCCATGTTGGCGATGCTTACCGAAATTTCCTCTATTGTGGAGGCTTGGAGTTGCGCACCGCTTGACACGTCGGCGATTGTCTTGTTGAGGGTTTTGTTTTCCACGGCTATTTTTTCGGAGTAGTCCTTTACGGAACTTACCGCGTCAAAAATCCTGTCTTTCATCATTTTGAGTTTTGATTTCAGTTCGTGGAGTTCCCGCGCCTTGTCAAAACTCTCGCCCGGCTGACTGTAAATATGTCCGCCCGAAAAGTCGGTTATAAAACTGTCTATCGCCGAAAGCGGTTTGGTTATAAGTCTCTTGGTGAGTTTTTTCGTAACTATGTACACAATCAGAATGGTAACTATTGAGATTGTCGCCATAAAAAACGCAAGCCAGTAGAGGTTGCCGTAAAAAATATGGTTGTATACGCTCATCGAAAGAGCCATGTCATCAATGCCGGGTATGTTGGTGAAAATCATCTCCATCTTGTTCTTTTTGAACGAGTCGAAAGATGCCCTTCCGAACCATCTTTCCTTGTCGTTAAGATGAGTCTGCATGGTGTCGAGTCCGCCGGTAAAAATGTAGTCTATGCCGCTAAAACCTATTTTTAAGAGTTGTTCCACGTTCAGAGTTTTGATTCCGAACTCAAAATATCCCCTTACCCTGCCTCGGAAAGTGCCGCAGCGGTTTTCCAAAATCGTGCAGTAGCCCTCGTTGTTTACTTTGTAGTCTTTGAGTTCGTTGTCAATTATTTCTGAGGGAAAATATCCCGTTAGAATTGCTATGAGTCTGCCGCTGCTGTCTCTGTCCGCTATCGAAACGCAGAAAACTTCCTTGTCTTCGTCGATTTCGCTTTGGTGTGCCAAGGAGACTGACATGTCTTTGTTTTCTTTGGCGATTTGCACAAAGAATTTTCTGCCTGCCATGTCCGCTGTGTCTTTGCCGTATACGTTGTTGTATGCAGAGCCGTCGGGAAAGGTTATCCTGAAATAACTCCATCTGTTGGTGTGTTTGCCGATAAAGTTGTTTGCCCTTCTCATCGACCTTTCCAAGTCGGAATAGTCGATGACGTATTTGATGACTTTCAAGTCGTCGGCGTAGCGCGAGAATTTCAGACCCGTGTTTACGGCGTGCATATACAGGTTTTCGTTTACGCTTTCAACAAAATTGGTGTTGATTTTTTTGAAAACGATAACATATACCGTAAAGTTTATTGTTAAGATTATAAGTATAATTGCCGGTATAAATATCCTTAGCAACTGTTCACCTACGGTATAATGTTTCTCAGGGTGAAGAAGTCTGTTTATTTTGTTTTTTAAGTCCATATTTTCTTCTTTTTTTTAAAAAAACAGCGTTTAAAAATTCTCGTAATCCTTATCGCCCATGTCAAGTTTTACACCTTTGTAATGAGTTTTTGGATCGTCAGGTGATTTTTCGTCAGTGGAATTATCTTCCTGATTAGAGGGTTCTTCTTCAAAAAAACCGAAGCCCTCTTCTGTATCTTTGTATTGCGAAATCTCTTTTGCCTCGTTTATCGAAGAGTCTATTATCGAGTTTACTTCGTCCACTACGGTCGGGTTTTCCGCAACTTTTATGAGTTCGGTTTTCAGTTTCAGAATATCCTTGGTATGGTCTTCTATCATGGATATTATTTCTTGACGTTTGAGTTTTTTCAGAGTGTCAACTTGGAAAAAGTCAGTGCCGGCATTCAAAACCGCGAGTTTTTCGTTTATCTGTTTTGAATATTCTGCCATTTGATCGGCAGAAAGGCGGTTGTTTGCAGTGATGTCTGCTAATTGCATTACCGCTCTATGTACCGACTCTGTTTTGGAAATTTGGTCGAGACAGATTTCTGAAATTTCGGCGATTTTGTCAGCGGTTTCCTTGATTTTCGGCGAAATTTTGTCGATAAGTTCTACTGCGTGACGCGTTATGTTGAGACTTTCTGCCGAGGAGCGGTTGATTTCTGCTGAGGCCTGCTGACAACGTTCCGAAAGTTTGCGGATTTCGGCTGCAACTACGGCAAAACCTTTTCCGTTTTCGCCCGCTCTTGAAGCCTCAACAGCAGCGTTTATCGCCAAAAGGTCTGTTCTTGTGGTGATTTCGTTGATGACTTTTAGTTTCATCAAAACGTTTTTCAAATATATAAGACTGTTTTCCGAGGATTTCGTAACGTCTTGAATGTCTTTTGAAATACTGTCGGAGGCATCTCTTGTGTCCTGAGTTTTTTCGTTGGTTTCTTTTATTGAGTCAATAATTTGATTGATTGAAGCGGAAATCTCCTCTACTGTTCTTTGTTGTATTTTGGCATCGGCTGAGATATTGCTTACCGACTGAGACCAAACTTTGCTGCCCTTGTTGAAACTTTCGGAATATTCTTTTATGTTTTTAACCATTTCAGAGAGCCTGCTCTGCATGGATTGAAGGCTGTTTTTGAGAATCGAAAATTCATCTGTCGTACTTTTAAAATTATGTTCGCCTTCTAATTTCAAAGGTACAGAATAGAGTTTCCCTTTTGCAAAATCCTTTGCAATTTCGTTGATTTCGCCAAGCGGTGTCAAAACGTACCTGTCGGTGATGACTTTTACGAATATCAGAATTAATATAAGTACGACTGTTGTAAGCACAATCATGATTTTCAGCGTCAGGGTTGACGACGACCGTACAACGGAGGCGGCTACGTTGATGCACACGCCCCAAGGCGTTCCGTTGATTTTTGCGAAATAAGCCACCATTTTGTTGCCCTCTTCGTTGTAATATTCGCCTCTGGCGTTTACTTTGTAATTCCGCATAAAGTTGTCGTAGAGTTTGTAAAAGCCTTTGTTGCCTTTTTTCTCGGTTTCTTCGGCGGTGGTGTTGGAATAACTGTCGCTCAGGACTCTCATGTTGAGGTTTTCGTCCACAAGGGCGACAAAGCCTTCGCCGTTGATTTTCATTTTTTGCAGCATCTTGTCCATTTTGCCGGTTGAAAATGTCGCCGAGAGGGAGGCTATCACGTTTCCGGAAGTGTCTTTTACGGGTATCGTAACGCTGAAAACGTCGTCTTTTATGATGTCGGTATGGTGCGAAATCCTGAAACTGATGTCTTTTTTCTCAATGAAAATTTCGCGGAAATATTTTCTGATTTTGGCGTTGACGGTATCCAAATCCGTGTAGTTTGTCCACGTGGTGCCGTCAGGGACGGTGATTCTCAGATACGCCCATTCGTTGGAGTGCTTGTAAAGTGTCTCGTTGGCTTTTTTGATAAAACCCGTCATGTCATCAGGCGTGAAATACGATTTCAGAATGTTCAAGTCGCCGATGTATCTGTACAGAAGGTTTGAGAGGTTTTCGCTCTGAATGGTTACCGTCTGCAAGGCCATTTCTCTGGTTTTTGCCTGAATGTCGTCGCTTACGGCGCGGTAAACCGTGAAATTCATCACGATAATCATGACAAGCACCGTCGGGAAAATATAGTGAATGTATTTTTTCCAGATTTTGCTGTCAGACTGGTGAGTTATCTGTTTTATGATGTTTCTTAGGTTCATGATTTTCGCTTTTTTTTACGGGTTAGACTTGCCGGTTTTTGTCTTCCAATTCCTTGCGGAGTTCCGTGATTTTGTCGGAATGTTCCTTTATTTGGGCTGAAAGTTCTTCTATTTTTATTTTTTGAGAGTCTTCCAACTTGAAAAACTTTATGCTTTTTAGCAAATCGTTTGCAAATTTGTTGAAGTTGTCCGCTTTTGTGGCAAGGATTTCTGAGAGGGCTGAATTTTCCACCGAAATTTGCGTTAACTGCTGTATTGCGTTGTTGATTTGGGTCGCGCCGTTTTTCTGTTCTGCACATGCAACGGCAATTTCCGAAACTTTTTCGGCGTTGTCCTTGATTCTCGGCGTGATGTTTTCAATCAGCCTTGTGGATTCGTCGGTGATTGAAAGCGTTTCGTTTGAGGCTTCGTCTATTTGTGCGGAAGCCGTTTTGCACCTTTCGGCGAGTTTTTTGATTTCTGCCGCCACGGTCGAAAAGCCTTTTCCGTTTTCACCCGCCCTCGACGCCTCAACTGCCGCGTTGACAGCCAAGAGGTCGGTTTTTTTGGCGATGTCGTTGATGATTTTGATTTTTTCGATAATCATCTTTATACTTTCGAGGCTCTTGTCTGAGGCTGCAAGCACCGCGTTGATGTCGGTTGCGATGGAGTCGGAATTTTTGCGTGTGTTTTCGGCGTTGCTTGCGGTCTGCGTTATTGACGAAGAAATTTGCTCTATCGTTGCCGAAATTTCCTCTATTGCCGATGACTGATCGCCTGCGCGTTTGTAAATTGTGTCGGCAGAATCGTTGAGTTCGCGGCTGTTTTTGGTGATTTTGCTTGTGTGCTTTTTTATTTCCGTCATGGTGGTAATCTGTTTTTCTGACATTTTCGCCATGCTTTTGGAAAACTCGCCTATCTCGTCGTTGTAATACGTGTTGTCGTCAGTTGAGGCGTTGTACATTACACCGTTCGAAAAGTCTTTTATAGTCTGTTGAAGTTTGGTCATCGGCAAAACCACCCTCTGACGTATCAGAATGAAAAAAATCACCATTACGCATATAAGAATTAGGATATTGACAATAATGAATAGGTTTCTTAAATGCGCTCTTACACCGTCTATGCTGCTAAACCTTTCGTAAAGTACAAGATACCACCTTGTCCCCAAAATACCGTGAAACGAAGCCTCAAATGTTTCGCCGGTTTCTGTATTTGTGAGTTCTTGTGTGCCAAAAGGAACGCCGTTAGAGATTCTGCTTGATAAAAGTCCTAAACCTTCAAGTTTTCCCGCATTTGCGAGGTTGATGTTTTGGGCATCGTAGTTTTTTGACTTTGCGATTGCGGTTGTTATGTTGTCGCGTTTTACAATCAGAGACCCGCCGTCTGGATAGAGGTTGGTTTCGGAGATTATGCTGTCAATTTCATGCGCGTTGACAGCGAGTGTGATGTATCCCCTGAGGGTTTGTTTCAAATAGTAAGGCACGCTGACATAGAACACCTCTTTTGTGATGTCTTTTATATCGGTTGCGCGGTCGCTGATGTAATATTTGTCGATGTATTTTAGACCGTTTTTAAATCTGTCTTCATTGGCGATGCTTTCGGTATAATTGTCGAAAGTGCTCACCGTCATACCCTCCGTATCTGTAAACTGTCCGTAACGGTAAAGCGTTTCAGTACTGTCGGTAATGTGATTTAAGATATTGATAATTAAACCTTTATCTGCGTTTCTTTGCGAGAGTTCGTTAGAAACGGCTTTCAGCAGTCTTGCCGACGACTGTATTTTTTGAGAGACGAGGTTTGCCTTCGCCTGCGCTATTTTGCTTGCGCTCCTGACGGTGTTATCAAAGTTGAGACTTTGGAAATTTTTTAATAGAAAATAATCCGCGGCAACAACTAAGCATATCGTTATCAACAATATTCTGACAACCAAAACCGTAACTAAGGATTTGCGTTTAAAAACTTTGGTTTCCATACCGATAGCGAATTTTTAGATTCCAAAATTAAAATCATACAAATTTCAGGCAAAAACCTGCGCTTTGAATGAAAAATTATTTGTTAATATGCAAAATGTGTCCCATTCTGTCCTTTTTGGTCAGCATGTACCTTTTATTGTATTGATTGACAGGGATTTCAATCGGGACGTTTTCCACAATTTCCAAGCCGAAACCTTCCAAGCCGACACGTTTTACGGGGTTGTTGGTCAAAAGGCGTATTTTTTTGATGCCGAGTTTTCTCAAAATTTCTGCACCTACGCCGTAGTCTCTTTCATCGGGGTCAAAACCGAGGTGAATGTTTGCGTCCACCGTATCCAAACCTTCTTCTTGAAGTTTGTAGGCTTTTATTTTGTTGAAAAGTCCGATTCCTCTGCCTTCTTGACTCATATATAAAAGTACGCCTTTCCCGGCTTTTTCAATTTCTTGCATTGCTTTGTGAAGTTGATCGCCGCAGTCGCAACGGTAACTTCCGAAAATGTCGCCCGTAGCGCAAGAAGAGTGAACCCTCACCAAAACAGGCTCGTCTTCGTCCCAAGTGCCTTTTACGAGTGCCGAATGTTCAAGACCGTTGTTCAACTGACGGAAAACCGTCATCTTAAAGTTACCGTATTTTGTCGGCATTATTACCTCAGGACCTCTTTCTACGGTTGTTTCTTTTTTCAGCCGGTAAGCGATGAGGTCGGCTATTGAGACGATTTTGATGTCGTATTTTTTTGCAATTTCTTCCAGTTGAGGAAGTCTTGCCATTGTGCCGTCCGGGTTTAAGATTTCGATTAATGCAGCCGCCGGATAAAGTCCCGCAAGACGTGCAAAATCCACAGCAGCCTCGGTATGACCGGCGCGTTTTAAGACACCTCTGTCCTGAGCGTAAAGCGGATTGATGTGTCCCGGACGTGCAAAAGTCTCTGCCGAGGATTTTTCGTCTGCCAAAGCGCGGATTGTTGCCGTTCTGTCATGTACCGAAACGCCCGTTGTGCAGCCTTCTATTTTGTCTACCGTTACCGTAAAAGGTGTTCCGAGTATTGAAGTATTTTCTTCTACCTGAGCGTGAAGTTTCAATTCCTTTGCTCTTTGAAGGGTTATCGGCGCACACAAAACACCGCGTCCGTTTTGAAGCATAAAATTGATTTTTTCTTCCGTAACGGTTTCAGCGGCGGTGATGAAATCGCCTTCGTTTTCCCTGTCTTCGTCGTCTACTACTATGATAATTTTGCCTGCCGCAAAATCTTTTATTGCCTCTTCTATTTTATTCATAATTTTTATTTTTTTTTCTAAGTTTTTTATTCTTCTGCCATTCCGAGCCGCTTGTTGAAGAATTTTCCGATTTTTTTGAAAAACGCTGTCCAAGCCTCCTTGTTGAAAATCTGCGCGTCAACCGTCGCTTTGTACGTTAAGAAAATTCCGAGCGGCAGAATTACAAAAGAACTCAGCCACATGCCTTTCCACGATTCCAAAACACCTTCTCTTGCGAGTTTCATTCCGGCGGTAGAAATAAGGTAATACGTCAAAAACACCAAAACTGAAACCACAATCGGCAGTCCGAAACCTCCTTTTTTGATAATTGCTCCAAGCGGCGTGCCTATAAAGAAAAATATCATACAGGCAAACGACAACGTAAATTTTTCGTGCCATGCGTTTCTAAATTTTGCGATAAGGCGTTTGCGCGAGGTCAAATCATCTTCGTTGCGTATTATAACGGATTGTGCTTCGGTGGCAAATTCTTTGGCTTTTGCGAAAACGTTTTTGCGCTCGTCTTCCGAAAGTGTTTCGTATAGAGAGTCCAAGTTGACGGAAATTCTAAGGTCGCTGCCTTTTAGCGAAAATATAGTGCTTCTGATGGAATCTTTTACGAATGCCACTTTTAGTTTTATGAGCGAATCCTCAACTACATACGCGGAATCAAGTTCTAATTTTTCTTCCTTGTTCATGTCGTCGATATTCACGTATCTTGCCGGTTTTGATTTGTAAGGCAAATGTTGGCGTGAGTGTTGAATGCTGTCCACCATTATGTTGTCGCGGTGCAACGCCTTTCTTAAATAATAGCGCGTGTTGAGGGTCTGCGAAAGGTCGCCCGTGCGCCTGTTGAAAAGCCTGTCCAAAGAGTCGGTGCTTTGTGTCAGTCTTGTAATGTCCTGAACCTGAAAACTGTTTTTGAAATAACTCTCGTCCGTGCGGTCAAAGTCGAAACCCGCCAACGAAAACACAAAAGTCTGTTTCTCAAACTTGTCTTTTCTGTAAGGATTGCGCTCCGAGACGTTGAGAATTGAACCCGATTTTATGTCGGCTTCTTCGTAACGCTCGCCGTTATAAAGAGTTACGAGCATGTATCTGCCGTCGCCGGTTACCGTCATCTGACCCGAATCCGCTACGGTAACGTTGGTGCAGCCGAGGTCTTTTGTGTGGTCGTAGACGATAAAATCGTACATCATGTTGGTTTTGGGATTTTTTGCGGAAATCCTTATCGAAAAGTTTTGAATGTCGTTGTTGAAAATTCCCGGTTTGATGTTCATCTCCGGACGCTGGTTTTGAATACTGTAAATCAAAGCCCTGAACCTGAGATTCGCACTCGGAATGATGTCGTTGGCAATATAAAACGCGCCGATGCTGATAAGAAACGTCAGCACTATGAGCGGGCGCATTGTTCTTTGGAGCGAAATTCCGGCGGCTTTTATTGCCGTCAACTCAAATCTTTCGCCCATGTTGCCGAAAGCCATAATCGAGGCCAACAGAATCGCCAGAGGCAAAGCCATCGGAATAAGGCTCACCGAGGCAAGTCCCATAAATTCGGCAATGACGGAACTTTCGAGACCCTTGCCCACCAAATCGTCGATGTACTTCCACAAAAACTGCATCAGAAGCACAAAGACCGAAATGAAAAACGTGGCAATCAAAGGTCCGATGTATGATTTCAGAAGAAAAATGTCTAATTTTTTCATTTTTTTATGTAACTGTCCAAATGACGCGCTTTTTTCTCCGGCAAAATATCGTCCACTTTTACCAATATGCCTGTCTCTTCAACCCCGCCGAAAAACGGATTTGTTACCGTCGGGAAAATTTTTGTCGTCGGCGACAGGTTCATATAAGCGTTCAAAAGCGGCGGAATGTTTTCGCCCAACGAGCGCACCAAATGATTAAGTGTTTTGTAGTCTTTTTTATAATCGGTTCCTGAAAAAAGTTTCTTAATTTCGTCTTTTGTCAGGGCGGGTTTTATGGCATTGTCTGCCGTAATCAGGTTTTCTCTGTCATAAAAGTACACCGAAAGAAACGCCAAGATGTAATCACGAGCCTCTTTGTTGAAGGTGGTGTACATCGTAACCTTTCCGAAAAAGTATTTTATATGGTCTTCTCTCTGACGGTATACCGCACCGAGACCGTCCCAAAGTCCGTCCAAGGCAAAAAGTCCGAGCCTTGAATTGTTTCTGCTCTGATATTTGGGCTGGACAAAACTGCGTCCGAGTTCTATCGTCTGAGGCATATACTCCTTTATAAAGGTGTCGGAGAATTTGAAAATCTCCGCCGTTGAGAGTTCCGGCTGACCAATTTCATTAAACTCCACGTCTTTGCTCAAATCCTTGAACCTGTATCCGCCGAGTATTTCCTGCTCCGTATCGTTCCATACAATCAGTTGACTGTAAGGCTTTTCGGAAAGGTCGGAGGAGTCGATGTCGCATTTTTTGCCCGTGCCGCCGCCTGCCTCGCGGAATGAGATTTCCCTCAAACGCCCTATTTCTTGCATAAGAAAAGGCGAGTCCCCAGCCTGAAAGACATAAATCTTATTGCCGCAATAATTTGCGGTTCTTAACAATTTGTCGTCGGAGAGTTCCTCCAAAAGTTTTTTCCTGTCAACAGGCGCGATTATATTTTCCATTTTTATTCCGATTGTTTTGCCCCGTATGTTTTTTCCCTGACATATTGTACGCGGTCTTCCTTGCTTTCTATTGCTCGTAACGTATTAGGCATAACCGGCTCGCCGAAATAGAGCGAGATGTTTTTGTCATGGAACTTAAAAACCTCTGAGGGCAGCAATATAAGTTCGTAATTGAATTTTATGCCCGCTTTTTTTCTCAAAGCGGCGGTATTGTAAAAAAAATTACTGTTGTAAGCCTCTATAAAAACCGGCACGATAGGAATGTCGTATTTTATTGCCTTTTCGATAAAGTTTTTTTTCCAAGGCAGGTCGGAGATTTTGCCGTCAATCTTTCTCGAACACAATCCTGCCGGAAATACGCAAACGCTCTCTTTTGACGAAAACAATGTTTCGATGTCTTCTGCATTGTTTTGAGAGGCGTGTCCGTAGACGTTGACCCCGCAAAATACTTCCTTTAAATTGTCTATATTCATCAAAAGTTCGTTGACAACGGCTTTTGCCTTGCCGAAATTCTTGTTGACGCTTGAAATCACGGCAAGTCCGTCAATTCCGCCCAAGGGGTGGTTTGCCGTAAAAACGTATCGCTGCGTTAAGTCGATGTTTTCAAGACCGTGGTTTATGATTTCAACGTTCAAATCCTTGAATACCGCGTCAATAAACTCTACACCGCTTAAATGTCCGTACAATGTTAAAAGTCTGTTGATTTTGTCCTGACAGATAATTCTTTTTAAGAGTCCGATGACAAAACCCGGCAACTTTTTATAAAGGGACGGATTTTTCGTTTTTATAATATTTTCAATGTCAATAAGTTTTGCTGTTGTCTCCAATTCTTTACAAACTGTAATTTTTCAGGTTACAAAGTTAGGAAAATTTTTTGATTGTATGCAAAAAAATAATTGTCCGACGGAGAAAATTTTTGTATTTTTGCAACGGAATAATTAATTAAACCATCAATCATTATGTCGAAATATCTTGACCCGAAAGCGGATTTAACGTTCAAAAAAGTCTTTGGCGAGCATCCAAACCTTGTTTTAAGCCTTTTGAACGCTCTTTTGCCGTTGCCGAAAGGCATGGAAATAAAAACCGTTGAATACCTTTCGCCGGAAAACGTTCCCGAAAATCCCGGCAAAAAATATTCTATTGTTGACGTTTATTGCACCGACAATTACGGCAGACATTTCATCGTAGAAATGCAGTCGTATTGGAATACGGAATTTTTTTCGAGGACTTTATTCAACGCGGCTTCAATGTATACCAAGCAGTTAAACAAGGGAAAATCATTCGGTGAGTTGAAAGACGTTTACGCTTTGTGTCTTGTTAACGATATAAAAGCATTTCCTGAATACGGCGAGGAGTACATTCAAGAGTATTATATAACGAACAAAAATCATACTTCTGACATACGTACTGATTTGTCGATGGTTTTTATTATTTTGCCGAATTTTAATCCGCAAAAACGCGCTGAAAAATTTATGCACAATCTTTGGTTAAAATTTCTGACGGAAATTGACGAAAACACCGACGATGCTGACCCCGAACTTTTGGCAAACGAAGAAACTTTTGAGGCGTTGGAAATAGTTAGACGTTCAGCGTTTACTGACGGTGAGATGTTAGCATACAGACAGTATTGGCTTGACATCAGCACTGAAAAATCCTCGCTTGAAAGAGAGAGAATGGAAGGTCGCGCAGAAGGCCGTGCGGAAGGCGAAAAAATCGGTATGGAAAAAGGTCGTGCGGAAGGCCGCGAAGAAGGTCGTGCGGAAGGCCGTGCTGACGCTATGCGCGAAATAGCCCGTACAATGAAACAACACGGCGACGATATTAATTATATCGCTGCTGTAACTGGTCTTTCTCCTGACGAAATTAAAACTTTACTTTAACTTAACCTTTGAAATTTGTCAAATAACATTTTTTAATATTTCTTTGCAATTGTTAAACGAAACGACTTAAACAAATTTTATGTAAATTTATGATGAAAAATTTGCAAAACTCAATAAAATTCCGTATCTTTGATACGCAACGCAACGCAACGCAACGCAACGCAACGCAACGCAACGCAACGCAACGCAACGCAACGCAACGCGCATAACTATACTTGTATAAATTCGGCGTTTGAGCCGTTGAATGATATTTAATCCCCTTGCGGACGAAAGTTTTGACTTTTGCCCGCAAGGGGATTTCGTTTTTCTGCAACAATAACGAATACAATAAATTTTTATTCACATAATTAATTTTCATATAGTATGGAAAAATTAAAAAAAGAAGTCGTAAAAGACGTAACGACAAAAAAGAAATACGTTAAGCCTGATTTTGAGGTAATCAACCTCGAAGACACGCCGAGACTTTTGGCGGCAAGCGGACCCGTAGCACCGGCTAACGGTGGTGTTGGTTCC
>JAEEGL015849692.1_pt1 | contig 17684 bp, 16 predicted proteins | sample 9134231 | NCBI WGS metagenome assembly JAEEGL01 (sample SAMN16246548, study PRJNA631951) | gut metagenome | biome: gut microbiome; feature: rumen; material: fiber-attached | host: Bos | place: Iran: Karaj | collected 2018-10 | reverse complement strand
GCTGACCTCGGCCTTGAAGTCGCCCTTCACCAAGAATTTCTTTTCGATTTCCTGTGCCATAGTCCTATTCGTTTGCAAGGGGTTTGTCGATCATGCCGATTACGCGCTTGATGGCCTGCAGGTAGTTGATGTTCTCAACGCCCTCCAGACCGCAGTCTGCGACGGTTTTCTTGATGTCCTCGATTTCGGTCGACTCGGAGTTGATGGTCACCACCTTGGCTCCGTTGATGAGCACGTTGCCCACCTCGCAGATGGTGTTGTTGACCATGTAGCCGAAGCGCTGCTTGTGAACGCGCACGGCGGCGAGGTCCTTGTTGGCCTTGACCATGGCGATGAATTCCTCGTATGTGTAGGTGTCCTTGTCGAGCTTGGGCATCTCAACCATGAAGGCGGGGAACACTTCTTTCTCGAGCACCTCGCGGCTGATGGGGAATTCGCCCTTCATGAGGGGGTTCCACTGCTCGAAGCCGTCTACGGTCTGGACATAGGTCTTGATGTCCATCTTGCCGTTGCGGATCTTGGTGTTGTTGATGTCGTTCTTGGCGGAGATGATGTAGATTTCGTCGCTTTCGCGCTCCCAGACCTTCTCGGGAACGGGAACGGAAAGACGTGCCATACGTTTGTGGGCTTCGCAGAAGCACTGACCGAAACTGCGGAATTCGAAGCGAGGCTTGCTCTGCTCGCCGATTTTAAGTTCTGCCATAATTGCTGATTATTACTGTTTTACATCGGGGTCTTCAGCTGCATCGGTGGAATTGGCTGCGCCCGGAGTGAAGGTGTTGGTAATCATCCATTTGCCGGTTCCGTCGGGGACACGGCTCCAGGAACCCTTGACGCTTGACAGGGATGCTCCCCATTCGCCGGAGTCCATCTTGTCGCCGCGCTGGAACTGGTCTATCTTGTTACCCTTGTTGTCGAAGAGTTCGACGAGCACGCTCTTCTTGGCGGAGAAACCGCTGCTGAAGCCTCTGGCGGTGGTGCCCTTGGCGCCTATGATGGCGAAGAAGCCCTTGGCGGGAACCACCTCGCCGTCGATGCCGGTCCAGCAGTTGGCCTCGTCCTTGCTGATGGTTACTCCGGTAAGCTTGATGTCGAAGTCGCTGCCGTTGTAAAGCTCGAAGAACTTCTCTTCGTCGGCGCCGGCGCCGTAAACCTCGTTGAGCTTAAGCTTGCTCCAGTCGGGCGCGGGATCGCCGACCTTGTATGAGAACTTGTCGGAGGTGGTGGTGAAGTTGGCTTCGTTGACGACGGTAACGGTGAAGCTGACTTCGGTGCCGTCTGCCATTGCAGGGATTGTGGCGGTGTAGCTGTTGCCGCTGCCGCTCATGTTGGCGCTGGTGCCATTGTAGTTGAGCACGGCGGACGTGACGGCCTGCAGGCCGCTGACGGATGCGGTTACCGTAACCGCATCCTTGGAGGTAGGACTCTCGGGGGAGAAGACCACTTTGTCTATCTTTGAGGGGCCTTTGAAGATTTCGTCCTTAACGCACCCGGTAAGGGCCAGGAGGGCTGCTGCTGCGATATAAAGTATCTTTTTCATAATCATAATCGTTTTAGAGTGAAACTAGAAGTCAACTTCGAAGCGGAGAGCGATCATGCTGTAATCCACGCCAGCCTTGCCTGAAGGCGCGACGACCTTGGTGTAATCCTTAACCGGGTTGCCGGCCGCGTCAAGTCCCACATTGAGTTTGTCCTTGCCGTTTGCATAGCGGTCGTTGTTGTTGTACTGGTAGTTGAGCTGCATGCGTACGTTGTTGGTGACCCAGTAGTTCAGGCCGACGGTGTAGGCCTCTGCGCAGCCGCCGTAAATCTTTGCCTTGGCGTTCTCGCTGAAGTCGTTGAGGTTGCAGTACTCATAGCGTGCGCAGAGTTCAAGATCACCCCACTTCTGTCCGCGTAGGGCGCGGGTGTACTTGGCTCCCTTTGCATCGTAGCGCTGTTTGCCTCCGAAGAGAAGGTATCCTGCCTGAGCGTACCATCCTCCGAAGTTGTTTACCAGCTTGGTGTCTTTATAGTGGACATTGTCGCCTATGTAGGCGGCTTCGAACCTGAGTCCCTCCCAGTGGCCGGCGATTTCGACGGTCCAGAGATGATTGAAGTCGTAGTCCTTGAGGTTGTTGGTGTCGAGGTATTTCTTGCGGTTGATGCTGGTGGAGTTACGTGCGCTGGCGCGGTAGGTGCCCCATTCGCCGGTGGCCTGGCTGCCCTTGGTGGTGCGGAACGAGTGTGCCAGACCGATATGGAGGCTGGCGTTGTCGAGCTTGCAGAGGGGACGGAAGACAATCTTGTTGGTTACGGAGAATCCGGTCTTGTTCATGATGCTGATGCCGCGGCCGAAGTCTTTGTTGTTGTCCTGTACGTTGGTAATCTCTTCTGCGCCGGCGCCTTCCTGTGCGAAGATGCCGAATGACGCCCAGATCCAGGGATTGTCGTACTTGGCATTGAATCCAAGATGGCGGGAAGGAGCCAGGGCGGAGCAAACCATAGGGCGCTCAAGAAACATGAGGTAACGGGAAGAAGAGTTGCGCTGAATGGAGAAATTCTCCTTGAAGTTACCTACCTGGAGTTCCAGGTTGGGGATGCCGGTGTAGCGGACGATGGCGTCCTTGAGCTCTACCAGTCCGTCGGCAAGGTCCATGTCGAACTCACCGTACCAGTTCTTGTCAACCTGTGCCTTGATGGCGAAACGGGCGCGGCGGATGCTGACTCCGCTACCGATGGGATCGGCATAGGCGGGGGCCCCGAAGAAGGCGCCGGCATCAAACTGGACGCGGTTGTCGAACCAGATCTTGTAATCCGATTTGGGGGATTCTATTACCAGGAAGCCGTCCTGGGATTCGGCGTCGAGTACATCCGACTCGACGGCGACGCCGTACTGGTTGTACTTGACGTTCTGTGCCTGTGCTGCGGTAAGGCAGAGCAGCAGCGCGGCGAGAGAGAATAGAATTTTTCGCATGATTGTTTGGTTGATATTAAATGGATTTAATGAATTGTGTAAGGTTGTCGGTGCGCTTGAGCCCAAGTTTGGCGCGCAACCGGTATCTGTTGATCTCCACGCTTTTTGGCGTGATGTTCATGAGCGATGCTATGTATTTGCTGGAAAAGCCCTGGCGGAGGAGGTTGGCCAGCTTGCGTTCGTTTTCGGTAAGCTTGGGATAAGCTTCCGAAAGGCGCATGTTGAAGTCTTTGTGGAGCACCTCGCTGCGGGCGTAGAAGTCATTCATTTCGCGGGTGAAATACATGCGCTCGCGCAGCGACGAGAGCATCTGGTCTATCCTGATGTTCTTGTCTGCGCCGTCGGGCATGGACCTCACTTCCTTCAGGTCCTCATAGATGTTTTCCATGTATTTCTTCTGGTCGCTGACGCCGACGGCGAAATCGACCAGTTCCTGGCGCTTGATGTCCAGTTTGCCCAGGAGGTCCTTCTCTGTCATCTCGGCCTTGACTTCCAGTGCCGAGAGCGATTTCTGTGCGCTGTTGATCTGTTCCTCGCGTGAGCGGAGTATCTGTTTGCGCAGGCTCTGCGACTCCTTCCATCGAAGGTAGAACGCTACGCCGGCTACGCTCAGTGCGAGTCCGGAGACGATCAGGGTGCTGACGGGGTCGCCGTCGAGTATGCGGCAGAGGCTGTAACCCGCAAGCGCTCCGATTATGGGCGCAAGCACCGCCGCGAAGACGCTGCGACCGATTTCGTCCCCATCGACGAGAGCCCTTTCGCGTACCAGGCTGATGCCCGTGAGGGATGAGACGAATAGGGTGCCTGCGGAAAGGGGAGTCGCGGCGAAGACTAAGAAGGTCAGGGCCATCGACAGCATGACCGACAGCGTCGAGTGGGAATTGACGTCGAGGTCGGTGTCCGCTACGCTCCAGGTTGCCATCGGCAGCCTGCCGGTATTGAGAAGGACCGTAAGCAGGGCGATGCCGACAGCGAAGGCGGCAGTTATTCCCGGACTGTAGCAAGACGCCGGCATGAGTGTGAACAGGCGGGAATTGTTCCAGGCAAATGCCGCAAGCAGCAACAGCGACGCCGCGGACGAGACCTTCAGAAGGTTGTATTCCTCTTTTATTACGTGCGCGCTATGCTTTGCGGATATGATTACGTGGAGCTTGTAGATGCCTGCGGCAAGGACCCCGCAAAGCAGGGGCGCGCATATCCACGAAATCAGCATCGGCGCGGCGGCGTTCCATACGGCGGTGCTTCCCATTGCCCTGGCACAACCTGCCACGGCTCCGGCAAAGGCGTAGGGAACGGCAGGAAAGCGGCTGAGCCTGCTGGTGATGAAGGCGGTGATGAAGGTTGCGATGCCTATCGGAAGTATGGCGCCGGCGTGCAGTTCTTCTCCGCCGGAAATCGGGAAGAAGGACGCGAGGACAATGGCGCCCAGAAGGAGTAGGGGGGCGAGAATCCTGACCGACACTTTCTCTCCGGCTCCCGAAGCCAGCACTCCGCCGCAGACGACGGGAACGTCGTAGCGGGTGAGCAGCACTGTGGCAAGGAGCCCGGCGAAGGCGATGTTCAGGATGTCCGGCATGTCTACAGGGCGCGTTTGATTGCCATCACGGATAGCTGTTCAGCGACCTTGACGGCAGCCTTGGCGAGGTCTTCTATATGAAGTGCAAAGTAGCGGAGGTGGAATTTCTCGCTCAGCTTGAGGCTGTTCATGTCGTGGAATACTGTACGCTTTATGGATTGCGAAAGCTTGACAGCTTCTTTCTCATAGAAATAGACCCGGTTGGTTGTCTCGGCTACGTTTCCGGGGGCGGTGAAATATGCCTTGGCGCCAGGAATCGAGCTTTCGGCTGCCATCGAGGCCAGCTCTGAAAGCTTAAGGAACTCTTTCTTCAGTTCGGCAGGGATGTTTGGCGCTTCTATTTCGAACTGGACCAGGTCTGCGCTGATAATGGAGATGATATGGTCGTAGCGCTCCAGCAGTCGCATGATGTCGCCCCTGGAGCGTATGAGGTTGCCGTGGGAGTAGAGGGTGCTTTCAATTTCCCGTATGCGGGCACCGGCTTCGGTTTCCAGCCCTGCTATGGTTGACAGGTTGTCGTAGAAGGCCTGTACTTCGTTGTAGAGATAATTCTTGACCCCGTCCCGGAACGTAAGCAAGGAATTGTCGACTATGTCAAGAAGCCTGTCAATGCTCTCTATGAGCTGGTCGGCTTTCTTGTTGGAGAATATATCAAAAATGGCCATTGTAGTGTTTGTCTCTCATGCGATTTCTGTAAAGATAGCAGAATAGTTTTGAAATAGCAAATGTTGTAGAGTTTTGGGGCCGGCTTGGAACAACAATAATAATATCTTAAAAATCAATGTGTTAATACGTATATAGAATCAAAATGTATAGAGTATTTGTAGAGTTATTTTCATAATAATTTGGTATTGTGTCTGTGCTTGCCGTTATGTTACTTTGCATAAAAATAACAATCATGGAAAATCATTCTGGTCATCACCATCACCATCATCACCACGAACTTGGACAGGATTCTTCTCTTAGAGGAATCTATATCGTTTCTATATCGCTGAACCTCATATTTGTTATTGTAGAGGCTGGAGTAGGCCTCTGGCAGGGATCTCTGGGATTGCTCTCCGACGCCGGCCATAATCTGGGAGACGTGTTTTCCCTGGTGCTTGCACTTGTCGCTTTCCGGCTTGCGATGACTCACGCAAACAGTAAGTATACTTATGGCTACCGCAAAGGATCTGTGCTTATTTCATTGCTAAATGCCATTATCCTGCTTGTTGCCGTGGGCGCAATACTCGTGGAGAGTATCCATAAGTTTGCCAATCCTGAACCCATAGACGGCGGCGCAATCGCATGGACTGCAGGAGTTGGAATAATCATCAACGGGCTTACCGCATATCTGTTGATGAAACATCAGAAAAACGACATCAACACCCGCGGCGCATTTCTGCATATGGCAGCTGACACACTGGTTTCCGTCGGCGTGGTCATCTCCGGTATTGTCATCTCTCTTACCGGCTGGTATTTCATCGATCCTATTATCGGTATCGTGGTTGCGATCGTAATCCTGATCGGCACCTGGGACCTGCTTTCAGAAAGCCTGCGCATGAGTATGGATGCGGTGCCTGAGTCCATAGACAGCGGGGAGGTGATAAAGGCCGTCTCCGATATCCCGGAAGTCGCCGAGGTCCATCATGTGCATATCTGGCCTATCAGTACGACGCAGACGGCCTTCACGGCACATGTGGTCGTGGCGGAAGGAAACGAGCCGGAAGTGGCGGTGGCAGCTGTCAAGCTCCGTCTTAAAGACTTTGGAATAGGGCACGCCACCATAGAGACCGAACGCGAGGGTCATGTCTGCGAAGAGCAGGATTGTTGCTGATTTTTATTATCTTTGCGACTATGATAATACTTCAGACCAACCCATTGATTCCCACGGACGACATAACCAGCCGTGTGGATTCCGCAAAGATAGCTGCCGGCGATTTCGCCGAGGCGCTCGCCACAAATCCCGCAGAAGCCCTGCATCAGCTTGGAGTGGCATCCATCCATTTCGGGCTCAAGGTGCTCCTCGCCATTGTAATCTATATAATTGGCATCTGGATCATCAGGTTGGTCAAGCGCGGCCTGGCCAAGTGGTTCGATACCCGCCAGACTGACAAGACGGTGGCTTCGTTCATATCCAGCTTTACCTCCGTGATGCTGACCATCCTTCTCATCGTGCTGACAATCAGCACCTTGGGTGTCAATACCACGTCTCTGGCCGCTTTGCTTGCCGGTGGTGGTGTTGCCCTGGGCATGGCGCTCAGCGGTACCCTTCAGAATTTCTCCGGCGGCCTGCTGATCCTTGCCTTCAAGCCCTTCAAGGTCGGCGATTTCATCGAGGCCCAGGGCTATGCCGGCACCGTCACCGAGATGTCCATCGTCAGCACGCGCCTCACCCTGCCCGACAACCGCAGCGTGATTATTCCCCACGGCCCGCTGGCCAACGGAAACATCAACAACTATTCAAAGAATCCCCTCCGCCGTCTGGAGTGGAAGGTTAACATGGCATACGGCACCGACGCCGTCGCCTGCGAGGAAAAGTTGCTTGAGATAGCGAAGGACGATGAGCGCATACTCGATGCATCTACGCCTGGAGCAGTCAATCCCTTCGCCACCGTGTCGTCCCTCGGCGACAGTTCGGTGGAGATAATGCTCCGCGCCTGGGTGCGAAACGGTGATTACTGGGATGTCTTTTTCTCTATCAACGACAAGATATACAAGCAGTTGCCGGAAGCGGGATTCAGCTTCCCGTTCCCGCAGCTCGATATTCACGTCAAGTCGTAACCGACTTGACGTGAATAGACTACAATCCCCCTGCACCCCCAAGGGACGGGGGTCGTTCCCCCCGAAACCCCCTGGGTCGCTCCGCTCCGGAATCTGGTCAGCGGGCCTCGTACCTGTGGAGGACAACCTCCCAGTCGACTATCTGCCAGAGTGCGGCAAGGTGGTCGGGGCGGCGGTTCTGGTAATCCAGATAGTATGCGTGCTCCCAGACATCGAATGTCAGGAGGGGCTTCAGGCCGCGGCGCACGGGGTTGCCGGCGTTGACTTCCTGGGTAATCTGAAGATGGCCATCGGCATCTGATGCGAGCCATACCCAGCCGGAGCCGAACAGGCCGGCGCCTTTCTTCTGGAATTCAGCCTTGAACTCTTCGAATCCGCCGAAATCGCGGTCAATGGCGTCGGCGAGTGCGCCCTTGGGGACTGAAGATGCCCCAGCGGGCTTGAACTGCGTGAAATAGAGTGTGTGGTTGAGCACCTGGCCGGCATTGTTGAAGATGCCGCCTTCGGCTTTGCGGACAATTTCTTCCAGGGTCATGCCCTCGAATCCGCTGCCCGGCAGGGCGGCGTTGAGATTGTTGATGTAAGCCTGGAGATGCTTTCCGTAGTGGAATGCTATGGTTTCTGCACTAATGACCGGTGCAAGGGCGTCCTGAGCATAGGGCAGGGCGATCGGAGTGAAAGTGTTTGCAGACATATGTGGTTAATGTGTTTATTGCAAATATAGCTGATTTTTCCTATTTTTGATGATGATAACAGCCACATTATGAGGAAAATTTCCATTATTCTCGCATTGCTTTGCACTGCTGCTGCCGCGTCGGCCCAGGTTTCCGTTTCCCATCTCAGGACAGCAGGCCTCGACAAGCCTCTCGGAGTCGATCCTTCCGCCCCTTTACGTGTGGGCTGGATGCTCGATTCGCCCAGGCACGATGTAGTGCAGCAGGCCTACGAAATCACACTCAAATCCGGCGGACGTACGATTTGGAAGTCCGGGAAGACGGTGTCCGACAATTCGACCCTAGTGCCCCTGGAAACCTCTCTCCAGCCAGGAACGGCATATACCTGGACAGTCCGTGTATGGAACAACTACGGCGACGTCTCCAAACCTGTATCGGCGGAGTTCTCCACGGGCCTTGCCAAAGACGGATGGAAGGCTTCCTGGATAGGCCTGACATGGGATAATCCAAAGACCGTCCCCGGCCCGGTATACTTCCGCAAGTCGTTGAAGCTTAGCGGCAGAGTCAAAAGAGCGATGCTATATGCAACTTCCCATGGCATATACGAACTCCGCATAAATGCGGACAAAGTCGGGGATTCCTACCTCGCTCCCGGATGGACCTCATACCACAAGACCATCCAGTACCAGGCATACGACGTCACCTCGATGCTGCGTTCAGGCGGAGTGGAACTGTCTGCCATGGTGGCCCCCGGCTGGTATGCGTCCGGAATGGGCTGGGGCGAGCCCGACAAACGTCTGCGTTATGGCACCGACATGGCTCTCCTCTACCAACTGGAGATAGAGTACTCTAACGGAAAGCGTGAGACCATCGTATCCGACGGCAGCTGGGACATGTCGGCCACCGGCCCGGTCACCGCCGCCACTCTGTACGACGGCGAGACCATTGACCTCACAATGCCTTACGAATGGAAACCCGCAACCGTGCTTCCTGCGAACGACGCTGAAATCGTGGCCTCCGTTGCTGAGCCTGTGCGTGTGCGTACCGTGCTCAGCCCGGTCAAGTGCTTCACCACGCCAAAAGGAGAGAAGGTCCTCGATTTCGGCCAGAATCTGGTGGGCTGGGAGAAGCTGCGCATCAAGGGGCGCAAGGGGCAGGTGGTCAGGATCAGCCACGCCGAGGTGCTCGACAAAGAGGGCAACTTCTACACCGCCAACATGCGCCAGGCCAAGGTGTTGAGCACATTCGTGCTGAGTGGCGGCAACGACGTGTTCGAGCCCTGCCATACCTTCTACGGTTTCCGCTACATACGCGTCGAAGGCATCGAAGGCGAGCTTGACCCCGCCGATTTTTCCGCCGTAGTGGCAGATTCCTCCTTTGATACCGTTGGCGAATTCACCAGCTCGAACAAGCTTGTCAACCAGCTCCAGTCGAACATCTACTGGGGTTTCAAGGGCAACTTCGTGGATATCCCTACCGACTGTCCCCAGCGTGACGAGCGGCTCGGATGGACCGGCGACGCCGAATTCTTCTTCCGCACCGCGACCTTCAACGGAAAGGTCGACAACTTCTTCCGCAAATGGCTGCGCTCCCTGCGCGACGACCAGACTCCCCGCGGCGGCATACCTTCGGTGGTGCCGGACATCTTCTTCGGTCACATGGGTGATTACGGCTGCGGCTGGGCCGACTGCTGCACCATCATTCCATGGCAGCATTACATGGCCTATGGCGACATCGAAATACTGCGCGAACAGTACGCTTCCATGAAGGCCTGGGTGGACTTCCTGCTCGGCAAGTGCGACAATTACCTGCTCAACACCCTGAACCAGCCCTATGGTGACTGGCTCTTCTGGAGTCAGGACAACGACCGGTCAGGAGAGTCGGCTGTAACTTCAAAGGCCCTTGCGGCCCAGTGCTTCATGGCGGGCTCTACAGAGATAGTCGCAAAGTCTGCAGAGCTGCTCGGCAAGGCCGACGAAGCTGCCCACTACTATGCCGAACTCGGGAAAGTCAGGGAAGCTTTCATGAACGAATACGTCACGCCCAACGGGTTGATAAGCTCCGACACCCAGACTGCATACGTTTTGGCCCTGTATTTCGGTCTGCTGCCGGAGAACCTGCGCCAGCAGGCGGCCGACAGGCTCGCCGCCAATGCAAAGAAGTATGGATACCATGTCACCACCGGATTCCTCGGTACTCCCCACATATGCGAAGTGCTGTCCGAGTACGGGTATTCCGATGTTGCCTACAAGCTGCTGCTGCAGGAAAGCTGCCCCAGCTGGATATACCCCGTCAAGCTTGGTGCCACTACCATCTGGGAGCGCTGGGACAGCATCAAGCCCGACGGAAGCATCATCGGAGGCATGAATTCTTTCAACCATTATTCCTACGGTTCGATAGGGGACTGGCTCTACCGATATGCGGTGGGTATCCGCGAGACATCCCCGGGCTACAGGTCCTTTACCGTGGATCCCCATGCCGGCGGCGCGTTCAAGTTCATGGAGGGTTCGACCGTCACACCTTACGGCAGGATACGTGTAAAATGGGAAGCCGACGGCGATGTGATACGCTCTCTGGAGGTTTCAATCCCGGCCGGTACCAGGGCCGATGTGCACTGTCCGGACGGCCGGATCCGCAACCTTGGTTCCGGCACTTACGGATTCGGAGTGGAGCTGGAAGATTGAAGCGGGCGGTATTGACAATTAAAAATTAATTGCTATATTTGCAGTCCCATTTCAGGACAGGGGCGTAGCTCAGTTGGTTTAGAGCGTTTGAGTCACATTCAAAAGGTCGTCGGTTCGAATCCGACCGTCCCTACTAAGAAGGATGACCGAAAGGCCATCCTTCTTTTGTATTATGTGTCAAATGGATTCTCAAATTCCGAGGGTAAGGCCGAAGGAGAGGGAGTGGGCATTGCCTGCCCCTGCCATGAACAGGGGAGTGGCTCCGTAGTTGACATAGAATCCGAGCAGGCCGTATGCGTATCCTGCTTCGACCGATGCCCGCAGGCTGTTGAAAGGATCCGTGGCATTCCTTGTACTTACCAGATACTGTGCGGCGGCTCCACAGAATATCTTGCCGCGGCCGGCCTTGTAGGCGAAGCGCAGAGGCACGCCGAAGTAGGTCGCGCGCATCCTGTCGCCGAGATCGGACGGATAAATGTTCATGAAGTCCCAGCGTAGCCCGAGAGAAGTTTCCATGTGGCTGGCCTTGGAATAAAAGCGGAGACTGGCTATTTCGAGTCCGTAGTGGAAGTTCTTCATCGGTCTGTAGTCGGTGTTTGCCTTCCATCCCGGGGCGGTGGCAAAATTGTAACCCGGAACTGCAGTGACTCCGAAATACATGGGAAATACCAGCTTTATCGAAGACTCCACACGGTTGCCATGGACGAGCTCTATGCCGTCATATTCAAAACGTTGCGCGGACGCGACCACAGGGATCAGCACGACGGCGGCAATAAGCGCTATAATCTTTTTCATGTTGCAAATGTACGTTTTATTTGCTTATATTTGCAATATGAGTGCCATCCGTAAATACCTGACAGTCCTGGCAATCGCCCTCCTTCCGCTGGTGGCGGGCGCTCAGACCGACACCCTCCGTTTCAGCGCAAAGGGAGTTGTCAGGGACGCGGCGAGCGGACAGGTGCTTCAGGCTGTTGCGGTGACGCTTCCCGGGACATCCTTTGCTACCATAACCAACGCCGACGGCACGTTTGTAATCAAATCCGACAGGCCTATAGATAACGTCTCATTTACGCTTTTGGGATACAAGGGTCTTACCATGACGGCTCCCGAATCATCTTCCGAAGTCATGCGCGTGCGCATGAAAAGGGACGAATTCACCATCGACGCCGCCACCGTCCTGTCCGGAGACCCCAGGGAGCTGATGCGCCTGGCCATAGCACGTATTTCCGACAACTGCCCGGCGCAGGCGGAGCTCTTCGACTGTTTCTATCGCGAAACGGTTCAGAAGCGCCAGCGCTTCATATACGTGTCCGAGGCCGTAACCAAGATGTACAAGTCTTCATTCCGCGACTTTCTGGGCGTAGACCGTGCCGCCGTGGTGAAGAGCCGCCTGCTGACCAGTCCGCGCAAATCAGACACGCTTGGCGTCAAGGTTTTGGGCGGACCTGCCATGTCGGTGGAACTGGACCTTGTGAAGACCCGCAGCACTCCGTTCAATGAACGCGAGCTGGATATGTATTCATTCACGCTTCTGCCGCCGCAGGTCATAGACGGACGTATGCAGCTCGTAATAGCCATGCTTCCTGCGGTGGAAGCCGATTATGCCCTGCAATACGGTACGATATACATAGACCGTGAAACCCTCGCATTCACGCGTGTCGAGCTCAGCCTGGACATGTCCGATCCCGTCAAGGCAACCGACATGATGCTCATCCGCCGTCCCGCAGGCCTGCGTTTCAGGCCAAAGGAAATGTCGCTCATCCTCGATTATACCCGAGAGGACGGAAAGTCACGCCTGAGCTATCTGAAGACTGTGTTCAGGTTCAACTGCGACTGGAAAAAAAGATTGCTCGCGACCGAGTTCACCGCCGTTGCCGAGATGGTGGCCACCAAGCGCTATACGGGCCCGGATGCTGTCCAGATTCCGCGTTCGGAGGCATTTTCGCATCATCAGGCGCTTGCTGACAAGACGTCTTACTATGCCGATCCTGATTTCTGGAAGGATTACAACATCATAGAGCCAACGGTTGGCCTGGAGCATGCCGTAGCACGCCTGAAGGCTACTGAATAGCAGCGACCGCCTCGGCTTTTACCCTGAAGAAATTGTTTTTGCCTGAGTCTTTCAGGCGGTATTCCGCATGGTTTCCCCAGCTTGCCGGCTTGTCTTCTATCTTCATGTCTTCGCCAGTATCGTTTGCTACGAAAGGGGAGATGCGCTCCTGCCAGGCAGTGATGCGCTCCCTGGCGGCTGCCGGACATGAAAGCCCGCCTTCGGTAGTCAGTTCGAGCAGATAGCGTTTATAGGCGTCCCGCCATTCCGGCTTCTGCAAAACCTTGACAATCATAGGGTTGTTGTCGCTGCCCCAGCGTAGGGGACTTTGACGGCCGGAATCCTTCTGCACGCCGCAGTTATGGCTTGTCCCGAGGGTATTGTCGTAATCGAAGGGGATGAAGAACACCTTTCCTGCGGGGGTGAAATACAGGTAGTAATTGTTAGAGTTGTTCCAGTAATCGTCCCACATTCCGACGGCCACGTTGACGGCATAAGTGCGCAGCAGAAGGTCGATGTCCATAACCGAAGCCAGCCATTCGTACAACTCGTCGCCTTTCTTTGAGTTGAGCGTACGTATGAACTCCTGCAGCTGAGCTTTTGCCTGGTCGAAAGCGTCGGTGCGGGTCTTCAGTTCATACACGTGGTCGCGGGTGTTGTCGTCCGGAGCGAAGTCGTTGGACGTCTTACGGAGGTCGGCTCCGTAAGAGCACTTCCAAAGGAATCCTTCATCCGAACCAAACCGCCGCGCCCGGTCTTCCAGATAGTCGCGCCCCAGATGCTCCAGCATGCCGTACACTCCAAGATAGGCCTCTTTCTTTTCGCCCACTTGCACCCACAGCCGCACATAGATATCACGGATTGCCGTCCACACTCCGAATTGCCTGAAGAGGTCGAAGCAGTAAACTTCCCTTACGTACGCCGGATCCTCCTTGAACCACTTCAGGTCCACATGCCTGATGCCCCGTACCGTGTGGTAGGGGTTGTCGTGGAAATGGTTGAGGTCGAGCGAGTAGTGGCAGTGATGCATGCGGCCCTGCTTGTCCTGAGGGCGCCTGCGGGACGTATTGCCCCGAAGTCTCATGCCCGCCTCGGGGATGTCGTACCTGTCGTCGTTCTTGATTACCCGGGCGTTGCATTTGATGTACTCCTTGGTGTCGTTGTTCTTGTCGAACTCCTTCAGGAGGCGGTTCCATTCGTCTTCGCTGACCGTTATATGGATTTCCGGGATAGCGGACGCGTCGAAAAGGTACTCTGCGCCCCTTTTACCGTCCGTCTCGCCGGAGGGTAATTCAGGGTCATCCGGTCTGCCGCAGGAAAGCAGCATGAGGACGGCGCACATTATGGCCTGGAAACGTTTCAAAGGGCGCTGCAGACTTTTTCGGCTTCGGCCAGGGTTTCGAACTTGCCGACATCCACGATGGTAAGCGACTCAGGTGCGACTCCGTAAATCGGATAATCCTTGCACGCCCGCAGATAGAAGTCCACTATGGGGAAGCGCTCCGGGCAGCCGTATTCGTCGAAGAGCCTGAAGATGAGTGGCGAAATCTGGTGAATACCGGCGAATGCGTAGCGCCGGCAGTCTTCAACCTTCAGGTCCGGGTAGGGGCTCCGTACCTCGCCTGTGGCGAGATTGGTCCATCCTACCAGACGCATGTAGTCATCGAACAGGAAGTATCGCTGGGTCTTGCGTTCGCTCACCAGCAGGGTGGCGAGGGCGTCGGGAGCTGCCTGCTCCCTGAACCACGGAAGATCGAGGTCGGAGATGATGTCCACGTTGTGCACCAGGAACGGCTCCCCGTCAAGCAGCGGACGAGCGTGCCTTATGGCGCCGCCGGTCTCGCGCAGCAGGTCGGTCTCGTCGGAGATTTCCACCGGAACGCCGAAGTCGTGGGTGGCGAGCCAGTCCCGTATCATGTCGGCGAAATGGTGAACGTTGACTACGATCCCGTCGTAGCCGGCATCTGCGATCTTGTGCATCACATGATACAGCAACGGCTGCCCGCATATGGGAACCAGCGCCTTGGGGAGCGTGTCCGTTATGGGCTTGAGACGAGTGCCGAGCCCTGCGGCGAACACCATCGCCTTCATCGCATCACATCATTTTCTCTATGTCGAGCTCGCGGTGTGTGATGGTTACGCGCACGTTGTACTTGCCGGAGAGATGTTTGGCGAGGCGCTCCGCGCAGAACACCGAACGGTGCTGGCCGCCGGTGCATCCGAAGCAGACCTGCAGGTGGGTGAACTTGCGCTCGATGAAGCGTTGCACATGGGCGTCCACAAGCTTGTACACGCTGTCGAGGAACACCAGCACTTCGCCGTCGTCTTCAAGGAACTTGATGACCTCGGGGTCGTTGCCGTTGAACTGGCGGTAGTGCTCGTACTTGCCGGGATTGTTTATGGAGCGGCAGTCAAAAACGTATCCGCCGCCGTTGCCGGTGTTGTCGGCAGGGATGCCCTTCTTGTATGCGAAGCTGTAGATATGCACCTCCAGACGCTTGTCGATGGCTATTTCGTAGAACTGCGGCATGGAGGTGAGCTTGCTCAGGATGCCGTTGAGGTATGGATAATCCTTGAACGGCGTCTGCAGCAGCGTGCGCAGGTTGTCGAGGGCGTAAGGGACGCTGGCGAGGAAGTGCGGCTTCTTTTCGAAGTATCCGCGGAAACCGTAGGCGCCGAGCACCTGCAGCGTGCGGAAGAGAACGAACAGCCTGAGCCGTTCGCGGAAGTGGGCTTCGTCGACCTGGGTGAAGCTGCGGAGAGCGCGCAGGTAGGTGCGGATCAGTTCCTGCTTAAGGTCCTCCGGATAACGGGAACGTGCCTGCCAGATGAAGGATGCCACGTCATAATAGATAGGACCGCGGCGGCCACCCTGGTAGTCGATGAAATACGGCTCGCCGTCGCGGATGATGACGTTGCGCGCCTGGAAGTCGCGGTACAGGAAGGTGTCCTCGTCGTCCTCTAGCAGGTCGGCCTTCAGTTTCTCGAAATCATCCTGCAGCAGGCCCTCGTTGAATTCCAGGCCGGTGGCCTTGAGGAAGCAGTACTTGAAGTAGTTCAGGTCGAAATCGACCATGCGTTCGTCGAAGGCAGGCTGCGGGTAGCAGACGTTCCAGTCGAGTCCTTTGCCTCCCTTGAACTGTATCTTTGGCAGCTGTTCTATGGTGCGGCACAGCAGGTTGCATTCGAAGGAGTTGTAGAATCCGCTCTCGCGCCCCTGGGCGATCTGGTCGAAGAGAACCTTGTCGCCGAGGTCTTCCTGGATGTATGACATTTCGTCCTCCGCCACGGCAAGCAGGGTGGGGACGTGAAGCCCCTGGTCCTTGAAATGCTTGGAAAGGGCTATGAACGCGCGGTTTTCCTCGAGGTTGTTGCCGAGTACGCCTATCACCGAAATGTTGCCTCCCTTGAGCCTGAAATAACGGCGGTTGCTGCCCGAGGTGGGCAGTTCGGTCTTTTCGGCGAGTTGCTGGCCGGTGTAGTTTTCGAACAGTGATTTGAGAATGTCCTTTGCCATGTATGCTATCTATTACAACCCACTAATGTACGCCTTTCTTTTCGTTTTCCCAAATTTCTGCCCTAATTCCTCAATTCTCCGCTTTGGAATGAGTTATTATTTACACCGAAATAATATACAGACAACAGAATAGTTCGAGGCCCTGCCGCATCAGCGACAAGGCCTCGAACATAATGTGAATAATCAATGGGATCAGTGGATGGCTATCTGCTTCACAGCCTCTGCTTTCTGATTCTTTTCCTTCTTGGGAATATGCACGTTAAGTACGCCTTTCTCTACCTTTGCTTCAATTCTCTCGGCGTCCACGTCGTCGGGCAGGAGCAGCGTCTGCTGGAACTTCTCATAGGAGAATTCGCGGCGGAGATAACGGCCGTGGCGTTTGTCTTCCTTGTTCTCGGATTTCTTCTCCATCTCGATGTGGAGGTTGCCCTCGGCATCGACATGAACCTTGAAGTCGTCTTTGTCAAGGCCGGGAGCGGCGAGCTCGACCTCATACTCCTTCTCGTTTTCCAATACATTGATGGCAGGTGCAGTATAACTGGGCCTTTCCATCCAGCTGTTGTCGAAAAAGTCATTGAAAATGTCCGGCATCCAGCTATCACTTGTCCTTCTGATAATCGGTAACATAACTCAAAAACTTTAAAACGTTAAACTCTGGTTCCCTTGCGGAACCGAAACAACAGTTGCAAAGCCGGGACCAATGCAATAAACCGGACAAAGTGGCACTTCCAGCGCCAGAATGTCCGGTTTTTATGACAAAATGTGCAGTATCACGTGGTCGTAGGTGAAGCGCCAGTCGTCCCACTGCTCCTGCCGCAGCTGCTGCGTGGGACGGACGCCGTCGGCCGAACCGCCTTCCGAAATCTGGCTGTAGCCGTGCATGCGGACGTAGTGGGTGGCATTGTCCATATAGTCCTTGCTCACCACGAACATTTCGCACAAGTCATAGGTCCTGCCGGTCTTTCGCAGAATCTCGCTCTCGAAAAAGCCCAAGGTGGCAAAGTCCCAGTAGGTGCCGCTGCGACTCTGGTTCTTCACGCTGGTGATAGGGTTTGTCTTAACTGTCGTAAACGATTTCCTGACATCGGATGCGACTGCGCCTTTCTGCAGGTTTTCCTGTGCCGATGCGACCGTTGCAAGCAACAACAGGGATGAGGCCCCAAACTTTTTTCGTGAAAAAGTCCTTCGGGGGACAAAGGTACGAATAAACTTCGAGATGCGCTGCTGGTACCAGCCGGGATAGATATGCAAGCATGTCACCGAAAATGTGTAACTTTGCTTCGATAAATCGGAATTTGCATGAAACGAATATTCACCATATTACTTGCTGCGTTCACAGTTATGAGTTGTGGAAACAATCCCCAAAACAGTGCGATCCAAAAGACTGAATCCATCACGATGAATCTGTATTATACCGGCACGGACGGCAATGCCCGGAAGTTCGTGGAGGAGATGGAAAGTAGC
>JAEEGL015271095.1_pt1 | contig 17684 bp, 13 predicted proteins | sample 9134231 | NCBI WGS metagenome assembly JAEEGL01 (sample SAMN16246548, study PRJNA631951) | gut metagenome | biome: gut microbiome; feature: rumen; material: fiber-attached | host: Bos | place: Iran: Karaj | collected 2018-10 | reverse complement strand
ACCTTGCCGGTCAAGCTCCATGACAGCTTTTGCAGCCTCACTCCAACTATACCGGTATTCCTTTTTGTCGGTGTCTATAATGACGATGCCCTTGCCGTCATGCGATACATCCGGCATATCCGGCCCGGAATGACCGCCGATGCCAAATTCTTTTTTCAAAAAATCTGCCAGCTCTGCCGTAGTCGCCTGTTTTTCATGAATACAGTCATAAACGCGCAGCTTGCCGTTTTCAAAGCCGGTGCCGCGACCGACTTCATTGAGCAGCAGCTCGCGCCGTCTGTCCGGTGCGGTCGGTTCCGGTTCTCCGAACAGCGAAAGCTGTCCCTCTGCCTGCTTGCGGAGATGCGCACTCCGCTTCTTCGGCGGAGCCGGTGCAGGCAGTCCTTTTTCCGGAAGAATCGTAACATTGCTGCTGTCCAGATGCTTCTGCCAGCCGGTCATCATCTGCGCGGACGCAAGTGCTTTCTGGTCAGCGTTTTCCAGTTTCAGGATGAAATCGGAAACCTCTGTCACAATCCATGCATTCTGCGGATCGTCAGCCATACGGATATGATCGCCAATATGCAGCTCCAGCGGCTGACCGGGTGCTGCATCCTGTGCCGGTTCTTCCGGCTGTTCCGGAATCTCCGGTACTTCCGGTTCGATAAAACGCGCCGCGATCTCCTGATACTGTTCCTCCGCTTCCGCCGGGATCGTCAGAGTTGTGGTATCGCCCTTGATGCGACCGGAAAACTTAATTTCCTGTGCAGCAAGCTCCTGCGCAATCTGCTTCGCGGTTTCCGTATCGAGCTTATGATACGTTTTACCGGCAATATAGCGGAAAGGCGTATTGCCGATCACCTGCTTGTCCCAGTCACTGTGCGGCAGATCAAAGATATCAGGCTGACGGTCGGCAGCATCCTGCTGCGGCTCCTGCCGTTCCAGGAAAAAATCCGGCAGCTCACGGAAACCGATGCTGTCAACCATGTGTGCGGTGCACTCGCCGTTCTGATTCAGCACAATAATATCTCCGACAGACAGCGAATAACCGTTGAAGTCCGCAGGATGATTGATATTGAATGTTTCATAAATACCGTTCAGCGTGGCGTTCTCGCCCTCCAGCGCACCGGTATAGATGTTGTCATACTTGTCTGCGCTGATGACAAAGCCCATTTGCTCCAGAGTATCGTAATTCTCAAAGCGAATACGCAGCTCGTTCTGATCTTCTTTCAGCCGGTAAATCTGAAAGGTGTCACCGGCTGCTGCCGGTTCCTCCGCAGCTTCCTCTGATGCAGCGATTTCCTGCCAGGCTCCGGCAGGAATGTCCCGCTGCATCTCTGCTTCCGTTTCACGCATATATACCGTCTGTGCCAGATCGTCCGGCTCCGGATCGAAGCCGACCAGTGCCAGCGCAGCAGTATGCTGTTCCTGAATCTTCCGAAGTCCGTCAATGTCGGAATCCCGGAAGCAGGCACCGAGCCGCTGCATTTCCTCAACGGAATAGCTTTCGTCAAGGCTGTCACGCAGCGTTGCCGGCGTAATACCGGTGTTGCAGAGCGACTGCAAAGCCGCACGCTGTTCCGAAGAATACGCTGTACCGCGGAACGCTTCATCAAATTCGATCTGCCGCAGCGCGGCATCCCGGTAATGAATCATGTCCAGAAGAATCCCGGAACGGTCAAACAGCCGGTCAGCTTCACTCTGGACGATGTACTTTGCTGCTGCATCGGTGATATACAGAATCTGCTCGTCTGAAAAGCGCGGATCTGCAAACGATGTTATGCTTTCATAGTCGTTCGCTTCTGCAAAGCGGTCAAGAGCCGGATCCATAAGCGCGATCTGATGATCGGAGAAACCGGCTTCTTTCAGCTCGTCGATGCTCTGCTGCTTGGTCTGCGCTGCATTCAGTAAAATCCCGAACTGCTGTGCATTTCTCTGATCGACCGTCAGGATAATACCGTTATTCTTTACGATACCGGAATACGGGATCTCTGCGGCATCGAGAATCGGCTTGACCTGCATAAACTCCTGCGGTTTGATGCGCGAGGAAAAATGATACGGCTGCTGAATGTCCTGATACGGCACGCTGCCGACAATCATGTGCTGCGATACCGCATGGCGGTGCTGCTGGCGTTCGGCAAGGACGCGGTTATTGACTTCCAGAACCGCAGCTTCATGCTCCGCACTGACCGTAATCGTTGCGTGATCATCATAGACACGACCGGAGAACGGCAGATTCTGCTGCTGCAAATGCTCTGCAATTTTCAGCACCATGTCAATATCCGAAGTAAAATACCGCTTGTTCTGAATGCTGCGGTATTCGGTTGTCCCGATAATCGTCTGCGGTGCATTGCTCCGTGTCGTGGATGTACGGTCCATTTGCTCAATCAGGCGATCCCCGATCACATCGCGGAAATACCGCAGATCATGTTCGTTGACCGCCATTTTATAGGTTCCGTTCTGCTCAAAGGCATAATAATTCAGTCCTTCGGCGTCAAGGCGTTCCGTAACTGCCTGGAAAACGTCATCCTGCATGACGAAATATGCCTTGTGCCGGTTGTCTGTCACATCGTTCCAGAGTTTGTTTCCGTATAGCTGCATCTTAAACCTCCGTGGCTCCTTTTAATTGGGCTCCATTGGAGCCCAATTAAATCGGAACTCGTTTCGTATGTGTTTTTCAGCTTAATTCCTGCTGTTTTGCGGGGGAATCGGGCTTTGCCGGTTGATGCTTTGCCTGTGCTGCACGGTTTGCAATACTGTCACGCTGTTGTCTGCCGAGGACGAAGCCCTTGGATTTCTTTTCGACCGTGACGGCAGAGCGATTTCCGTCCAGCACGGCGGAATGCGGAACGCCTTTCGCAGCGAGCTGTTCGACAACCTCACGCGCCTGCGCTTCCGGCATCCGCTTTGTAAACCGTTCTTCCTGCGGAATCTGCTTGTATGTTTCCGGATTGATAAACTGTTTCCGGTGCTGCTGCTCAGAACCGGAGATCACAGCATTGACCTGTGATTTGTTCTGCGGCTCTGTAACGATCACAGTTGCCTGTCCATGCCGGACGCTGCTGTTCTGAATACCGGCAGTATCCAATGCTTTTGTGATGCGTGCAGCGGCTTCCGGGGTTCTGACCGTTATATCCTGCTGCTTCTGCTGTGCCGGAAGCGGCTCACCGGCTGCACGGACAGCATTCAGATATACTGCACCGTGCAGCTTTTCATTGACTGTAACCGATGCTGTTCCGTTATTCCGGAATACAGCCGAGAAAGGGATTCCCTGCTGATCCAGCTCGTCCATAATCTTCAAAGCGGCTTCATGCGTGCGTGTGTCTGTCAGCCGTTCTGCACGCGGAATGGACTGAAAGTATTCCGGATTGAATTTTTGAACGCTTGTCAGGGTTTCCGTGCTGATCCGGACATTCTGTTCAGTACGGTTTTCTTCACGAATGCCGCCTTTTCCGTTGTTGATTTCATAGACCTGTGCAAAACCGAGATTCACATTTACCGCAACCGAGGCGGAAAGTTTGTCGCTCTGCTCAATCTCAGCAAATTCTGCTTCGCTGATCCGTTTTCCGATAATCTCTGCGGCAATCATCGGATGATCGGTTTTAGCGGCATCGAGAATATCGTCGATGTTTGTGCTTTTGGCTTCAAAGTATCTTGTTTCGCCGTTCTGCTCAACGCTGAATACCGCACGAAGCTGCTGTTCTGCGGCAACCTCGGAAAGATGTGCAATCGCCAGCTCCTCACCGTCAAATCCAATTTCTCTGCCGTCCGGTGTGCGCAGAACAAGCAAGCCGTCCTGAGCAAACGGACTGTCAAAGACCTGTTTATAACCGGTCTGCTCCATAAGCTCTGCGAGTTTGCCGAGCTGCGGTTCACGCTGTTCCTGCATCTGTTCTACTGCACGCTCTGAACGCTCTGCTGCACGTTCTGCTGCGCTGACGCAGAGTGTTTCCGTCAGCGGATTGATACGGGTTTCACCGCGCTGCGCTGCGGCATCGAGCTGCGTTTCCGCAAGGGCTTGCAGCATATCCTGACGCTCTGCATCCTGTTCTGCATACGGCTTATCCAGAACTTCCAGCTTTTTCATTTTTTCCTTTGCTTCCTGCGCTCTTTCCAGATTCGCTTTCATGCGTTCGGTCAGCCGGGCATATTCGCTCTGCGAAATGTTTTCCGTCTGGATCCGTTGCTGCAATGCCTGATTCATGCCGGTATACTTTTCGACTTTTCCTGCAAGCGTTTCCATGGTCACACGATGCAGCGTGTCCATGGACTGCGAGAACTGCGCACGGCGTTTGATCGGATCTAGAATTACAAAGCTCGTAATGACATTGCTTAACGCAACGCATTTGTCCGCCTTGCGCTGCTGTGCAGCGATTTTTCTGTCGATCTCACGCACTTTTGCTCCGTGCGCTGCGATCTTATCCTCGATCTTCGGAATCTTCTCGTTTCGGATTTTATCAATCCGCTGCTGATTCCTGCCGATGATTGCATTTGCTGTTGCTTCCAGCCGGGTACCGGCAGTCAGACGGCGCAGCATTTCGTTTGTGAGTGCCATGCGGTCTGCTTTTGCACTCAGCCGTTCTTCTTTTGCAGCATTCTTTCCGATCTTGGCAATCCGTGTCTGCTTCTTTCCGTTCAGTGATGTGACGCGGGAAGTATACCGTTCATGCGCGGCGTTCAGGAACGGCAGCAGCTTGTCCGATTTCACCGGCTCTGCGCTGCGTTCCGTGTCTGCCGTTCTCTGATCCTGCTTAGCCTGCTGCATTCGTTCGGCGCGCTGCTTTTCGCGTTCCGCTGCGGCGATTGCTTCCTGTTCATTGATTCGTCTGCGTTCATCCTGTTCCGGCATGTTTAATTACCTCCCTCTTTTCTGGCGATTTCCGGCTGTTCCTCTCTGCTCTGAACAGTCTGCTTTGCGGAACGGGCATTCTGTGCGGCAGTCACCCTGGCGGCAGCAGCCAGCTCGCGCAGCCGTTTCCGCGAGAAAGTAAAGATCGCGGTACGTTGTTCCGGTCCGCTTATTTCCGGTTCGTTTTCGTCCGCCTTACGTTCCGGCGGCAGATTATTGATGATCCCGTCGATATGGTCGCCGTTCATTTCCTGTGCCAGCTCCCAATCTTTGGACGGAGAAACATATTCCACGCGCATGACCTGCTTCATCCGGTCAGCAAACGCGGCATCATCATGCTGAGTCTGCAAATAGATCGTGCGGATCATCTGCTGCACATCATCCGGCTGTGACCGCAGCATGGAAATCGTGATGCCGAGCTTTTCGGCAATCTCCGGCAGAAGGTCCTCGTTCACGCTCTCCGGTTTTTCCAGAACGCGCTCCGGTACATCGTCCATCATGATGCGTCACCGTTCAGGATGCCGGTCAGCTCTGCGATCAGCTCATCTTCCGGTACAGTACCGTAAAGCATATCCAGAGTGCCGCAAAGCTCTTTCTGCTTGCTCAGCGGCAATGTCCGCAGCTCCTGAACCGGCTTTTTCAGCAGCACGGCAATGTCCGGAATGGATGCTGTGGAAAGGTATTCAGTGATATGGCGATTCAGTGCCGCACTGTCATTCGGATTCTGTGCAAGCAGATATGTCAGTTCAACCTTGGCGGCATTCGGCAAATCCAGCAGCGTTTGCATCGAAACGCCGGAAACGCGGGACACTTCCTGCATTTCCTCATTCAGATATGCGTCCTCCCAAATCGCATGGAGATCGTCAAATGCATTTTTCGCCGCAGCATCAATCATGTCCTGCTGTACGCTTTCCGGATAACGGGCGAGATCTTCGGGCGTTGTTTGCAGCATCTCCGCTGCTGTTTTCAGTGCATCGTTCATTTGTACCTCACTTTCTGGTCGGAAATTCAAATCCTGTTGTGAAATCGGGTTTCAGGATGACATACGCGGAAAAGGCTTTTCCTGCTTTGCTTGTAAAGCCTTTTATAAGGTCGGTCTTTCCTTTTTCAAGCAGCTTCTTCGCCTGTGCTGCGGTGATCGCTTTTCCGCTCATGGTTTTCCAGATGACGAAGCCGCAGCCGTCCTTGCCGGAAGTGCAGGAAAACGATTTCGGGTATTCTCTGACCGGCTTGCCGCATTTCGGGCATTTTCCGATGCTGTCATCCGCTTTCTGATAAAACGGGTTGCTCTCCGGCTTGCTTTCAGCCGGTGCGGTGCTGCTGTAATCCCGGATCAGAGTACGAGTCTGTTCCGTGATCTGCTGCGTGAACTGCTCTGCGGATACATCGGAATTGCCGTGCTCGATATGCTGCAATACCGTTTCCCATTCAGCGGTCGTTTTCGGAGATTTCAGGGATTCCGGGACGATCTGAATGAGCTGCTTTCCCTTTTCGGTCGGGAATATCTGCTTGCCGGTCCGCTTGATATACTCACGCTTCAGCAAGCCCTCAATAATCGCAGCTCTGGTCGCCGGTGTTCCAAGTCCTTTCTTTTCGGTGCCGTCATCTTCATAGGAATCGTTGCCGGCACGCTCCATTGCGGCAAGCAGCGTATCGTCCGTAAACGGTTTCGGCGGATGCGGGAAACGCTCTGCCACAACCGCCGGGACATTCTCAAAGGTTTGTCCCTCGCTGATCGGCGGCAATGCCGCAGCGTTTTCGTCCTGCTCAGGCTTATCCGTTTTATCTGTTTTCAGGCGGTCACGCATCTGCCTGTCCGCTGCTTTCCAGCCTGGCTGCAATACCGTTCTTCCGGTTGCCCGGAAAACGGTATCTGCACAGGTGATCTCGGCAGAAACTGCCTCATAGAGATGCGGTTCGGCAACTGCTGCAATCAGGCGGGCAGACACGAGGGACAGAATGTTTTTCTCGCCAATCGGCAGCGCAGCAAGGTCTTTCACCGAAATCTTATCTGTCGGCAGGATTGCATGGTGATCGGACACTTTCTTATCGTTAATAAGCCGCTTCACGTTCGGATTCGGAACCGCGATTCCGGATGCTGCCGGAATATGCTCAGACACCTTGCCGACAAGTGCCGTGACCGTCTGTTCCATGTCCGTCGTGATGTAGTTGCTGTCCGTGCGCGGATATGTAATGAGCTGTGCTTCATAGAGGCTCTGTGCGTAATCCAGTGTTTCCTTTGCAGTATAGCCGAACATTCTGTTGGCATCCCGCTGCAAAGATGTCAGATCATAGAGCTTCGGAGGATTCTCCGTTTTCTTCTCACGCTTCAGGGCTGTCACGGTCGCATTCTGACCGTTGCAGCGTTCTTGCAGCATCTCCGCAGGCGGCTTTTCGTCAAAGCGGTCACTGGAAGCCTTGAAGCCGCAGTCCAGCTCGACTACATAATAGGGCTTCTTCACGAAATTCTGAATATCCGCATCGCGCTGTACGATCATCGCAAGTGTCGGTGTCTGTACTCTGCCGACAGACAGGTTGCTGCGATAAAGGCAGGAGAACAGGCGGCTGCCGTTCATGCCGATCAGCCAGTCTGCTTTTGCACGGGCAAAACCCGCAGCGAAAAGGTTATCGTATGCGGACATCGGTTTCAGACCGGCGAAGCCCTGCCGGATTGCGGATTCCTCCAGAGAGGAAGTCCAGAGCCGCAGCACCGGCTTTTTGCAGCCGGTCAGATAGTAGACATACCGGAAGATGCATTCGCCCTCGCGCCCGGCATCGGTCGCGGACACGATCTCAGTCACGCGGGAATCCAGCATCAGACCTTTGACGATCTTGTACTGGTCGGCAGAATCCTTCAGGACTGCCAGTTTCCATTTTTCCGGAATGATCGGAAGATCCTCGATTTTTCGGAATTTATACTTTTCATCGTAATTCTCCGGCATTGCCGGTTCCACCAGATGCCCGCGGCACCATGTTACGATGTAATCGCCGCCCTCGATATATCCGTTTTTCTTCTCTGAAACGCCGAGAACGGCAGCGATTGTGCGCCCGACAGAGGGCTTTTCTGCTACAACTAATTTCACGTTATGTCCTTTCAGAATTTGGGTTCCAATGAAACCTAATTATTTCAGCTTGCTTATCGCTGCCCTTAATGATCCATCCATGTTCTCAAAAACTGCTGCATTAGCTGTGCATCTTCAGTTTGCAGAAAATCAGGGTGTTCAGCAACAAGGTATCGTTGCATGCAGCGATGTATCTCAGTACACATCTCCGAAATAGTTCTCGGATGCTCCGGAATCTCAATGCATTCAAGCGGCACATTACATCTCCGAAAGCCGTTGCGCTCGATAATATCAATTTTCGCCTCCTGATCGTTCAATTCACGAATACAGCACAAATCGCCTTGAATTGCGATTCTGTATTTAGGCTTAATACGACACATAGCATTGAGCAGCTTTTCGTATTCCATGTGTGTTTCAGTCCTTTCCGAAATTCGGACCCACTGGGTCCGAATTTATTTCAGTGTAAAAAAGTACGGATTTTCGTGTGTTCCGGAATTGGGACCCAGTGGGCCCCAATTGTTTCCGACCAAAGCCCTTGACGCGAATACGTCTTTCAATAATCATATAATCATTGAGATGAAGATACCTGTCAACATCTGATGCATGATCACACAAATGCATATCTGCATTCGGCTTGATTGACCGCGTGACGCAACCGATATAATCTTCCAAGGTGTTCTCAACGACTTTGCTTTTGGGCATCTGAGAAGAAAACATCAGGCTGAAATCAGCTTGGTTACCGGCTTCGGTTCGTGTGAGGCAGCTAATCTGCAAGCAGGGCGCATCCGCCTGATAACAGCACGCGAGCGTTGGAGAATCCTCAGCATCGTTTTTCCAGAATAATACAATGTACTCAGGGGAAACTTTGCGCTGAGCTGAAATCCAGCTATAATTGCTTTGTGTCAGAGCATTCACGATCAATGAGATCATCGGATAAGACGTTTCGTGACTATCACCGTTTGCTAGATATTGTTTTCGGCATTTCAAAACGCGTCCCCCCTTTCAGGAATTGGGATCCAATGGATCCCAATTCTTTTGGTTACTCACTTGATCTCATACTCGCCGCTGCTTCCGGTAATGTCCTCATCATCGTCATCATCGTCGAAATCGTCAGTCGGGATGCGGTTTTTCCGGATAGACCGTACTCTCAGAATGAGGAAAATAACAAGGGCAAGCACGAATACTGCGCCGCCGATCAGATACATCAGCAATTCGGCGCTTAAACCGCCGGACGGGTTATCTGCCGGTTCCGTTGGTGTGGTCGGTTCCGTCTTGCGTGTTCCCTGCTTCTGCTGATCGACGGGAGCTGCCACAGCAGTATTTCCCTGCTGTGCCTGATATTCCTCAACAAGATTCGTATTTTCATCCTGCTTACCGGAATACAGCAGCCGGAACATATCGAAATCATCAACTTTGTTCAGGAAATACACGTTATCGCCGTCGGTATCGGTGTAGTCGATCACGATATAGAAAACATGACCGTCCTTTGTGGCAACGGAGATAAACTGAATCTGATCCGAAGAATAGATCACATGCTTATCGGAAATCAGGGAAGCGTTGCCGTCGGTATCGTAATACGGATCGCCGTAGTAGTCATAGGTTGTTGCGGTCGTATAGGATTCCAGAAACGCCTCGGCATCGAAAGGCTTCGTGTCCGCCGGTTGCGGCGGTTCCGTTTCCTGCGCATCATCGGCAGCGTCAGCCGCGTCCGTTTCGTCCGCGTTATCTTCCGGAGCTGCAAATGCAGTCAGCGCGAATGTCGGGGCAGTCAGCGCAACCGCCAGTGCGGAAACGATAAGCGCATAGATTTTCTTTTTCTTCATGCTTATACTCCCGAAGCTGCTGCTTCACTCGTCTGTTCAGACTGTGCTTCACGCTCCCGCATGAAAGCTGCAAAGTCTTTTGCAAGATCCGAAGTTTCTCCGTTTGGTACTGCATTGCGGAGCATCTCAACGAGCTGTGCGTTTTCAGCCTCCGTGATTTTCTCCGTGAGAGATTTCCGTTCGGCGGTCAGTGCCTTGATCTTTTCATCGACTGCTTCCAGTCTGCTCTTGAGCTTTGCGATCTTATCGTTTGAATTTGCCATAATAAAAATCCTTTCTGTTAATTGGGCTCCATTGGAGCCCAATTTATTTTGATGCCTTGACGTTCAGGTTCTGGTATGCTATAATAGATAGTACACAAACTCGCCTGACGAGAAGGAGGTAGCTATGAAACAATTCCGTCACCTGATTTCCGTTCTGTTCGCTGCAATGATTACGCTATGTTTTTCGATCACCGCCTTTGCTGATGATAAGAAGTATGATATAGACTTCACACGCGAGGAAGCCTATGCAGCTGTTATGAATACCTCACCGACCAAAGCGAAGAACCTATACGGCGGAGATGCTTCCTATTACGAGGCACTTACGCAAGAGGACAAGGAACAGCTTTTTGATGCTATGTGGAATTTGACTGAAAGTGGCTTATTATATGAAGGCTCATCTACTGTTCATTTAAGCGGCTTTTCGGATGAATACTTTAGTGCAGTTATTGACGGTTTCAAAGAAGCAGAATCTACAGAAGAAGGCTTGAATAATCTTCACGAACTGATTGAAGATATAAACACTTACTGTGCAGAAAATGCTTCACCGACAGAATCGAAGGTCAATATCATCGAGAAACAGGAACCGGAAGAAACCACAAAACGTATTCAGCAGGATGTTACAACCGCAGTGATTGCAGCGGAAACAACTGCGCAGGTTACGACAATACCTGTGAAAGAACAGAAAAAGAGCAGTCACACAGGTCTGATCGTGTTCCTTTGCCTTGTCGCCGTCGGCACGGCAGCCGGTATCGGCTATTATGCCACACAAAAAAAGTCACAAAAATGATTGTTCATGCTCCCGGTTCTGATCGGGAGCATTTTTTATCCGATCAGGAGGGACGGATCAACAGTTTGCCATGTGATACGGTTCTTTTTTATTTCTGTCTTAATATGCAGATAATAATACGGCGCATACGTTTCATGTCCGTCGCATCTTCTGGCATCTGTAACCGTTCCGATCTGCTGACCGGCTTCAACAACTTCGTCCTCAGATATTCCGGCAACCGGCGTAATGTTTTCATAGGTTACACGAACCTGTGTTGTAGCATCCTCGTCGATCCAAAAATGTACTTCGTTTTCATTTTTTGCAACCAGAGTGATAGTATTCCCGCTAATATCAGAAATTTCACTTTTACACATCGCATAAACTGGCGTTCCCGGCGGTGCCTTGATGTCGATACCGTCATGCATTCTGGCATCGTTTTCCAGATCACAGTGCATCGTTCCCCATTCAAAGGTTGAGTAGCCGTATCCGTGCATGATACCGTCGCTCAGCATAATATCGCGGAACTCGCCGGGCGTCGGCTTGCTGATTGCCTGATGTCCGCCGTAAAGCTGAATCGGCGTGCCGCTTTCTGTTGTTGTCCCGCCGGTCAGAACCAGATAATACTGATACATCTCATCGTCCAGAAGATACCGGATCGCATCGTCCAGTGATCTTACCTGAACCATGCCGTATTCCAGCTCCGTTGTATTGATCCATTCATACACTCTCTGATACTGACAGAGCTTCTGCTCCGTCCATTCATCAGTCAGAACAATATACCATCCGGTCGCGCACGCCCATTCATCGGCGTCATCGCTTACATCCAGTATCTCGCCGTTCGTGAGGTTGTAATGCAGCCAGTATTCCATAGTCCCGTCATCGTAATGCTGTTCTTCTGCAAAGCCCTTGATTTCATCCGGCAGATTCTCAAATGTCAGTAAACCGTGCGTCCAATCTGCATTTCCGACCGTTGTAATCCCAAGAAATCCCATCGGTCCGTAGTCAGGTAAAGGAGCATCTTCCGTTGGATGCCAATGTCCGCCGCGGGTATATCTGTGATCGAATGCATACTGACTGTCAAACAGAGCTTTCAGCGCATCTTTGGCATCACTGTTAAATTTCCACATCTTCATTTCATGCTCATCTTCGTCGTAGTCGTAAAGATATGCACACAGGAATGACCATACCTTCCAGACGTCAAAGTCAACATCACCGGAACGATTCGTAAATACTGCGGGCGTTTTGCGGTAACTGCCAACATCCACACCGAAGTGACGCAATCCGTCTTTCCAATGCCCCGTTGTACCGCACTGAATCATCGCTACATTTGTATCGTACAGCAGCTTGGTGTAATATTCCTCTGCTTCGGATAGATCTTTGTCCAGCACGTTATATGTGCCGAGCAAAAATGTGGAGCTCTCAAACGCTGTCAGGACACTTGCAACCGGTGCCATGCAGGAAAAGCAGAGGAATGTTGTGAGGACAAGCGGGATCGCCAGTTTTGCGGCAAAGCTCTTGAACCCCTCAACAACAACTTTCTTGACATCCTTTGCAGCTTCTTTGACTGTGCGGTGTCGGCGCGGAGGCGGCTTTCCTTTGGCATTGGCAGTCGAAGTGCGCTGCAACTGACTTTGCCGCCGGTGCAGCTTCTGGCTTTGCAAGCCGGATTTCTTGTTCAGCTTTTTGGTGCGCTTCTTCGCACTCTGGAGCTTCTGCTGCCGCGTCTGCTTCATTTGACCGGCAAGCTCCGTTACCTTTAACGCAGCCTGCACGCCTTCGTCATCGTCCGCGTTCTCCGCAGCCTTGCTGCGCATTGAGGATTTCAGCGAACGAGCTATATTATCTACATGCTCATGCTGCGGCTTGGAATACTTACGGACTTTCTGCTGTTCCTTAAACAGCTTTCTGTCCGTTCGGTTTGTCTTGCGGAGTGAATGCTTGTATTTCCGATACAGTGTTTTCTGATCGTGCCGCCGGTGCAGCTTCTGGATTCTGCTGACCGGCTTTTTTGCCGCAGGCGGTTTTCGCAGCGACATCTTCGCAGTTTTATGCAGCTTCCTGTCTTTTTCAAAATCAGTACGCCGCTTTTTCCGGATGTGTTCAAGACGCGCCTTGCCAGGCTTCTTCGCATACACTCTTTTGAGTCCGATATTGGATTCAACCCGAAACAGCTTGTATTTCCACGCTTCCGTCTTTGTCTGTATCCGGAGCTTTCGCCTTTCGTGGGCGATCTGCATCTTTTTCAGATTCAGAGATGATTCATATTTTGTTTTCAGCCGCCGCATTCCGGTCTGGAATTTCGTCTTGCTGATTTTACCGCTTTTATACTGTGCTTTCAGCTTTTGCTGCGCAGAACGGTATTTTGCCCGTTCCGCATTGTAATTCCCGATCAGCGTATTCAGGCTTGCAGTCTGCTTTTGGATGCTTGCCTCAGCAGCCTTGTGCTTTGCCTGCGCATCCCGTGAATACTTATTCAGATTGACAGCAGGCTTTTTGCTGTCCTCGTATTCCCGCTTGCTTTTGCGGTACTGGTGACGGTCCTTGATGATCGCAGTCGTTACTTTTGCGGCAACGACTGCCGCCTGACCGGTATCGGTCTGCTGAAACTGCTGCTCGACCTTGCCGGAAACATTCTGTACTGTCTTTTCAGTCAGCCTTTCCGTCTTGGGATCGAACTTTGAAATCGGTGTTACAATCGGTTCCACAGCATACCGCTGCGTGAGATATGCTGCCCGTCCAAGCGGCTTTGTGATCTTGTCCGTTGTGCGGCGCAGCTTGCTCTGATTCCTGATCGGCTTCAAGGATTATCACCCCCTCGGAAATTGGGCTCCAATGGAGCCCAATTTATCAGCTCGCCGCAATTTGCTGTTCTTTTTCTTTCGGTTTCGTATCCATAATCCGGTACATCTGCGTATTTTCGGGGAATTTATCCTCAAACGGAATGACCTTGCCGCCGTAGATCAGCAAGCCGTGTCCGGGCGGAGCGTTCGTGATGCACTTCTGCTGTTCCTCGGACAGATGCTTGGAATCCGCAAGAATCACGCGATCTTCCGGCGACTGCGACAGCAGATACACAAACTCACTGTTGGAGAGAATACTCTCTGCCATTGCGGAATTGCTCAGATCCTTGACATTCTGCGTGATGCCGGACGGAATGCCGCCCCATTTACGGAAACGCTTCCAGATTTCAACGGAATACTTTGCCGTATGCCGTTCACGCAGCATCAGATGAAACTCGTCACAGTAATACCATGTCCGCTTATCCTGATTGCGGTTAGAGGAAACGCGCGTCCAGACTTCGTTCTGGATGACAAGCATCGCCAGATCACGAAGCTGCTCGTTCATATCCCGGATGTCGAAGCAGACAAGCCGGTTATTGATGTCAACCGTAGTCCGGTGATTGAAGAACTTATGAGAACCGGACACATACATCTCCATGGAATCGGCAACACGTTTTCCGACACCGTCGGACATTGAAAATCCGGATTGCAGCCGCAGCTCGTCCTGCAAATCTGCCAGCGTCGGCATCGTATCCTTTGAAGGATTTGCGCTCGTCATGAATCTTCCGTATACATTTCTCAAACATTTGTCGATCATCGACGTTTCATCTGCTTGCAGCGTATCACCGGTAATCAGGGAACAGAAGCTGATGATGAAATTCGACTTGTCGGAAATCAGCTCCTCACTGACAAGGGAACGATCAAGCGGAATGTCCAGCGGATTGATGAAGTTGCCGGAGCCGGACGAGATCTTAATGACCTGTCCGTGCAGCATATCGACCAGAGGCGCATATTCTCCTTCCTGATCGTTGATGAAAATATCATCATTCGGTCTGCGCAGGAATACATCAAAGATTTCACGCTTTGCCGAGAAGGATTTTCCTTTGCCGGGGATGCCGAGGAAAATACCGTTCGGATTGTCCAGCAGCAGACGCGAAGCCATAATCATATTTCTGGTACGCTGATTCAGCCCGTAATAGGTTGATTTCGGAGAAACAAACAGCTCATCCGTGGTGAACGGCATAAATCCCGCAATCGCGGATGTTGTCAGGCAGCGGTCAATCGGAACCTTGTTCACGCCAAGCGGCAGCGAAGAACCGATTGCTTCCTCCTGCATGAAGTCCAGCTTTACAAGCCGTCCGCCGTTCTTCTGCGTAATACGAATCAGCTTATCCTGCAAGGTTTTCAGCTTCTTTGGCGTTTCTGCATAGTACCGAATCGTCAGCGTCGTATGGAAAAGACGTTCTGACTTTTCGTTCAGATCGGCAATGAGCTGTTTCAGATCAGTGATGTACTCTTTCATCTGTTCCGGCAGAATATTGATGTCATATCCGGAATTGCTTGCTTTCTTCTGCTCGTCAACCTGTGATTTCTGCACATCGGACAGCTTGCTGCGGACGAACTTCTGCGCTGCCATTGTTTCATACGGCTGCGCATGAATGTTCACGGCAAGGATATTATCTTCCATCATAAAGTCAGTCAGCATCCGGTCCGGAATCTCGGCACCGACGATGTTGATACCGGCGACCGCACCGTAGACACTTCCGATCTCAAACGCGGAGCGTTTCAGCAGCATGGAAGTCGGGGAGATAAAGTCCTTATCCGTAAATCCGCCTTTCCGCAGCGTTTCCCAATCGAACAGGAACGGCTGTGATTCAAACGGATTCAGCGCACGGTACATCGAAGCCAGACGCTGCTCACCGTTCATGATGTGCGCATCGACATCCATAGCCTTGAAAAGCCGGATGACCTCATTTGCGATATTATCCAGCTTGATCTTGGCATTGCCTGGCGAATCCGATTCAACGGAGAACGTCAGATACTTGAAAAGCTGCCTGCCGTTTGTACCCTGTTCAAGCTGATGAAACAGGATATTCGTGTATTCTTCCCGAACCGGATCAAATTCATCCCCGACAGGAGCAATCCGCATCTGCGATTTCAGCGTTTCGACATCTGCGATCTGATTCTCAAACGTGAGCTGAAAATGGATCGTTTCGTCAAAATAATTCAGAATGTCGCAGTATGCTGCGAAGATTTCTTCCTGCTTCTCGTCCGAAGCAAGCTGATAATTGGTATTTCCGAACTGAATCGTCCGGGAATATGTATTCTCAGTAAGCTGACAGATACCGTTTTTGCCCATAATCAGATACGGGATCGTGCGCTGCACGGTCATCTTCTTTCTGCCGGTGAGCTGCGCAATCCGCTTCCGGATCGCTTTTTCCTCGGCTTTTGTCAGCTTGGTCTTGCGTTTCGGCTTTGACGGCTGTGCCGGTGTCGCTGCTTTTGCGGCTTTCTTCACCGGCTTGCTTTTCGCAGCTCGTTTCTCTGCTGCTTTTTCCGCCTTTGCCGCTTTCTTTTCAGCTTTTCTTTCTGCACGGATCTCTTTTCTGGACTTCTTTTCGGTCTTTTCCTGCGTTACAGCTTCTGTCTGTTCCGGTGTTCCCTGGATGTCAGTTTCGTTTCCTTTTTTGAACAGCAACCTTTTTCCCTCCCTGCTTCAGCCGTTTTACAAGCCGTTCATATTCGATTTCATCTTCGATCAGACGGTACGGACTGCTTGTTTCATACCGCCTGATCTTATCGGTTTTCAGGTAATTCTTAATCAGTTTGGCGTAATCCTCAATATGCAGCCCGTTTCTCTCAAACATGCCCCATACCAGAGCCGGGGTTGCTGCTATGAACATGAGAACGACCGCAAGCGTCAGGTCAATTCCTTTTGTCAGGTAATAGACCGGGAATCCGCAGATCGCTCCGATGAGAAAACTCAATGCCTGCCGCTTTGACAGATTAAAAAACAGTTTCTCCTTAATCGCGTTAATATCTTTCGGAACTCGTATATACTTCATGTGAACTCCTTAATGCGCATTGAAGATAGATTTGGAAATCTGTCCCGATTTCAGAATCGTAAAGCACAGCGCGAGTGCATAGCCCATCAGAAGAATCAGATTCAATGTGAGATTCGGTGTTGCCGCCGGTGCAGGCGGAGCACCCGGTACCGGCGGAACTGCCGGAGCTGCCGGTTCTGCCGGTGTCGCTGCCACACTTGCAAGCACGGCAGTAAAGATTGTCTGGAAGATCGACAGCGCGATCACGATAAAAAAGCTCTGGAAACCGAGCGCAACCATGTTGCGAATCCAGTTTTTGCCGATTTCGCCCCAATCCCGGTTCATCATCGTTGCAACCGGCAGCGGCGAGGCAGTCAGATACATGAATACTTCAATCATACGGGATGCAAGCACGATAATGACAATCACAAGCATCGCACCTATGATAATCAACAGAAATCCTGATAATATGATGTCCAGCAGCAGCTCCGCAACTGTCATATCCGTTGCATCTATATGAAACTCTGCCACGGATGATAAATAATCTCCGCCCAATCCGAATACGCTACCAATAGCCTTATTTGTTGCCCATGAACCGAACGCAAGGAACGCAGAGGCCATATCGAACATTTTGGATACAACCAAACAGCCGCACAGTACCTTGATACTCCACCGCGCTATGATTGACAAATCAGGATCTTTGAAGTTATTGTGATCCGCAACCATTTGCAGCAGCTCATACAGCAGAATTACCGCCATAATCATACCGGCAATCGGGACAACGGCATCGACACACAATGTCCGCATAGATTCCCACAAGGTACCCGGAGGGGATGCACCGGTTAACGTCGCGTCAAATTCAGACGGATGCTTTGTCAGAAAATTCGCAAATATTCCGGTATCGCTGTCCATATTGTTATTCATGCCGGTTTTCAGAAGCTCCTGTCCGGAGGACAGTGCCTTTTCAACGATGTCGGCAAGCGCATTATGGATAGAATCGGAGATTTCGTCTTTCAGCTCTCCTAACCAGTCCACGGTGTCACCTCTTTTCTTGGAACCGATGCAGCTTTCGCTGCACCGGTTCTATTCTTTCCTTGGAAAATGCGTAACAATCAGGT
>JAEEGL013456479.1_pt1 | contig 17684 bp, 14 predicted proteins | sample 9134231 | NCBI WGS metagenome assembly JAEEGL01 (sample SAMN16246548, study PRJNA631951) | gut metagenome | biome: gut microbiome; feature: rumen; material: fiber-attached | host: Bos | place: Iran: Karaj | collected 2018-10 | reverse complement strand
CTCCGAAGCAAGGCTAAAAAAATTTCTAAGTCTAATTGCCTTAATCATATTATCCTCATTTAATCATTTTGCAAAAAAACTACTATTTCCTCAGTCATACCGAGTTTTAACAATATTTTAAAAGCACTCAGTTTTAGGATTCAAATGCTTTGACGACTCACGTTGTAACTTACCTCCTATGCTTCCCGGGAAGTATATTGGCCGTAATCTTGCTGTCACCGGTATCCAGACGCAAGGCCTTCACTTCACGGGTAGAGGAAACATAGTCTATCTTACCATATCCCCCGACCAGCCGTGGCCGAGATCCCAATGCTCATCGTAAACGAATTCGAAGTAAGGCAGGGAGAATTCCTCTTCGATAAGGGCAGTGAGTTCTTCCTGGAGAGGTTCCGCCCATTTGCCGACAAGGACGATGAACTTGTCGATGGTCCAAGCGACACGGCCGCGGGGCACCTGAGTGTAGTCTCCCTTGAACTTGGTTTCCGCGTGCTGGGCTTGGGCACGGAAGTACTCCTTGGCCCAGACCTGCCGGTGCAGATGGGGATAGTTTATAAAAGGAATGCCCTTTTCAGCCGCTTCTTCCACCATGACCGGGGTCAGTTCCTGCTTGCGGACTCCGAAGAGGCTGTGCTCCGCAGGGTCATACCAGAATATCCCGACCGAAGGCATCTGCCCGTCAAACGAGCTCATGTCTTCCATCTGTGCTTTATGGTCCTTATCGCTGAGTCTTGTCATTTCCTAAATCCCTTGAGGCTTGTAGTACCCGGCATACCATTCTGCAAATTTGCGGAGGCCTTCGCGGAGGGTGATGCGGGGGGTGAAGCCGAAGTCGCGTTCGAGGGCGGTGGAGTCGGCGTAGGTCGTGGGGACATCGCCGGGCTGCATCGGGACGAGTTCCTTGTGAGCCTCGAAATCGTAGTCCCCGGGCAGGACGCCGGCGCGTAGGAGCTCTTCCTGCAGTATCTGAACGAAGTCCAGCAGGTTCTCCGGCTGGCCGCCTCCAATGTTGTACACGGCATAGGGCGGAACCGGCAGGCCGTCTTCGCCTTTCTTGCGCTCGGGGGCTCTCCCCATCACCCGCACAATGCCCTCAACGATATCGTCCACATAGGTAAAGTCCCGGCGGCAATTGCCGTAGTTGTAGATCTGGATGGTCTTTCCGGCAAGCAGCTTGTTGGTGAAGCCGAAGTAGGCCATGTCCGGACGTCCGGCTGGGCCGTAAACCGTAAAGAACCGCAAACCCGTCGTCGGGATATCGTAGAGCTTGCTGTAGCAGTGCGCGAAGAGTTCGTTGCTTTTCTTCGTCGCCGCATAGAGCGAAACCGGATTGTCCACGCGGTCGTCGGTGCTGAAAGGTACCTTCTTGTTGCCTCCATAGACGGAGCTGGAACTTGCATACACCAAATGCTCCACCGGGTTGTGCCTGCAGGCTTCAAGGATATTGTAGAAGCCTATCATGTTGCTCTGGATATAGGCGTCTGGATTCTCGATGGAATAGCGAACCCCTGCCTGGGCCGCAAGGTTCACAACAATATCGAACTTATACTCTTCAAACAACCTGTCAACAAACGCCTTGTCGGCAATATTACCCTTGAAGAAAGCATATTCGTTCTCCGGATGCTCCCCCGCCGTCTTCTCGATACAGCGGAGCCTGTATTCCTTAAGCGAAGGGTCGTAGTAGTCGTTCATGTTGTCCAACCCCACTATCATCCCCTCCGTCAATTCCTTGAAAAGCCGCTTTACCAGACTCGCTCCTATGAACCCGGCGCTGCCGGTGACAAGTATCTTTCTCATTCCGCCTCGAATATCTTCTTCACTGCTTCATAACTCTGAAGGTCCCCGATGTCGTAACGACGACCCGGCATCTCCCATGCGTGTACAACAGTTTGGCCGCAAAGCCATGCGATAAAACTGCCGGGAGCGTCTACTCCGCAGCCGGACTCAATCGCTTCGCCGACCTTGGGCACATCGGCAGCCTCAAGGTAGTAGAACGGAGGGCAGCACCAGTTGCTCTTCGGCTCCGTCGGTTTCTCTTCCATCGAAAGCACCTTGTCATCAGCCCCAAGCTCAATTACTCCGGTCTTGCGCAGTTTAGCAGGGTCCGGTTCATGATATCGCATTATGCATGAAGTCCCTTTCGAGCGCGCATAGTCAAGAAAGACGCAGAGACTGAACGACAGCAGGTTGTCCCCCGCCATGACGAGCAGGTCATCCTCAACCCCGACAGCATCAATTCCCAACTGCATATCCCTCACCGCACCCAGTCGCCCCTCGTTTGAAGACGAACCGTCATCAACGACGCTGACGTTGCGCCCGGCAGCCCATTTCTCAAAGACCGGGGCAAACCTATGGTTCGTCACCACCACATACCCGTCCACCAATCCAGCCTTATCAAGATCCTCTATCAGCCAATCCAGAATCGGCTTCCCGCCGACCTCCAGAAGGGGTTTCGGGAAGTTCTCCGTCAATGGATATAGCCGGGTAGCGTAACCCGCAGCAAGGATAAGACACTTCATAACTTCACTCCGTCCGCACTACCGCAGACATAAGCGCTATACTTTCCTTCCATCGCAGGGAAAGACTTCAGATACGCATCAGAGACCTCCCTGTTGACGGACTCCTCACACGCCGGATCGATCAGCGCCATGCAGCAGCCCTTGAAGCCGGCTCCGCTGAAACGGCCGCCGTAGATACCCTCGGTACGGGTCATTATCTCGTAAAGACGTATCTGCTCCGGGGCTCCGGATTCCCAGTTATGGATGCTGCTCCATCCAGATTCGAAAGACAGACGGCCATACTCCCCGATATCTCCTTTACGCCAAGCCTCAACCCCTTTTTCTACGCGCTCGAACTCGGTATACCAATGCTCGCACCTACGAGCCCAGGGCTGGGGAAGCCTGTCCTTATACTGCTCGTATACCTCTCTCGGGACATTACGGGCATTAGCGTCCTTGACTTTCCCATACTCCATTCCGGCAAAAGCCTGCAGCGCATAAACCCCGGCCCTAAGCTCGTCCACACGGACATTGTAGCCCGATGCGGCGAGGCTCTGTTCCAGTCCGGAGAAGAAGATGGCTATCTTGAATGGCTTCATCTTCGCGCTCTTCGGGATCAATTCATATTCCCCGTTCCTGGTGTCAAGATAGAACAGATGGTCCTTGCGGCAGAGCACTTCACAGCTCTGGTCCAGTTTTCCGACGCCGACCCCGACATAGACCGATTCAGCTTCATGGGCGATGTCGATTATTTCCTGCCGGTCAGGCTCGATCCCGTTGATCTTGCAAAGAGCCACAAGGAAAGCAATGATCACCGCCGCGCTGGAGGAAAGGCCCCCGATAGGCAGCGAGCCTTCAATCACGCCGCAGATACCGAGACCCAGTTTATATCTTTTGCCCAGCATGAGAGTCGCTCCACGAAGGTAATCCGCCCAATCATTCTGCTTCAAGGCCGGCACCGACGCAATATGCCACTGAGCCCTTTTCGGGAACTGCAGGGAGGCCATCTCGACGACGCCGTTCATCTTCGGGGCGAAGGCGATATGGATGCCCTTGTCGATCGCAAAGCCCGTGATCTTCCCGAGGTTATGGTCGGAATGGGCGCCGATCGGGCACACCCTGTACGGGCAGAATGCCACCCCCGCAGGGTCCTTCTGGTATATTTCCTTGAAGCGTTCTTCGCAGAGCATAAAACTTATTGTTTCGAATCTTCAATCACTTTCATCAGGTACTGCCCGTACTGGTTTTTCAGCATGGGTTCAGCAAGGCAGCGCATGCAGGACTCGTCGATCCATCCGGCCCGGAAGGCGATTTCTTCCAGGCAGGCGACCTTCAGGCCCTGGCGCTTCTCGATCACTTCGACGAAGGTCGAGGCCTCGGAGAGGCTGTCGTGCGTGCCTGTGTCCAGCCATGCGAACCCGCGCCCGAGGGGCTGCACCTTCAGCCGGCCTTCGCCAAGGAAGGCCCGGTTGACATCCGTAATCTCCAGTTCGCCGCGGGCGCTGGGCCTGATCCCTTTGGCAATCCGGACGACCTCGTTGGGATAGAAATACATCCCCACGACCGCATAGTTGCTTTTAGGCTCCTTCGGCTTTTCTTCTATCGACACGCAGTTGCCCTGCCCGTCGAATTCGGCGACGCCGTATCTTTCGGGGTCCGATACCCAGTAGCCGAAGACGGTGGCCTTGGCTCCGCTTTCCGCCGCGCGGACCGCGTCCCGCAGCAGTTCGGTGAACCTGCTGCCGTAGAAGATATTGTCCCCGAGGACCAGGCACACGCTGTCGCTCCCTATGAACTTTTCGCCTATGATGAAGGCCTGCGCGAGGCCGTCCGGCGAGGGCTGCTCGGCGTATTCGAAGCGGACTCCGAGCTCGCTCCCGTCGCCCAGCAGGCGGCGGAAGGCCGGAAGGTCCTGAGGGGTGGAGATGATCAGAATATCCCGTATCCCCGCCAGCATCAGCATGCTGATGGGGTAATAGACCATCGGCTTGTCATAGACGGGCAGCAGCTGCTTGCTGACGCCCTTCGTTATAGGGTAAAGCCTTGTGCCGGAGCCTCCGGCAAGTACGATTCCTTTCATTTATCGTCCTTTATACATCTCCTCGTAGTACCTCTGGTAGTCGCCGGAGGTGACGTTGTCGAGCCAGGCCTGGTGGTCGAGGTACCAGCGGACTGTCTTTTCTATGCCTTCTTCGAACTGGAGGGAGGGTTCCCAGCCGAGTTCGCGCTGCAGCTTTCGGGAGTCGATTGCGTAGCGCAGGTCGTGCCCGGCACGGTCGGTGACATAGGTAATCAGGTCCATGTCCTCCCCTTCGGCGCGGCCGAGGAGCCGGTCCACGGTCCGGATCAGCACCTTCACTATGTCGATGTTCTTCCACTCGTTGAAGCCGCCGATGTTGTAGGTGTCCCCGTCGCGGCCTTCATGGAAGATCAGGTCTATCGCCCTCGCGTGGTCCTCGACATAGAGCCAGTCGCGCACGTTCTCGCCCTTCCCGTACACCGGCAGCGGCTTGCGGTGCCGGATATTGTTGATGAACAGCGGGATGAGCTTCTCGGGGAACTGGTAGGGGCCGTAGTTGTTCGAGCAGTTCGTGACGACTACCGGAAGACCGTAGGTGTCATGGAAGGCCCGCACGAAATGGTCGCTCGAAGCCTTCGCCGCCGAATATGGAGAGTGCGGATTGTACCTGGTTTCCTCCGTAAAGAGCCGGCCGTCCATCTGCAGCGCCCCGTAGACTTCGTCCGTCGAGATATGGTAGAACCTCTTCCCTTCGAAAGCGCCTTCCCATGCGGCCTTCGCGGCCTGAAGGAGACTCAAAGTCCCCATGACGTTAGTCTGGGCGAAGGTGAAGGGGTCCTTGATCGAACGGTCGACGTGCGATTCCGCCGCAAGGTGGATAATCCCGTCGACGCCTTCTTCGCGCATCAGGGCCAGCACTCCCTCGAAGTCGCAGATGTCCATCTTCACGAACCGATAGTTCGACCTGTCCTCGATGTCTCGCAGGTTCGCGAGGTTCCCGGCGTAGGTCAGCTTGTCGAGGTTGATGATCCTGTACTCCGGGTACTTCGTGACGAACAGCCGCACGACGTGGCTGCCTATGAATCCGGCTCCTCCGGTTATGAGAACAACCCTCCTACGCAAAACGCTTTTCTATGACTTTCCAGTCGAGTATCTTCCAGAGGGCTTCGAGGTAGGCCGGGCGCCTGTTCTGCCAGTCGAGGTAGTAGGCGTGCTCCCAGACGTCGAAGGTCAGGATGGGCCTGAGCCCGCGAGCGACGGGGTTGCCCGCGCCGCTTTCCTGCAGGATCTGCAACTGCCCTTCCGCGTTGGCGGCGAGCCAGACCCAGCCGCTGCCGAAAACTCCGGCGCCTTTCGCGGCGAATTCGGCCTTGAAGGCGTCGATGCTGCCCCACTGCTCCGCGATCTTCGCTGCAAGGGCCCCGGCGGGAGCCGAAGGGGCGGCGGAGAACTGTTCGAAGTACATCTCGTGGTTCAGGATCTGGCCCGCGTTGTTGAACACGGCGCCTTCAGAGCCCCGGATTATGTCTTCCAGAGGCTGCTCCTCGAAGGGGGTGCCTGCGATAAGTTCGTTGAGTTTGTCCACGTAGCCCTTGAGGTGCTTGCCGTGGTGGAACTCCAGCGTACGGGCGCTGATAACGGGCTCCAGTGCGTCCGGAGCGTAAGGGAGGTCAGTCAGTTTGAACATCGTATTCTGCAAATTTGGAGGATGAAGCCGATTTGAATTCAGGCACGGTGCGCTTCATCAGTTTCACCATGTCCGGGATTTCGACCTTGCGGGCGAGGGTTTCGAGGGTAGAGACTACCTTGCAGGCGTCTTCGTACTCGTAGGCGCGCACCTTCGCGATGCGTATCCTCTCGTGGAAGGCGGGCAGGGTGTTTTCCTTGTCCGAGAGCACTTCCTCGTAGAGCTTTTCGCCGGGGCGCAGGCCCGTGTATTCGATCTTGATGTCCTTGTCCGGCACGAATCCGGCGAGGGTGATCATGCGGCGGGCGAGCTGGTCGATCTTCACGGCCTTGCCCATGTCGAAGACGAAGATCTGGTTCCCGGTGCTCATCGTCGCGGCCTCCATGACGAGGCGGCAGGCCTCCGGTATGGTCATGAAGAAGCGGTTGATGTCGGGATGCGTGACCGTGACGGGGCCGCCGGCGGCGATCTGCTCGCGGAAGCGCGGGATCACGGAGCCGTTGGAGCCCAGCACGTTGCCGAAGCGCGTCGTGACAAAGCGGGTCTTGCCGCGGGTCTCGCCTTTCTCGATCGAGAGGCCGAGGCTCTGGACATAGATTTCGGCGAGCCGCTTCGTGCAGCCCATGATGTTGGTTGGGTTGACGGCCTTGTCCGTCGAGATCATGACCATCTTCTCGACCCCGTATTCGAGGCACTTGTCGGCCACGTTGCGTGTGCCGTAGACGTTGACGAGGACTGCTTCGCAGGGGTTTTCTTCCATCAGGGGCACGTGCTTGTAGGCCGCGGCGTGGAAGACCACCTGCGGGTGCCAGGTGCGGAAGGCGAAGTCCACGCGTTCCTTCTGGCGCACGTCGCCTATCACGGGCACGAAGTAGAGCTCGGGGAAACGGGATTCGAGTTCGAGGCGGAGGTTGTGCATCGGGGTCTCGGCGTTGTCGAAGAGGACGAGCTGCTTCACCCCGAAGGTCGCAAGCTGGCGCACCAGCTCCGAGCCTATCGATCCGGCGGCGCCGGTGACCATCACTACCTTGCCGGCGAAGTTGGCCCTGATCGCGTCGAGCGAGATCACTATCTCCTTGCGGCCGAGAAGGTCCTCGACCTTGACTTCGCGGGGGCGCAGGATGGACTGGCCTTCCACGACTTCGTCCACGGAGGGGATTATCAGGATCTTCACACCGTGCTGCGAGCAGAACTTGATCAGCCCGTCTTCCTCGCCCTGGGCGTCCGTGTCTTTCGAGAAGAGCACGGCGTCGATCCCGTTGTCGAGGATGATCTTGCGCAACTGCCTCTCGTCGTCGAAATGGTACACCGGGTACTGGTCGAGGATGAGGCTGGACCGGACAGTGGAGCGCTCGACGAAGCCGAGCATCTTGTAGTGCTTCGAGTTCTGCAGGCGTACTATGGTCGCCACGCTCTTGTCGGAGGTGCCGTAGACGAGGATGCGCTCGTGCTCGTATTTCTCAAGGAGACGGCTGTTGAGCGCGTTGTAAACGAGGATCATCACTATCCTCACCCCGAGCAGCAGGGCCAGCGTGACCATGAAGTCCAGCCCGGAGATGAAGAACAGCCAGTTCGAGTAGAAGCCGCTGACCGCGATCGCGATCAGGATCAACACGGATTTGCCGGCCGCCGAGAAGATGAAGGGGATGACATCCTTGATCCCGATGTGACGGATGATGATCTTGTAGGTCCTGGCCCAGAGGAACATCACGCCCGATCCTATCGCAGCGGCGCAGAAATAGACTATGCACAGGTCCCTGGACGTCAGGGGTATCGACAGCAGCCGGTCAGTGCCGAAGAGCACGATGAAGGAAGCCGCCATCGAGAGGACGAAGTCGATGGAGAAAATGATTTCACTGCGGAGATAGTTCTCCCTGAGCTTGGTGATTTTGAGATTTTTCAGATTCATACAGAATCGTTTGGTTTAACAAAATATTATTTTTGCTGCCTTTGCAAGGAATTGATTTTCAGCTCGTTACGGAAATTTTCGGCGAACGCTGGGCGCACACTTTCCACTCCCCGGGACACCGTTTTTCTTAAAAACTCCGTCCCCGGAAGCAGCCGGAATCCACTCCGTTTCTTTCGCCGCTGTCCTACGGTTCGAGGAGCCTGTCCAGCGCCCTTTTCCCGGATTCTTCGATGGCTTTCCGCCACTTGGCTGATTATTGTACAAATATAAGCATTCCCCGGCAATAAAAAAATAATTATCTTTGTGTTACGTATGGCAAAATTCCATCTTGAATCCGAGTTCAAGCCCTCCGGCGACCAGCCCCGGGCCATAGACCAGCTCTGCTCCGCGATCGAGAGCGGGGTCGGGGGCGTGACCCTGCTCGGCGTGACCGGGTCCGGAAAGACTTTCACCATGGCCGGGGTGATCGAGCGCCTGCAGAGGCCGGCCCTGATCCTCAGCCATAACAAGACCCTCGCGGCCCAACTTTACGGGGAGTTCAAATCCTTCTTCCCGAACAACGCCGTCGAGTATTTCGTCTCCTACTACGACTACTACCAGCCCGAAGCCTACATACCCCAGAGCGACACCTATATCGAGAAGGATCTCAGCATCAACGACCAGATCGACAAGTTGCGCCTTTCGGCCGCATCGGCCCTGCTTTCCGGGCGCCGGGACGTCGTTGTCGTCTCTTCGGTCTCGTGCCTCTACGGCATAGGCAACCCGGACGACTTCCACGAGCAGACGGTGACGGTCCGCCGGGGCGAGACGAGAAGCCTTACTTCCCTGCTGTACAAGCTCGTGGACGCGCTTTACTCCCGCACGGAGGTGGACTTCAAGAGGGGCACCTTCCGCGTGCGCGGGGACACCGTGGACGTCTATCTCGGAGGCTCCGACAACGCCGTCCGCATAGAGTTTTTCGGGGACGAGGTCGAGGGGCTCTTCGTGATCGACCCGCTGACCGGAGCGACGATCGAGGAGGTCGAGAGCATCTCGATCTACCCGGCCAACAACTTCGTCACGACGAAGGAGCGCGGGATCGCCGCTGTAAGCCACATCCAGGACGACCTGAAGCGCCAGATCGACTGGTTTGAGGATATGGGCAAGGGCCTGGAGGCCAAACGTTTGAAGCAGAGGGTCGAGTATGACCTCGAGATGATAAAGGAGATGGGCTGGTGCCCCGGGATCGAGAATTATTCCCGTTATTTCGACGGCCGCTCCGAGGGACAGCGCCCCTTCTGCCTGCTGGATTATTTCCCGAAGGATTTCATCACCTTCGTCGATGAGTCGCACGTGACCCTGCCCCAGGTGCGGGCCATGTACGGCGGCGACCATTCCCGCAAGGAGGTCCTCATCCAGTACGGCTTCCGGCTTCCCGCCGCGGCAGACAACAGGCCGCTTACCTTCCAGGAGTTCAACGCCATAACCGGGCAGAAGGTCTATGTCAGCGCCACCCCGGCGGAGTACGAGCTAGAGGCCTCGGAAGGCCTTGTCGTGGAGCAGCTTGTGCGGCCCACCGGCCTGCTCGACCCTCCCATCGAGGTCCTGCCGACGAAGAACCAGGTGGACGATCTCGTCGAGAAGATACGGGAGCGTTCCGAGCGGGAGGAAAGGGTGCTCGTGACGACGCTCACCAAGCGCATGGCAGAGGAACTGAATTCCTATCTCGAGCGCATCGGGGTGCGCGTGCGCTACATCCATTCGGACGTGGACACTTCGGAGAGGGTCGAGATCATCGAGGATTTCAAGAACGGGCTCTTCGACGTGCTGGTCGGGGTGAACCTCCTGCGAGAGGGTCTCGACATCCCGTCCGTCTCGCTCGTGGCCATCCTGGATGCGGACAAGGAGGGGTTCCTCCGCACGACGCGCGCCCTCACGCAGACAGCCGGCCGGGCCGCCCGCAACATCAACGGCCTCGTCGTGATGTATGCGGACACTATCACTCCCGCGATGGAGGAGACCATACGCGAGACGAACCGCCGCCGCTCCCGCCAGATCGAGTACAACGAGTTGCATCATATCACCCCGCGCCAGGTCGAGACGCGCACGAACATCCTCGCGAGCGAGCTGACTTCCGGCAAGGAGCAGCCGCGCGGAAGGGTCTCTGCCGCAAATTCTTACGACGCGCCGACCTATATCCCCAGCCCTTCGGAGCTAGGGCGCGGACGCATCTCCGTCGGCCTCGGACATGATTCGAAGCGGGAGGCCGGTTCCGCCTTCGAGGCCGGCCGCATAAGGGCCGATCTCGCGGCCGTTCTGCAGGATCCCGTGATCCGTTCCATGAGCCGGGAGCAGGTCGAAAAGCTGGTAGCGGAGGACAAGGAGAAGATGACCCATTCCGCCGCGGAGCTGGATTTCAGCGCGGCTGCCCGCTACAGGGACGAGATGTGGGCCCTGCAGGAGTATCTCAAGGTCTGGAAAGACTAGACGCGCCGCACTTTCTGCACGTGTTTCAGGGCCCCCACCTGCGAGAGGACCTTGTCCAGTTCCGTGTTGGAGGGGACCATCAGCCGCACTGCTATCTCGTATGAACCTGCGCGGCGGTTCTCGCTGACGTTGAAGGAGCGCACGGAGGCCTTGAACTGCCCTATCACGTTCATCACGTCCGCGAGGACGGAGTGCTCGAGGTCCGCCGTAATCGAGAGCGAACACTGGAAGTCGGCGTCGGAGCCGGTGTTGACCCAGCGCACCTTCTGGATGCGGTAGGGGTAGTTCGATATCAGCCTGGCGGCGTTGGGACAAGACATGCGGTGGATCTTGATCCCTTCACCGCGCGTCACGAATCCGAAGACGTCGTCCCCGAAGACGGGGTTGCAGCAGCGGGCCATCTTGTAGTCCATCCCGCGCACGTTCTTCGCATTGAGCACCAGGATGTTGTCCGACCCGGCGGCGGTCGCTCCCTCTGCGGTCCAGCGCTCAGGCTTCGGGGCCTCGGCGACCGCGGCGGCGGGCTTTTCCTCTTCTTCCGCGGCCTTCTGGATCCATGCCTTTATCTCGTTGATGTCGATCTGGCCGTCGGCGATGGCCGCCATGAACGGAATCACGGAGCTGATCTTGCGGGACTTCATGAAGTCCTTCATCATGTCGTCCGGGAATTCGAGCTTCCAGTTCTTGAGCCGCCTTTCGAGCAGCTCGCGCCCTTCCGCGGCCCGCTTGCGCTCGGCCGCGTCGAGTTCCTGGCGTATCTTCTGCCTGGCCTTTCCGGTGACCACCCAGCCCAGCCAGTCGCGGCTGGGGTGCTGGTTCTTTCCGGTCATGATCTCGACTACGTCGCCGGTCTTCAGCGGCTCCCGGATCGAGACGGCCTTGCCGGAGATGCGGGCGCCGGTGCAGCGGCATCCGAGGCCGCTGTGGATGTTGAAGGCGAAGTCCAGCACGCTGGCCCCGGCGGGAAGGATGCGCAGTTCCCCCGTCGGCGTGAACACGAAGATCTCCCCTGCCGGCGGCTTCGGAAGGTCCTCCGGAGCGGCGTCGCTGCGGTGCTCGAGGTTGTAGCGCACGCTGGTCAGCCAACCGTCCAGGGTCTGGGCCCCCTTGATGCCCTTGTAGGACCAGTGCGAGGCGAGGCCGCTCTCGGCCACTTCGTCCATGCGCTTCGTTCTGATCTGCACTTCCAGGGCATTCCCGGCACGGTTGCGCACCGTGATGTGCAGGGATTCGTAGCCGTTGGGCTTGGGCTGGGTCAGCCAGTCGCGAAGGCGGTTGGTGTCCGCCTCGTATTCTTCCGTGACGTATGAATAGACCTTCCAGCAGAGGTCGAGTTCCTTCTTGCGGTCCGGCTCGCAGTCGATTATGAAGCGTATCGCGAAGACGTCGTAGACCCCCTCGAAGGGGACGTTCTGCGCCTGCATCTTGCGGTAGATCGAGTAGGCAGTCTTCGTGCGGACCTTGAGCTTGTATGCGATCCCGGCTGCGGAGAGCTTCTTTTTCAGCGGCTCGATGAAGTCGCGGGACAGCTCCTCGCGGTCTTTCTCCGTGGCTTTCAGCTTGTTGGTGATGGCCCGGAACTGCTCCGGCTCGGCGTGGCGGAACCATATGTCCTCCATCTCGGACTTGATGTTGTAGAGCCCGAGCTGGTGCGCCAGCGGGATGTAGAGCATCAGGGTCTCGAGGAGTTTCTGGTCGCGCGCGCCTTTCGGGAAATACTGCAGGTTGCGCATCACTTCGAGCCTGTCCGCAATCTTTATGAGGGTGACTCTCGGGTCCGAGGAGTACTGGACTATGAGTTTCTTGTAGTTTTCGGCCTCGAGACGGGTGTCGCGAGGCTTGATTGTCGAGATCTTGTTCAGCCCGTCCACCATGGTCCGCACGTCCTCCGGGAAGGCGTCCACGGGGATGTCCGGGTGCAGGCGGGTGGCTTCGTGGAGATAGACGGCGACCTGGCAGGCTTCGGGAAGGCCTATCTCGTCGCGCACTATCGCGACGACGTTGTCCGGGTGCTCGATGAAGGGGTGGCCGTTGCTCCTGAGTTCCGCCTCAAGCGCCCGCAGGGCTATGTTCCGGGCTTCTGTGAGCATCTCTCTGTCAGTTCTTTATGGATTTCGCATCGAGGGCGCGCTGGAACGCGCGGGCGTTCCGCCTGTGTTCGTCGTAGGTCTTCGCGAAACGGTGGGAGCCGTTGAACGAAGGGTCGGCGCAGAAGTAGAGGTTGCCGCCTCCCCTGTCGGGGTTCAGGACGGCGTCGAGGGCGGCCTTCGAGGGGATGTAGATGGGTCCCGGGGGAAGGCCCGCATGGACATAGGTGTTGTACGGGGAGTCCACCTTGAGCTGGGATTTCAGGATCCTCCGCACGTCGTAGTCGAAGCAGAAGGCCACGGTGGGGTCCGCCTGCAGTTTCATCCCGCGGGAGAGACGGTTCAGGTAAACCCCGGCAATCTTAGGATATTCAGGAAGATAGTTGGATTCGCCGCAGACTATCGAAGCCACGATGGCGACCTGCAGGCGGTCCAGTTTCAGGGCCTTTGCCTTAGCGTCGCGCTCCTTTGTCCAGAACTCGTCGAGGGCCTTTTTCTGCCTGGCGAGGATGTCCTTCACCGAGGCCGTCCAGTACATTTCATAGGTATCCGGGACGAAGAGGGCGAAGACCGTCTCCGGGGTGAACCCGAATTCGGAGAGCAGGGCCTTGTCTTCCATCGCGGCGCGCACTTCGGCGGAGTCCGCCATCATCTGCGAGGATATCTTCCGGGCTATCTCGCCTCGCAGGCGCAGGGTCCCGGACAGGGTCAGGCGGACCGGGGTCTGCCAGCCGTTGTTCAGCATTCGGGCCACATAGACGCTGGTGTGGCCGGGCCTTACGACATAGTGGCCAGGGGTGATGTAGGTCGCGACCTGCTTCTTTTCGAACGTGCGCATGAGGCTGCGCTCCCGGCGCACGTTGCCTTCGAGCTGGGCCGCCACATCTTCCGGTCCCATCCCGGGGCGCACGAACAGCTCACCTTCCTCGCGGAAGTTGGGTATCTTGTTATCCAGCAGCCAGATGAAGCCTTCGGCCACCCCATAGGCAGCCAGCGCGAAAAGGAGTATCGCAGGGATTATCTTCTTCATTTCTTGCGGGACTTGGCGGGACGGAGGAGCACGGTGTCCCCTTCAGAGGGGACGTAGTCGGCTGCGAAGCCGTTCATGCGGCGGACGGACCCCATGCGCACGGCGAAGCGCTGGCATATGTCCCTGAGGGTCACGGGGTCTTCCCCGACGATGTACTTGTCGAGGCCCTTCGCGGCGTGGGCTTTCTTGGGCTGGATGAAGACCATGGTCCCGGGCGCGAGGGGCTCGCTTTCGCGGAGGTCGTTGTAGCGCAGGATCTCCTTCGTGAATAGCTTGTAGGCCTGGGCGATGGAGGCGTAGCTCTCGCCTTCCGAGGCATATACGAAGGGCACTCCGTTCTTCTCATAGACGGGCCGGCGGAGGGAGAAGACATAGTCCTCGTCATAGACGTCCGTGTCTATCCTCTTCGGCTCCTCGATGGTTTCCGGGGATTCCGGGATGGTGTCCGGGCGCTCTTCGAGTTTCGGGGTGTCGAAGCGCCAGAGCTTGTAGTCCTCGATCATCTTTATGAGCTTCCCGGCATAGGCGGGGTCTGTCGCGTAACCGGCCTTCTTGAGGCCGTAAGCCCATGATTTATAGTCGGTAACGTCGTACGAGAAGAGGAACTTGTAGCGGTCGCGGTAACGCAGGAAGTCGGAGTGGTCGCGGAAAGACATTTCGGCGTTCTTGTACACGCGGAAGCACTCCCCCTTCTTGTCGTCGTCGATGGCCATGGTCTTGCCCTTCCAGTCGGTGTGGCACTTGATGCCGAAGTGGTTGTTGCCTTCGGCGGCGAGTTTCGAGAGGCCGGCGCCGGATTCGATTATGCCCTGGGCGAGCGTGATGCTCGCAGGGACGCCCGTGCGGTACATCTCGCTGACCGCAACTTCGGAGTATTTGTCTATATAGGTCTGCCTGACATCCTGTCCCGTCAGGGCCAGGCCTGCAAGGAGCAGGGAGAAGAGAACGAGTAACCTTTTCATCATATTGCGCTGTTCACGCAAATTTAATGAAAAAGTTCTATATCTCGAACAGGTCTCCGTCTTGTGCAGCGTATGTTTCCGGAAAGACTTCCCGGCATTCCGCGATGTAGCGGTCGAAATCTTTGATGCGGGAGCTGTAATGGCCAACTATGAGCCTGCGGACGCCGGCGTCGAGGGCGCAGCGGGCGGCCTGGGCAGTGGTGGAGTGGAAGCGCTCGGCGGCCTTGTCCGCCATATCCGAGCAGTAGGTTGCTTCGTGGTAGAGGGTGTGCACCCCTCGGACATGGCCGGGCAGTGCGTCGAAGGGCCTGGTGTCGGAGCAGTAGGCGTAGGATTTGGCCTCGTAGTCCGGGTTTTCGAGGCGGTGCCGCTCCGTTACTATCTCGTCGAAGCGGTAGCCCCACGTGGGTATCTTGTGGTCCAGAGGGAAGGCCGTGACGGCCACGTGCTTGGAAGTGTGGACGAGCCGCGCTCCGTCCCCGGTCAACGGGTGGAAGACGAGTTCGTAGCCCTCTCCCGCGCCGAAATGGGCCCTGCAGTAGTCCAGGAACTCGCCGAGGTCTTCCGGACCGTAGATGTCGAGCCGGCCCGGCCGGCCGTACATGGACATCGTGTTGAGCAGCCCCGGGAGGCCGAAGACGTGGTCCCCGTGGGTGTGCGAGATGAAGATTGCCTCGGTCTTGAGAAAGGAAAGGTGGCAGCGGCGCATCTGCCGCTGCGTGCCTTCCCCGCAATCTATCAGAAACAAGCGCCCCTGTACGGACAGTACCTGGGCGCTTGGATTTCTGTCAGATACGGGCATGGCCGAAGCCGTACCCAGTGTCTGAAGCCGGAAGATCATTATTCTCCCTTCTCGAGTTTCTCCTTGAGGGCCGCCAGGGCGTCGATGTCGCCGAGGGTGGTCTTTTCAAGGTTGGAGTTGATCTTCTTGACGGCCTTCTTGGTGTTGTCGGATTCGGCGATGGCGGCCTTCTCCTTGACTTCCTGATAGGTCCTCACGTGCGAGAGGAGGATGCGGCGGGTGCTGCGGCGCAGCTCGACCACCTTGAACGGGAGGGTCTCGCCGGCGACTGCCTGCTTGCCGTCTTCCTTGATGAGCTCGCGGGTGAACGCGAATCCTTCAGCCTCACCTTCGAGGGTGATGGAAGCGCCCTTGTCGGTCACGGAGGCGATGGTGCCTTCGATCGTGCTGCCTACAGGGTACTTGGCCTCAACCTCGTCCCAAGGGTTGGGAAGAAGCTGCTTGCGGCCGAGGCTGAGCTTGTGGTTCGCCTCGTCGAAGTCGAGGATCTGGACGTCGATCGTGTCGCCGGATGCGACGAGCTCGGAAGGATGCTTGATCTTGTTCCAGCTGAGGTCGCTGATGTGCACGAGGCCTTCCACGCCGTCTTCCAGCTCGGCGAACACGCCGAAGTTGGTGATGTTGCGGACGACGGCCTTGTGGGCGCTGCCGACGGGATATTTCTCACGGATGGTCTCCCAAGGGTTCGCGGTGAGCTGCTTGATGCCGAGGGACATCTTGCGGGCCTCGCGGTCGATGCTCAGGATCTGGGCCTCGACCTCGTCACCGACCTTGAGGAACTCCTGCGCGTTGTGCAGACGGGGGCTCCAGGACATTTCGGAGACGTGTACGAGTCCTTCGACGCCGGGTTCGATCTCGATGAATGCGCCGTAGTCTGCAAGCAGGATGACCTTGCCCTTGACCTTGTCGCCGACCTTGAGGTTCGGATCGAGGTTGTCCCAAGGGTGCGGGGTGAGCTGCTTGAGTCCGAGGGCGATCCTCTTCTGCTGCTCGTTGAAGTCGAGAACGACCACCTTGATCTTCTGCTCGAGCGCGACCACCTCTTCGGGATGGTTGATGCGGCCCCAGCTGAGGTCGGTGATGTGGATGAGACCGTCCACTCCGCCGAGGTCCACGAACACGCCGTAGTTGGTGATGTTCTTGACTTCGCCTTCGAGGACCTGTCCCTTCTCGAGCTTGCCGATGAGCTCAGCCCTGCGGGCTTCCTGCTCGGCCTCGAGGAGAGCCTTGTGGGATACGACCACATTGCGGAACTCCTGGTTGATCTTGACGATCTTGAAGTCGATCGTCTGGTTCACATATACATCGTAGTCACGGATGGGCTTGATATCGATCTGGGAGCCGGGCAGGAACGCCTCGATTCCGAACACGTCGACTATCATGCCGCCTTTCGTGCGGGTCTTGACGAATCCCTTGACGACCTCGTCGTTCTCGTAGGCTTCGTTGACCCTGTCCCAAGACTTGAGAGCGCGGGCTTTCTTGTGGCTGAGGACCAACTGGCCCTTCTTGTCTTCCGCGGATTCGACATAGACTTCGACCTTGTCGCCGACCTTGAGGTCGGGGTTGTAACGGAAGTCGGTGGCGGGGATGACACCCTCGCTCTTGCCGCCGATCGTGACGACGACCTCGCGCTTGTTGATCGCGGTGACTTCTCCCTCGACGACTTCGTTCTCGACGATCTTCGAGAGGGTCTTCTCGTACTCCGCCCTGATCTGGTCCTTCTCGGCTCCGCCATAGACGTCGCCGCCTTCGAAGGCTTCCCAGTCGAAGTTCTCAGGCGCCACTGATGCGTTCAGGACAGCCTTGGTTTCTTTCATTTCTTCTGCCATAATAGTTTTTGTTGTACAGATTAGTTGTTGAACATTATGTTTTGTACCCGTAATTTGGGCGCGCAAAGATAGCAATTATTTTCTTAACTGCAAGGCATTTCTCTTTGCGGCGAGGCTTTTTTCACCCCTCCTGTACCGCGCCCTCTTGGCTCACGCCATCCAGGCCCGCGCCTATACGCGGCGCTCCTGCCCCACAAAGTATCCCCCCCCTTTGCCGTGGCAGATAAACAATTGACAGTCAACAAAAGGAACCTACACGCTTCCATCGCGTGGATTCAAGCGTGAAATGCAACTGAATCGTCAATCTGGGTTAAAGTTTTAAAAATTTCATTTGGGGTTGAATAGCCCAGCCTTTTTCGAGGGCGGCTATTCAACCTCATTTGTATTTCTTCCAGGT